>Ga0172369_10005449_pt1 | contig 15646 bp, 18 predicted proteins | sample LakKiv25m_FD_114539 | JGI IMG/M metagenome (GOLD analysis project Ga0172369, IMG submission 114539) | Freshwater microbial communities from Kabuno Bay, South-Kivu, Congo - kab_022012_11.25m | ecosystem: Environmental > Aquatic > Freshwater > Lake | place: Democratic Republic of the Congo...
AAAGAAACAATAAAAGTTGAAGTAGTTGCTGGGATAGTTCTTAAAAAGGATGGCAAATATCTTCTTTTGCAAGAAAAACAACCAAAAGCTTATGGACTTTGGAATTTTCCTGCTGGCAGGGTGGACATAGGAGAGTCTCTTGAAGAGGCGGCTACCCGAGAGACAAAAGAAGAATCTGGATATGACGTCAAAATAATAAAACAAATAAAAATTTTTCATGCAGAATCGACAGATGTAGTGAAGCATGTTTTTGAAGCAGAAATAGTGGGCGGGGAATTAAATTTTTCGAAAGAAGAAATGTTGGATGCCGGGCGGTTTTCATTTGAAGAAATCAAAGGAATGAAAGACAAACTTAGGGGTAAAGACAATTGGATAATTGAAAGTATAAGTATTTTAGAGAATGAATAATCTATGATAAAAGCTGTTGCATTTGATTATGGAGGTGTAATAAAAATAAATGATAGTGATTTATTTAGTGATATAGCTAAATATCTAAATATAACTAAAGAAGAATTTAGTAAAGAATATTTTGCCTTAAACCATTTATTTAATACACAAGAAAGAAGTTATGAGGATGTTATAACCTTAATTATTTCTAAATTTAATGATTCTAGTGAAGCAAAAGATTATATATTAAATTTGATGAAAGAAAATCATGCAAAATATCATTTGAATGATGAACTCATAGATTTTATTAGAGAATTAAAAAACAAAAATTATAAAATTGCATTATTGAGCAATAACTCAAGTAAATTAAGAGAAAAATTACTTAAAGATGGAATATCTGATTTATTTGACGAGATAATCATTTCAGCTGAAGTTGGGTGTCAAAAACCACAGCCAGAAATATTTGATGTTCTATTTAAGAAACTAAAACTTGAACCCAATGAAGTTGTTTTTATTGATGATACAGAAAAATCACTAGAAGGATCTGAAAAGATTGGGTATACCCCTATCATATTTAGTGCTAATTTGAAACTTAAAGAGGACTTAGAAAAATTAGGAGTAAAATGTTAAAATATTAATAATGTTAGAAAAATATTCTGTAAAATGGATGGAAAAATACAATAAAGAGGCTGAGGTAATTAAGAGAATTATCGGTCCCGATATTATTGATATTCAACACATTGGAAGTACAGCTATTCCTGGGTTGTCAGCAAAACCTATTATCGATATAGCAGTTTTAGTTTCTTCGATCAAAGATTTTTCTCATTTTGTGGAGCCTTTGAAAAAGATTGGATATAGCTATAAACAAGACATGTCTTCGGCTGAACGTATTTTTTTAAGAAAAGGAGATCCAGTAGAATACCATCTTTCGATTGCTTGTCCTTTGCATACTTACTGGGAGAGACAAATTCTTTTTCGTGATTATCTAAAATCACATGAAAATTTTCTAAAAGAATATGAAAGATTAAAAATAGAAACAATAAACGATATACCAAAAGAAGAATTAAAAGATTTATCTCGAAGCAAAATCTATAGTTCTAAAAAAGGACCATTTATTGAAAAAGTTTTAAAGTTGGCTAGAGATAGTAAAAAAGGTTTAAAATGTTAATATATTGATATGAAACTTGTTGTAATAATTGGTCCTCAAGCAGTTGGAAAAATGACTGTTGGGCACGAGTTAGAGAAAATAACTGGATTAAAACTCTTTCATAATCATATGCCCATTGAGTTTGTGACTCCATTTTTTAATTATGGTACTCCAACTGGAAAGAAACTTGTAAAAACTATTCGTGAAGAAATTTTTAAGGAAATAGCTTCAAGTGATCAGGAGGGTTTGATTTTTACTTATGTTTGGTTTTTCGATCATCCGGGAGATTGGGAATATTTAGAGAGTCTAGTAAAGATATTTAAGGAAAAAAATGCTGAAATTTATTACATAGAACTTGAGGCAACTGCGGAGGAGAGAATTCGAAGAAATAAAACTCCACACAGGCTTGAACATAAGCCAACAAAGAGAAATCTTGAGTGGTCAGAAAATGAAGTAAAGAAAAGTATTGAAACCAGAAGAATGAATTCAAAAGAAGGGGAAATAAAAGAAAAAAATTACCTTAGAATAGATAATACCAATCTTGAACCAGACGAAGTAGCTAAAATTATTAAAGAAAAGTTTAATTTGTGATTTTATGATAAAAGCTGTCATCTTTGATTTGAATGGAATATTTTTGCAAAGTCCAAAATTGAGCGATAGATTTAATAAAGATTTTGGGATTAGCACCGATGTCTTTTTACCAAAACTTTCAGAGATTATGGATAAGGTTAGAAAACCAAATGCTGGCCCGGCTTTTCTTTACTGGAAAGAAGTTTTTAAAGAATGGAAATTGGAAATTAGTGAAAGCAAATTCTGGGATTACTGGTTTCGAGGAGAGATACAATCAGAAAAGATGATTGCTTTTGCAAAAAGTTTGAGAGAGAAAGGTATTCGGGTTTATATTCTTTCGAATAATTTTAAAGAACGGGCAGATTATTATAGTCAATATCCTTGGATTCATAATGCGGTGGATAAAGTCTATTTTTCTTGGCAAACTGGATTGGTAAAGCCGGATGTGCGAGCTTGGGAATTAGTTTTAACTGAAAATGACTTGAAGGCGGAGGAGTGTTTGTATTTTGATGATCAAGATAAAAATTTAAAATCAGCTGAAAGTTTGGGTATAAAATCATTTAAATTTACCAGTGAAGAAGAATTAGAAAAAATAGTGAATGAAAGATTGTAGTATAATAAAAACATGGAAATGAATAAATACATGAAAGTGAAAATAAGAGCGGTTGCCATCTTAATAAATGGTGATAAAGTTCTTTTAATACATAGAAAAAATGAGAAAGAGTATTTTGTCTTTCCTGGGGGAGGAGTAGAAGAAGGGGAAACAGTAGAACAAGCTGTAATTCGCGAAATGCAGGAAGAAACAACAATTGATGTAAAAATAAATAAATTATTATATCACCACATTTATGATGATGGATGTGAACAATTTTTCTATTTATGTGACTACATTAATGGAGAGCCAAAATTAAGTGAAGATTCTGAAGAAAAGATTATGATGTTAGAAGGAAAGGATTTTTACGAACCATTATGGGTTAAAATCGAAGAATTGGAAGATATGTTAGTTTATCCGTTAGAAATTAGAGATTTATTGATAGAGGATTATAAAAATAACTTCAATATTCCAGTGAATGAAGCATTTATTAAAATTTCTGATTTAAGACAAAGTTTATAAAATAATTTATGAAAAACAATGTATTTATATTTCATGGCACAGAAGGATACCCAGAAGAAAACTGGTTTCCTTGGATGAGAGAAAAACTAGAAGCAAAAGGTTGCAAGGTTATTGTTCCCCAATTTCCGACGCCACCCATGGTTCCGGCAAAAATATCAGAGTGGTTTGAAGTTTTGAAAGAATATGAAAAAGATATAAATGAAGATGCAATTTTAATTGGACATAGTCTGGGGGGCAAATTTTTGCTTCGTGTATTAGAAAAGTTGGAATCTCCAATCAAGTTAGCCTGCTTTATTGGAACTCCGATTGGTATTAAACCTATCGCAAATAACGAACGCGATAATGCTTTCACTGATAACAATTTTGATTGGGAGAACATCAAAAAGAAGGCACAATACTTTATTGTCTTTCATTCTGATAATGACCCATATGTATCTTTAGGGAACGGAGAACAATTAGCTAAAGAACTAGGCGTTAAACTTTCTTTTGTACCCAATGCTGGACATTTTAATAAGCCAGCAGGCTATTTAGACTTTCCTGAATTATTAAAAAAAATTGAAATAATATTATGAAATTAGAAACACAAAGATTGATATTAAGAAAACCAAGGATGAGTGATTGGAAAGATGTTATGGAGGGGATAGGAGAATATGATGTTTGCAAATGGCTTTTTAATACACCATATCCTTATGTAGAGAAAAATGCAGTGAATTTTATAACAAAAAAGATAAAGAAATGGAAAGAAAAACCCCAAAATGACTATTTATTTTTAATTGAGCTAAAATCTGAAGGAAAAGTCATTGGAGCAATGGAGCTTTTAAACATCGATAGTTATTCAAAGACAGCTGAAACTGGTTCTTGGATTAATAAAAAATATTGGAGAAATGGATATATTACGGAAGCAAAAATTGCAGTAAATGATTTTGCTTTCGAGAAGTTAAAACTTAGAAGGTTGTATTCTCCTGTTTATTCAGATAATCTAGCTTCAAACGCTACTCAAAGAAAAATGGGTTATGTTTTAGAAGGTATTCAAAGAAAAGCCAAAAGGATTATTTCGTCAGGTAAAATTCATGATGTAAATATGTATGGTTTATTAAAAGAAGATTGGAAAAAAGCAAGGAAGAAATTAATTAAATAATTTTATGGAAAAAATAACTCATCAAGGGAAAATAATTGAAGTAATCCAAAAGGAAGTAGAGCACAATGGGAAAATGCAGATTTTTGAACTTGCCCGTAGGTCTCCGGGGGTACGCTTAGTAATACCAAAGGGAGATGAGATAATCTTAACCAAAGAATTTAGGCATGAAGTTGGCGGATATGATTTTCGCTTGCCGGGAGGGAAAGTTTTTGATTCGTTGGTAGAATACAACCAAGCACTGAGTCAAGGTTTCGACATTAACGAATCAGCCAAAGAAGCAGCTATTAAAGAAGCAAAAGAGGAAGCGGGAATTTTAGTAAAAGACTTTTCTTTTTTTCATAAGTCTGTTTGTGGGGCAACAGTAAACTGGGATTTGTTCTATTTTGTCGTGAGTGATTTTGAAGAAGTTTCCCAAGAATTAGAAGATGGAGAAGATATAACAATTGAATTAATTCACAGAGATAAAGTAAAAGAAATGTGCTTAAGCGGGGAGATAAGCGAAGAACGAAGCGCTCTTGTTTTATTAAGATATTTAAATTAATAATTTTATGGAAACAAGCAATTTAGTAACAATAAAATGTCGAGGAATCATTGTACACAATGGAAAGCTTTTTGTAGTTAAACATAATGAACATGCACAATTTAGAGCTTTTCCAGGTGGACACTTGGAAGGGAAAGAAAATCCGAGAGAATGTGTTAAAAGAGAAATATTTGAAGAATTGGGGATTGTACCTGAAATTGGAAAACTTGCTTATATCAATTTTTATGAAAATAAAGAAAATAGTTTTTTAGAATTTTTGTTTGAAGTTAAAAATGGGGCAGATTTTTACGGCAAGAAAAAATTTACTGGTTCGCATAATTTTGAGCTTTTTGATTTTAGATGGATCTCAAAAGATGAGAAGCTAGATTTTTTACCCAAAAAGGTGTTTGAAGACTTTAAAAACGATACCTTGTTTTCTGGCGAGGTGCAATTTGTAAACTGATTAAATAACATGTATCAACCATCTAGAAGATTAAAAATAGTACAAATCTTTATTATTTTCGTTTTACCGGTGCTTTTGTTGTATTTTAATATTATCCCAGTGAGTTGGCGGATGATAATGCTTGCGATTAGTGCGCTTTTTATTTACGGAATAATCCGAAAAGAAGAATGGAGCTATGAGCAAATGGGCCTACGGCATGATAATTTCAAAAAAGCGATTCCTTTTTATTTAGTTTTTACTATTATTGGAGTTGGCGTACTTTTCTTGCTTGACCAAAAGATACATATGCCCGACATTGATACTCGCAGTTTCTTACTACGAACCTGGATATTCTTTATCCCTGTTTCAGTTTTTCAAGAATTTGCTTTTCGTTCTTTTTTAATCCCAAGATTAAAAGAACTCTACCACAATAATTTTGTTATTGTTTTAATCAATGCTAGCTTGTTTACTCTGATTCATATCATTTTTCCAAATCTGGGCATAGGACTGCCCCTTGCTTTTGTTTCTGGGACTTTCTTTGCTTGGCTCTACATTAAATATCCCAACTTGGTCTTGATCTCATTGGCACATTCTGTTTTAAATGTCACCGCAGTTCTTTTAGGATTTTTTGCTATTGTAAAATAATTAGAAACCAAAAAGAATATTTATAACTTTTCTAAACCAATTTTGTTTTTGATTGGGTTCTACTTTGTTTATTTCAATAGCATTTACTGCCGATGCCAGTATATTTTTTTGTTCTATATTTTCTGATTTTTTTACAGCCATTTTTCTAATTATTGATTTTGACTCTATTATGTTTTCTTTAATTTCTTTTTTCTCGACTATCTTTTCATTAAACTTTTGCATTATCTCATTCCAAGATTGTCCGGAAAGACTAGTTAATGTATAAGCAGTCTGCCAGATTCTATTTTCCAAATTATCGTCTTTCATTCCTCCATCTTTCTCTTGAGAACTTCCAAAGTAATCGGCAATTGTATTATTAAAGACTTTCCAGTCCATAATATCTTCCTCGATTGAGTTTATTGCTACTCCCGTCCAGGCGGTGGAAGATATATTCCCAAATCCTCCATCAGCTCTTTGCTTGTCTTTCAAAAATTTTTTGGCTTTTTCTATTACATTTTTTATTTCTTCAGTATTTCTTTTAAAAGCAAGAGCATTGATCCCCGCACTGGTCATGTCCACATTATCATCCCACGATCCATTTTCATTTTGTTTTGAAAGGATAAAATCAATAGTACTTTTTATGATATTTTCATTTTTTACGGAATTAATATTCTGTAATACTATAATTGCAAAAATATCATCATTTACTTTTTCTTTATCACCAAATTGAGTACCATCAAATTCTTTTATGATTTTTTCTATGTAATTCTCGCCATTTATATTTTGAGGATCTATGCCGAGTGCCATAAGTGCCATACTGTGTCTTTCGTAATCAGTTATTTGATAGTCGGTAGTTTTCTGTTCTGTTAAATATTTGATTAATTTATTTTTCTGTTCTTGATAATCTGTGATTGTTCCAAATGCTATTGCAGTCCAATCGGTGTATAAATCATTGCCCCAGGAACCATTTTCTTTTTGTTGAGAAACTAAGAATTCATATGCTTTTTTTAGATCAAATGTTTTCTTTTCTGGTATTTTAACAATTGAACCAGAGGAGGGGTGATGTTCTTCTATAATTGGTTCGGGCTCTGGAATTATTGGATCAATAAAGGTTAGACTAATTGAATCGCTTGTTTGTAGCTCGTACTGGTTAAGTCCTACTTGGGCTTCTGATCCATTTAAATACCAACTCCAGTAATGGTATACATCATTTCCATCGTTATCTTTGCTGGTGAATCCAGCAATATTATTTATTGAATTTAAGAAAATGCCTGGAGCCCATGCAAAATTCCAATCACTAGATACTCCTGATTGCAGGATTGAGCAATAGGCAGTTGTCTTCATGTTGCCCGAAGCCGGGTTGTCGCTTTCACAGGAGGAAACGCTTAGATTATTGTCGTAAAATGTTTCAGTGTTGGTTTTTATGGTTAGGTGAATAGTGATTGGTTCTGGAGGTGGGACCTCTTCTGCTTGAGCTTGGGAAACAAAGAACACACAAAACAAAATAAAACTAAATGCCAAAATTATTTTTTTCTTCATATTTTTTACTTACTAATAATTAATAACTATTTTCATATTTCCAGGACACGACGTCGCCTGGATTTAATTGATAATTGGAAATTCCGATATTTGCTTTTTTGTCATTTACATAATAAATCCAATTTTTTACGTCATTTTTTTGACCATTTATCTCTTCGATAAATTTTCCCATTCCCGGATAATTTTTTTCTTTGAAAATTATTTTCCCCTCAGTTTGTAATTTTGTCATGAAGTCATAAACACTTGTCGATGCTTTTTCTTGGTATTCATACGATAAGGAATCGGTGGTCGTGGCGGGTTCTTTTTTATGATTCCCATAGAAAAAGACTGACATTAAACAAATAACCAATAGAGTGAATATTATGATTTTCTTTATTTTTGGCATTAAAAAAATTCTGCTCTCGGGCAGAATTTTGGGTCTCACCCTGTCGTTCACGAACGACGGGGCTAGAAAGAATATCCTGCTCGGGATGGTCCGCCAGCTGGCGGGAAATGATTGGTAATCGGACTTGTTCCTTAATCCGCCAGTTGGCGGATCAGGACTTACCGTAGCGGCACTGTACTGGAATCGAACCAGTTTCCCCAATCATTCCTATAAAATTGTTAAGCGAACTCTTTTATTCTATACTAGGTATATGAAAAAGACAACCCTCCAGAGGTGGGCAAGGATAATGGTTTTTGGAACCTTTGATGGACTTCATAAAGGGCACTTAAATTTTTTTCAACAAGCAAAAAATTTGGTAAAAAATTCTTATTTGATTGTCTCAGTGGCTCGAGATTGCAATGTCAAAAAAATAAAAGGGAGGAAACCTGATTTGAACGAAAAGGAAAGATTTAACTTAATTCAAAAAAATAAAATTGTCGATAAGGCGGTCTTGGCTGGAAAAAATAATTATTTGACCCATATCAAAAAAGAGTGTCCCGACATTATCGCTTTAGGATATGACCAGAAGGCATACGTTAAAAATTTAAAAAAAGATTTAAAGAGTCAAAGAATCTTAATTAAGGTTATTCGACTAAAACCTTACCAGGCACATATTTATAAAAATCATTTGCTAAAAAAATAGCACTTTTGATATAATAATTTTTGCCAAATTGAAATAAATGGGTCGTTTTATTTGTATTATTATAATAATATCAAAAAATATGCAAAATTTACTTTCTAAAATAAAAAAAATTTTTTCGAATAAAGTTTTTGTTCTTTCTTTCCTGTCCGGGGTGGTTTCCTTGGTTATCGTATTAATGGTGAGTTTGGGGATAGTTTGGCATTATCGAGCAAAGGTTTTTGGCTATTTTGCAAAGGAGTATTTGCGAGAGTCCCAAGAATCATTCAAAGCATCGAATGATGTTGGTAAAACTGAAGCAGAAAAAATAATTGAAAGACAGGCTGTTTTTTCTCAAGAATCTTTTGTGGTTAATACCGTAAAAAAGACCAATCCAGCAGTTGTATCAATTGTTATAAGTAAAAATGTTCCTAAATATGAATCCTATATTGACCCTAATAAACAACTCAATCCATTTGGTGGGATTTTCCCAGGAGTTCCGGATTTTTTCTTTAATATGCCTCAATATCGACAAAACGGTACTGAGAAAAAGGAAGTTGGTGGAGGGTCTGGATTTTTTGTCTCAGCAGAGGGCTTGATTGTTACTAATAAACACGTAGTAGACCAAAAGGATGTTGAATATACTGTTTTTACTAACGATGGGAAAAAACACAATGCCGTAGTTGTTGCTCGTGATCCGGTGCTTGATATTGCGTTAATAAAAGTTAGTGGAAGTGGTTTCCCTTATCTTGGTCTTGGTAATTCTGATTCATTACAAGTTGGACAGAGCGTAATTGCAATCGGGAATGCCTTAGGAGAATTTCGAAATACTGTTTCAGTTGGTGTTGTGTCTGGGCTTGCTCGGTCAGTTACTGCTGGGGATATGTCTGGCAAGACAGAAACACTTGATCAAGTGATCCAAACAGATGCTGCAATTAATCCTGGCAATTCTGGTGGCCCACTTTTGAATCTCTCTGGGGAAGTGATTGGAGTAAATGTAGCAATGGCACAAGGATCTCAGAGCGTTGGCTTTGCGTTACCTGTGAACTCTATAAAAGGTGCAATTGATTCTGTTAAAAATACTGGGAAAATTATACGTCCTTATCTAGGGATCAGATATGTTCCAATCACTCCTGAAATGAAAGACAAAAATAATTTAAGCGTTGATTATGGTGTTCTAGTAAAGAATGGAGCCACAGCCAATGATTTAGCGGTTATTCCTGGAAGTCCGGCTGATAAGGCAGGTATTGTAGAAAACGATATCATTCTTGAAATAAATGGTAAAAAAATCAACGACCAGACAAGCCTGGCCTCACTTATTCGACAAAGGAATATTGGTGAAACTATAACTTTAAAGATTTTACATAAAGGGGCAGAGAAGAATATTTCAGTAATTCTTGAATCAGCCAAAGACAATTAATTTATTTTACGTCCTTGAGTCGTAAGGTCAGGAGAAGTCCTAGAAGCAAGAAAATAGTGATGATAAAAAAAAGATATTTGAAAGAAGGAAGGATCAAGAAAACCGGGATGGCAATCGCTGGGGCGATGATATAAGAGAGGGGATAAGTATTACGAAAGAAACTTACTTCGTCGGCGTTTTTTTCCTTGATCTCTTTAAAGAAATAGCCTTCACTCATTACTTCAATAGTTGCGGCACCTATCCGAGTGCCAAAAAGAACAATTGCCCAGACGAGAACGCTTGATTTTCCGATTAAAGGAATCAAAAAAGTAAATAAGATTGCAAACAAAAATCCAACAATTAATATTTTCTTTTCTCCTATTTTGTCCGAAAGTTTTCCAAGTGGATAATCCAAAAGGACAAACGGGATAAGCATTACAGTGAAAATAATACCAATTTCTCGCCAACCAAAACCAAGATGTTGATATAGGTAAATTGGCAAATAAATAACCATCCAAGCAAAAAATAATTTCAGGATTAAGTTGATTAGATAGATCTTAGAAATGTTTTTATTTTTAATAAATACCTTGAAAGTTTTTAAGATGGGAACCTTGGTGTATTTAGGATCGCGGAAATTATCTAACTTAAAAACCAAAATTATTGAAACTAAAAAAATAAAACCGGCCGATAGAAGGTAGATTCCCCGGAAAGAACTTTGGGCGATAATTGAGCTTGAGACCAATTGAGCAATTACCCAAGCTAGATTTACGATCATCAGAAAAAGGCCTCGGAGTTTCCCAACGGAAGAATTTTTCGAAATATCTTCGACAAAAATGTCGAATGAAGCAATCAAAAAATTGATTGATAAGAAAAATAAAATGAAGGCCACTATAATAGCATAAACATTATTACTGAAGGCGAGGGTAAGGAGAGCGATAAAATTAAATAGCGAAAACAACAAAGCGGTAAAACGGTTTCCCAGTCGAGAAAGTAATTTTGGCATTTTGAGCATGGCCCAAATGGTGAAAATCGAAGCTATGATATAAATGGCTCCAATGTAATACTCGCTAATATATCTTTCCAAAAAACTAGAATTAATATAAGAGGTGAGGGCAACCGAAATCGAAAAAAGAAAACCGGACAAGTAAACAATAATTTTAGTACTTTTCATTTTTGAATTTTATATGCTCAACACCACGGGGATGACCAGCGGTCTTTTAGCTGTTTTTTGATAAAGATATTTTGAAATAGTTTCTCCCAAATTATTCTTAATATAATCAAGATCGATTGGGTTCATCTTGAGAGTAGTATCTTCGATTGATTTTTTAATAATAATTCGGACCTGACGCAGAAGTTCTTGGTTTTCTTTCAAGTAAACGAAACCACGAGAAATTAAATCAGGGGACTTTTTCAATTTGCCAGTATTTTGATCAACAATAGCAATAACCACGAACATCCCATCTTGGGCAAGCATTACTCTATCTCTAATTACTACATCTTGAACATCTGAGATTGCAAATCCGTCCACCATCATTGGCGCAGACGGAGCTTTTTCTTTTCGGAGAGCTATCTTGTTGCCGTCGGCCGAAATTTCTATTACGGAACCATTATCGGGTACAATAATATTTTCTTCTGGCATACCGAGCTCCATGGCTAATTCTTTGTGACGTTCCAACATTGAATGCCAACCATGAATTGGAATAAAGAATTTTGGATGAGTTTTCTTATGAAGCCATTTAATATCTTCTCTATTGCCGTGACCGGTTGCATGGACAAAATCTTCACCAGTTGTTCGATAGCTGATTATTTTTACTCCTTGACGAGAGAGGTTGTCTTTGATACGTTGTACTTTTATTTCATTTCCAGGAACAACTGAGGCTGAGAGAATTATTGTATCTCCTTTTTTAATTGCAAATTTAGTATGAGATTTGTTGGCAGCCCTTGAAAGAGCTGCGAATTCTTCTCCCTGCGAACCAGTCATTAGGATTACCACTTTATGGGGAGGGTACTTGTCGGCTTCTTCGATTGGGATGATGGTATCTTTTTTAGGTTTAAAATATCCTGCTTCAATCGCTACATCAATGTTTGTTTTCATAGAACGTCCATCAATTGCAATTTTCTTTCCTAGAGCTTCAGCTACTTTTACCACATGAGTGAGACGAGTGATATGTGAAGCAAAAGCAGCAATAATGATCCGGCCATTAATTTTTTTGATCAAATTTTCAAGCCCTTGATGTACCTTTATTTCCGGCAGAGAAAAACCTTCGTTTTCAATATTAGTGGAGTCGGTCAAGAGTAGGAGTACTTTTGCTTTATCAAAAATGGCATATTCTTCCTCTTCTTCTTTTGAGACAATGCCATCGACTTGGTCTAGTTTATAATCTCCCGGAGTGACGATCCAGCCATTTTTTGTTTCGATGATGATCCCCATTGAATCAGGGATTGTGTGAGTAACACCGAAAATTCGAACTCTCATTTTTCCACAAGTAATCACTTCATCTTTTTCTACCACTTCGGTTTTTAGGGCAGGTAAGTGTGGAAATTCTGCTTGTCTTTTTTTCATCAGCAAGATTGAAAGATTTCGGGAGTAAACTTTTGGATTCCCGATTCGAGACAATACCACCGGAACTCCCCCGATGTGATCTAGGTGTCCATGAGTGATGAATAGAGCTCTGATTTTATGTTTGTTTTCTTCTAAATAAGTTGTGTTGGGTATTACATAGTCCACTCCTGGAGTATCTTCATTTGAAAAATACATCCCAGCATCAATTACAACAATATCATCGCCGATCTCAATGGCAGTCATATTTTTTCCAATTTCTTCCACTCCTCCAAGTGGGATAATTCTTATTTTCCCTTCTTCAACTGGGGGGACCTTTTTTTCACTGATACTGTTTGTTTGAACTTTCATGGGGGCTGGGCTTCTCCTTCCTCCCTGTTTTTTGCCAAATTTAGAATATTGGTAAGTGGAACTCTTTGGAGTTCTTCTCTGATTATTGTTTTTAGGTGCTCCGGTTGATTGGCGGGCGAGTCCATTATTGGTTCCATGAGCAGTGTTTCTAGATGGAAGTGTTTTTTCTTCTTTTTTGTTTTCAATACTTACGGCACTGAAAGACAGTCTTGTTTTTTTTGTCATATTTTTTCCGTTTCAAACGGAGATCAGCCAAAGGCTGAAGTAATTAATAAATTTTAGTATTAGTTGATAATTTTATTTTGTGAATATTTTCCAAACATTATCTGTTTTTAGATACCAAGAATAAATACTCAGAAATCTGTCGGAAGCAGACATGGTATGGTCGACAGAAATTCCTTTAAGGTTTTTTGATACAACGTAAATAAAGTCTGGGCTATATAAAAATACAGCTGGTAAATCTTTTTTTATTTCATCTTCAAATAGTGCGTATTTTTTTATACGAGCATTTTCGTCAACCAATGTGAAAGCGTCTTCTAATATTTTATCGACTTTAGCATTGGTATATAAAGCGATATTTAGCCCGGGATCATTTCTCTGGGTTGAGTGCCAGAAGGCGAATAGATCTGATTCATGATTTATAATTTGTCCAAAAAGTAATGCATCGTATTTTCGCGGACGGATTACTGTTTGGTTTAAATTTCCAACCTCAAAAGTTTTTACTTCGACTTTCATTCCCAACTTGGTCAGGTTTTGTCTTATCATTTCGGCAGTTTGGGCAAGCTCTGGGGCATTCCCAGTCGAAATTGAGAACTCCAGTTTTGTGATTGTTTTTTTCTTTTTTACCACTTTTGTTTTTTCTAAATATCCATCCGTTCCCTTTACCCAGCCATCTTTTGCTAGAATATTTTGTGCTTGGTTAAAATTTTCCTCAGCGGATGTGTTGTTGGTCTGTTTTAGTCTTTGATAGGAAATCATGTTGGGTGGAATCGGTTCGTCAATGGCAACTCCATATCCCAGTAGAATATCATTAACAATTTTATCTTTATCTATTGCTAGGTTGATAGCTTCGACTATTTTCTTGTCGGTAAAAACTTGATTTTGGTTTTGATTAAAGAAAAGTCCAAAAACTCTTGGCAAAACAGAAGATTGTATTAAATATTTTTTGCCTTTTAATATCTCGGCGTTTTGGGGTGTGATCGAACTTGCTTGTTCGATGTCTCCATTCTCAAGGGCAGAGATCAAATCATTTTCGTTGGGATAAAAATTTAAGATAATATTTTTAATATATGGTTTCCCCAAGGCGAATTTGTCGAAAGAGCTTAATTCAAAACTATCGATCAATCCTCCGGTTTGTTTTGTTACGCTTTGAATTTGATAAGGCCCCGAGCCAACCGGATTTATATTGGCATCGTTCATTTCAATCGGTGAGTTGGACCAAAGGTGGGCAGGCAGTATTCCCAGGGTTGTGTTTTCTAGAAAAGAAGCATAAGGCTGTTTTAAAGTAAATTTGATTGTGTTTTCGTCGATTTTTGAAACACTTACTCCATCCCAATTTACTTTCTTGGGGCTTTTTACGATTGGATCTTTTATTTTTTCGATGGTGAAGATTATATCATCGGCGGTTACCGGTTTCCCATCGTGAAAAAAGTTTTTTTCTTTCAGAGTAAAAACATAATTCAAGCCATCTTTGGATACTTCGTATTTTTGGGCCAAATCGGGAATTAGACCACCTTGGGGGTCTTTTCTCATAAGCCCTGAATAAATAAGAGATACCAAGTCGTTGTCGGTAGGGGAATATGAGAGGACGGGGTTAATGAAACGAGGAGACCCCACTATTCCTTCTGAAATTATTCCTCCACGCATTGGGACTTCTACCATAAAACTTTTGTTTACTTTTTCCAACAGTACCAAGGTACTCAAAAACAAAACACTGAGTAAAATCAAAAAAACGATCCGTTCTTTTTTAGAGAAGGTAGCGAGGGCGAGCTTTAACTTATTTCTCACGGGCAATATAAAATTCCAAATACGATTGTAGAAATTTTCCATATAAAGAAAAAAACACCAAATACCAAGTCTATCCTCTAGCTTTTATTATTATAGCGAGAAATGCGGATAAAGCAAAGAGTATTCCACAGACTATTGAAAGATAAAATAAAAATTTTTCAAAACCACGGCGAGTATGATGGAAAGTATCATCACTACCACCCATTGCGCCACCTATCCCAGCACTTGATTGTTGGAGTAAAATAGCGACAATCAATATTACTGAAAAGACTATTTGTGTGTAAGGAAGTATTTTAGCTATTATTTGCATAAGTCTATTATTGCATAAATTTACCCAAAAAGCAATCAAAAGGCCGATATTGTCTTTTTGGTAGCATATTTTGTATAATAAAAAGATGAAAAACGAAAATAATGTATTAGGTTTATTTCAAAAATTATTTTTTAATTTTAATGCTCGCCAGATGAAGGACGCGACACTGGCTTTTAAAAAACATTTAGATGATGGGGGGAAAATGTTAGTTGCAATGGGTGGAGCCATGTCTTCCGCTCAAATGGGGATAACTTTGGCGCCAATGATAAAGAATGATAAAATCCATGCTATTTCTTGCACTGGGGCAAACTTAGAAGAGTCGGTTTTTCGATTGGTGGCACACAATAGTTATAAAGATTATCCGGATTATCGATATTTTACTAAAGAAGATGATGAGAAAATATTGGAACGAGGTGAACGACGAGTAACAGATACATCTATTCCAGAAGAAGAAGCTTTTCGAGTGGTGGAACCTATTATCTTAAAACACTGGAA
>Ga0172369_10005450_pt1 | contig 15645 bp, 9 predicted proteins | sample LakKiv25m_FD_114539 | JGI IMG/M metagenome (GOLD analysis project Ga0172369, IMG submission 114539) | Freshwater microbial communities from Kabuno Bay, South-Kivu, Congo - kab_022012_11.25m | ecosystem: Environmental > Aquatic > Freshwater > Lake | place: Democratic Republic of the Congo...
ACCAAAATCAAAACTCCTATCTCCGGTTTTGTTACCATGCGTAATGTTGATCTCGGGTCTATGGTGCAAGGTCCGCCGCAGTCAACACTTGTAGCAAATGTTGTTGATATTTCCAAAGTAAAAGTAAAATTAAATGTTGCCGAGAGCGACGCTTTTATTCTGAAAACCGGAGATCAGGTAAGTGTAACGACTGATGTGTATCCTCAAATAACTTTTACCGGAAGAATTGAATCAATTGGAGCAAAGGGAGACGATGCCCATACATTTCCGGTAGAAATAAGTATAGCAAACCAGGCAAAACATCAATTAAAAGCCGGGATGTTCGTACGGGTTGATTTTACCTCACTAAAGCCTGAAGAAACCGTTGTTATTCCTCGGGCCGCACTTGCAGGCAGTGTTAAAAATCCTCAAGTCTTTGTTGTGGAAAATGGTATCGCCAAACTTCGCACCATTACCGTCGGCCGTGAATCGGGTTTATACCTTCAAGTGCTCAACGGTTTGACTGTAGGAGAAGATGTAGTTGTGAGCGGACAAAATAATATCGTTGACAATATTAAAGTTGAAATACTCAAGTAAGATGCGGTTGCACTCTTCCGATTTATTATAAAAGGAAATTACCAATGACCATTACAGAATTATCAATTAAAAGACCCTCGCTCGTTATCGTGGTATTCGCTTCGTTAATTGTGCTCGGACTCTTTGCGTTTCAGCAGTTGAAATATGAATTGCTGCCGAAAATTTCTCCCCCCATTATTACTATTACAACCATTTATCCCGGTGCTTCGCCCAATGAAGTTGAAACGGGCGTAACTAAAGTAATTGAAGACGCCGTATCGGGAATGGATAAAGTATCGGAAGTTCGTTCAACTTCATCGGAAGGCGTTTCTTTCGTTACAATTGAATTACTACAGTCCGCAAACACAGACTTTTCGCTACAAGACGCGCAAAGAAAAGTCGGACAAATTTTATCGCTGCTTCCAAGCGATGCCAAAGCACCGACAATCTCTAAAATTGCGTTGGATGAAATTCCCATTCTACGTATGGGGCTTTCGGCTGATATGGATGCGAAATCATTTTATCAATTCACAAAAGATAAAATCCAACCGCTCCTTTCCCGTGTTCCGGGTGTTGGACAAGTGGCGCTCATCGGCGGAGAGGAAAGAGAAATAAAAGTTAATCTTGATTTACAAAAACTGCGTGTCTACGGACTTTCCATTATGCAAGTTACGCAGGCAATAAAATCGGCTAACTTAGATTTTCCTACCGGAAAAATTAAAGACAAAGACGGGCAATTTATTGTAAGAGTTGCCGGTAAGATTTTGTCAATTGAAGATTTGAAAAATCTCACCATTGGTATTTCACGCCAGGGCGGTGAAATAAAACTTTCGGACATTGCCGAGGTTGAAGACGGTGTGAAAGACCCCACCAATATTGCGAGAATCAATTTTAGAAATACGATAGGTATCGTCTTACAAAAGCAATCGGATGCCAACTCAGTAGTAGTTGCAAATCTTGTTAAAAAAGAATTGAAACGTATTGAGGCGGTTTACAAACACAATAATGTTAAATTTGATATCGCGCAGGACGGCTCACTCTTCACCGTGGATGCGGCAAACGCCGTAAAAGAAGATTTGGCAATCGCTGTTTTTCTTGTTGCGATTGTTATGTTGATGTTCCTCCACAGTGTGAGAAACTCGGTCATCGTGCTTGTTGCAATTCCGACATCGCTTATTTCAACCTTTATTGTAATCTGGGCATTCGGGTTCACGCTTAATTTGATGACGCTGCTTGGACTTTCGCTTGTGGTGGGAATTCTAGTGGACGATTCCATCGTGGTACTTGAAAATATTTACCACCATCTTGAAAAGGGAGAAGAAAGCAGAACCGCAGCCTTGCGAGGAAGAAACGAAATCGGATTTGCGGCGCTTGCTATAACAATGGTTGACGTTGCAGTATTCTTCCCCCTTACGCTTGTCGGCGGAATTGTAGGAAATATTCTCCGCGAATTTTCAGCGGTGGTTGTTGCCTCAACGTTGATGTCGTTATTTGTTTCGTTCACAGTTACACCAATGCTCGCTTCCCGCTTTGCAAAACTGGAGCGGTTAACATCAAAAACTTTAATCGGAAAGTTTGCGGTTTGGTTTGAAAAGGAATTTAAAAACCTTACCGACTTTTATCTTAACCTTCTTTCCTGGGCGTTAAAAAATCGTTGGAAAGTTCTCATAGCAACTTTTATTGGATTAATAGCTTCCTTTGCTTTGGTCCCGCTCGGATTTATCGGTGCGGAATTTATGACCCAAACCGACCGCGGTGAATTTGCGGTGACTATTGAATTGGCTCCCGGCGCTACCATTGAGCAGACAAATCACGTTTCGCAGCAAATTGAAAAGATCATTGGTGAAATGCCTGAAGTGAAACGAATTTACGCGAACGTCGGCGCATCAAACGAAGGATTGATCGGGTTTGCGTCAAGTAATACAACAGAATTATCGGTAACACTCATTGACCGGAAATTCAGAAAACGTTCTACCGATGATGTCGGTAACGCAATCAAAATGGCGACGCAAAAATTTCCCGGCGTAAAAGTACGTGTTAACCCGATAGGAATTTTTGGTGTTGCCAACCAAACACCGATTCAGCTTTTAATCAATGGTCCTAATTATGATGACGTAGTTAAAACAGCGAAACAAATTCAGGATATCGTTAAGAAGATTCCCGGTACCGCGGATGTACGCTTGTCTGCCGAAGACGGTAATCCAGAAACACGCATTGAGATTGACCGGGCGAAATTGGCAAACTTTGGATTAAGCGTTGCAGAAGTTGGACAAACACTAAAAATTGCCCTCACCGGTGATGACGACTCTAAATTACGCCAAGGAAATACTGACTACGACATTAGAATTGTTCTTGATCAATTTGACCGTTCACAAACCGACCAAATCGGTAACATCAGTTTTACAAACCGCAAAGGTGAACAAATTTACCTGAAGCAGTTTGCAAACATTTACCGTTCTACCGGACCTACAAAACTTTCGCGCCAGGCTCGTAGCGCGTCGGTAACCATTTATTCGCAGGTACAAACCGGAAAAACGTCCGGCGTTATCTCGCAGGAAATTGATAAGCAGTTAAGCCATTTCAAATTTCCATCGGGAGTTGTGTATGAATTTCTTGGTGATGTAAAGAATCAGCGTGATTCATTCGGTGATTTAGGAATTGCATTACTCGGAGCAATTCTTTTTACGTACCTGGTGATGGTCGCGCTCTACGATTCGTTTGTGCATCCGTTTGTTATTCTCTTTTCAATTCCGCTCGCGATGATTGGCGCGTTGCTTGCGCTGGCATTGACAATGAAGTCATTAAGTATCTTCACAATTCTCGGAATTATTATGCTTACGGGATTAGTTGCGAAGAACGCTATCTTACTTGTAGACAGAACAAATTACATGCGGACTCAAGGAGAAAGCGTCTTGAATTCACTTCTTGATGCCGGTAAAATGAGAATTCGTCCAATCTTTATGACCACGCTAACAATGATTTTCGGTATGGCTCCAATTGCGCTTTCAAGCGCGCCGGGTGCCGAATGGAAATCCGGATTAGCATGGGCGTTGATTGGCGGTTTAACAAGTTCACTCTTCTTAACATTGATTGTTGTGCCTATCGTCTATACGATGGTTGAAAATTTAAGAGTGAAAGTTCCGAAACTCTTTGAAAGAGTTAGCGTGCTGGTTGGATTGAGAAAAAATTCTCCCGACAACAATATCGTTATCGAGAAATAATGAAACAGCAAAGAGCCTTGTAAGTGCAAGGCTCTTTTTTTATTTATTTCAGCAGCGTCATTTTCTTCGACTGAAGAAAGCCTCCCGAACTCAACACAGAGAAATAAATTCCCGAACTTAGGTTTGAAGCGTCAAAAGTCGCCAAGTAAGTTCCGGTATTTTTGTATTCATGAACAAGTTGCGCAACTTCTTCTCCTAAGATGTTAAACACTTGCAAACGCACAAATCCCGAATGCGCAATACTATAGCGTATTTCCGTTCTCGGATTAAAAGGATTGGGGAAGTTCTGATTCAAACTATAGCTTGTTGGAATTGTTTCATCTCCCTCAACACCGGTGGTCCCAATTAAATGAAATTTCATGGTCTTCTGAAAATGTTTTACTCCGGTTGAAAACTTTGAGTCAAGCACGATTGTAGGCTGATAAATATTAAATGCCGTTCTTTTAATTCTTGGCGGGAAAACGGTAAAATGAATACCAACGGAATCTTTTGGCAAAACCTTGAATTCTTTGGGTGATACGCGATAGCGCTGTCCGGTTTAACCACTTGATAAATGAGTGAAACATAAATTGAATCAAATGCGGTACCGATATTATGTACATAAACGGTTGTATCAATGGTTGGCGTATTCACATCAATGTCTCCAAAATTTACTGAAGTTGCGTCAAAAGTAACAAGTGCGTTTGGAAACGAATTCCCCTTTAGCGCGACTTTATAGGGAGATGCAATATCCGGTTGGTTGTGATAAATAAAGAGTGTATCGATAAAATCTTCGTTTGTAACCGGATTCCAACTCAGCAGCAATTCACCTTTTTGTGCCGTTGAAATAACCAATGGTACAACATTTTGAAAAGTAATTTCAGTTTTCTTTTCTCCAATAATCAGGCTGTCAATACGAAGCCGGGACGCTCCGACATTGAAGATCGGGATAGAAAATTTTTGTATAATTCCGGGAAGCGCTAATCCGAAATCATAAGCATCTTGATTTAACATAACCCTTCGCGTTGAAAAATTCCAAAACGCTTTACTTCCGGCGCCACCGTACACCCCGATATTATTTCTTAATTTTCCTTTTGATGGAGAAAGCGCAAAACCAGGGTTGCCAAGATCCTCAGGATCATTAAACTGAGTTGCAGAATCGCCATAGTCTATGCACGGCGAATCATCTTTCAAAAGAAAACCGGAATCGGTGAACTCCGGAAAAAGATTAACGTTCCCCACTCCTTCTAAATAATCTTCCATGTCATTATAATTAATAATAGGAACAGCGTCGGCAAGGTGAATTTGTATACCTTCCTTTTGAAAGTTGCTCCATACAATGTTATTTTTTATTTCCGCTAAAGCTGACCAGATGCGTATTCCGCCTCCCACCGTGTTAGATGAATTTCCGGTTATGGTGCTATTTTCAATACTATTGGGGAGTGTATTGCCGGGTTTGGATTCGTAAACCCAAATTCCGCCTCCGCCGAATGTCTGTTTTCCGGTAACCGCTTGGTACACTTTATTCGCATCAATAATATTGTTTACTATGCGCGCCCCGGAGCAATAATTCAGCACGATACCGCCGCCGTACATCCCTGTATTATTTAAAATTACATTATTGTAAATGTGCGGCGATCCGTCTCCGCAACGGATGGCGCATCCCCCAGCGCTTGTGGTTCCGGTTGGAGTTGCTATTGCTTCATTGTTTATAATATAGTTAAATCTTATTGTAGGTGAAGACAATGTTGTCAGAATCCCGCCCCCTTCTACGTACGTTCCCGCGCCATGTTCATCAACCCATTTTGTTCCTTTGCCGCCGGTGAGAGTAAAGCCCTGTAAAATTGACGAAGAATCTTCACCGCTAACCATCAAAACGCAGCTTGCTTTGTCGGGATTGCCCGGTTTGCTTCCGTCAATTATCGTAGTGGGAATAAAGCTGACATCATGGTCATTCAAAAACATACTCGTAACAAGAATTTTTTTTCCAAGGAAGTTGATATTCTCATAGTATCTTCCTTCCGCCACCAAAACCGTGTCGCCTTTTACAGCGGCGTTAATTGCAGCCTGTATCGTTGAGTAATCTTGCGGGACGAGCAAAACCTTCCCGTTTATTCCGATTGAAAACAAAAAAATTGCGAGTAAAACAGAGTTTATTAGTAGTGATCTCATTCCTTCCTCATTTTAGTTTTTGTCATTTTAAGGCACAAACATAATAAAGACGGACGCGGAAGTCGTCCGAATGGCTGAATCGCTACTCTTTTTTTAACTGTTCATCTGAAATTGTTGTTTTTTGAATTCGGTTGGTGTAATTCCGGTGTGTTTTTTAAATGCTGAATTAAAAGAAGATTTTGAGTTAAACCCCGATTCGTACAAAACCTCAAGTACTGTTTTTCGCGCCCCGTTCTCTTGGGTAAATTGCTTCTTCGCTTCCTCAATACGGTAGGAGTTAATAAAGTCGTAAAAGTTTTTACCTAACGACTCGTTAATTGCCTGCGATAAATATTTTGAGTGAATATTGATCGCTTCGGCACCTTCAGCAATGGTAACTTCGGGATTCAGAAAGGGTTTTTCCAGCAGAAAATAGCTCTCAAGTTTTTGTAAATACTCTTGCTTCTGTTGTTCGGTTAATCTCGACTGCTCATATTTATGACCTTTTTCCGGTTCCGTGCTTCCCGCTAAAATTTCCGGCTGCTGCAACGCTTTGTAGAAAATTAATATGGCAAAAAAGAAATTGATTGACAGAGAGAGAAGAACAAGGAAAACACCGATGAGATGATTTGTTACACCAAGATCACCTAAAAGAAAATCAAGTAAATCGGTCATCCACATGAAAAAGAAACCGCCGACGGCATAAAGCATCCAGGTAAGATTTAATTTCTCAACAGAGGAATAATAATTTTTAATCTTTTTCCTGAAATGCAGAATAACCACAAAACAGGCGATCATGTAAGGAGTGGTTTGCAGGTGAAGCGCGCCGTACTGATAGATGAATCTGATTTTTGCCCCAACAATCACCAGCAAGAATAAGATTAGGAAAAGAATGAAATGGAGAAGATGCATTCTTCGCAAAGTAAAATCTTTGTTCGTGATCGCTAAAGTATAAAGGAACAAGAGAGGCCCGAAGAGAAAACCAAAAGTAGTGCCGATACCCGAAAACCAATGAAGCGAAAGTCCGGTAATTTTATCAATCACGTTTAAAGAGAAATCAACTAAATAGAGGGCGTTGGAAAAGAGAAAAGCCGCAAGAATTTTATGACGTAACGCATTTCCCTTTTTGTAGGTAAGCGCAAAGAGAGAAAAAATAAAAAGCAGAACCGCGGTTACGATGGATACCAGGTGGATGAGAGTTAAATTCATTTGAACTTTTGAATAGTTAGTTAATCACCGGTCAAATTTACTCTCACAAAGAAATATTTCAAATAGTATTTGTACCGCCTTACGAAAATTGCTTTTCTTCCGCAGTTACCATTGACTTTGCACAACGGCAATCTTCAAAATTTTTGTTCCCGCTCCGGGGACTTCCACATACGCTATATACACACCGCTTCCAATTGCCAGCCCATCTGTATTCCGCAGATCCCAATCGATATATTGAGACTCCGTATCTTTTTTATACCTTCTTATCAACACACCGTCAAGCGAAACAATGGTAATTTTTACTTGTTTTGGCAACCCAATAAATCTTACAAAATGGTAACCGGTTCCTCCCTCTAAATCTTGTTGACCCAAATAAGGATTCGGAAAGACACTTATCTTTCCGATATTTTCCTTCGCATTTTTTAAATCATTCCGGTTAGCCGCCTTCGGAGTAACGGTAAACTTATCCCCGGGCGCTAACGGTTTATATCCTGAAATTCTTATCACCGTACCGGGTGCCGGAAGTTCACCCCAGAAGGCTATTCCGCCAATTTTGTGATCTGTTATTTTTGACGCCGTTAATTCCTTATCCGGTAATGCGGGATAGCTCAAAGTTGATGATTGAAATGCAAATACCTGTTCCCACTCACCATTAGCTAAGCGGGTCCACTTACGATCCGGAATTGCTTTTGTAGAATCGTTCACACCAACATTTCTATCTTTTATTTTTAGAAAAAGTCTTTTGGCATCCGAAGGTTTGCCATATCTGCCTAAAGCCCAAATTGAAAAAGGAAGTTTTCCGGATTTACACAGAGAATCGGTTTTCGTCATTATTGTTTTTTCGCTTAATCCCTCCTGCAATCCCGACAAGAAAAATCCGCTTGAGTCGCCAAAACGAATTTCATAATCTTCATACCCCATGGCTTCCTCATTTATTGAAGATTGCCAATTCAAGCGGGCGGTTGCACTCCGTGGATAAATCGTCCACTGCTTTGTTGCATTTAATTTTCCGTTAAAAACATCAACCGGTGTTTCTAAAACTTTTCCTCCGGAGCCTTTAGTTTCCTCCACACTCTTAACCCGGTATTTCCCCCGCTGAGATAATTTATTCAACATAATACTCTCTAATCCGGTGTTTTCAACAACCACTGAAAATCCATCCCACACAAATTTATTAGTGCTGCTGTCTTTTCCGAATGTGTTACTGTTTTTTATCAATGTATCAATCGGAGTTTTTGATACATTCACGACATTATAACCCACCCAGGTTGGATATATTTTATCCGGTGTTATAATATCCCTTAAACTGTCTATCGTAATTTCGTAGGTATCATTCGTCAGCGCCAGAGGATCAACAACAAATGATTTTATTTCCGCGTCTGAATTTCCGCTTACTTGTTTTCCAATAATGTATTCTCCACTTTGATACGCGAGTGTGACATCAATAGGCTGACTTGCCGGACGAACTTCTATTATTTCCGGTTCACTCTCCAGATACTTTGTGTCGCTTTCTTTACTATACGCAAAAGAAGTTATCCCATAGTAATATGGGTTGCCATCCTTAAGTCTCGTATGGCTGATGCTGTCTCGAGTGGTTGTATAAAATCTTTTTAATCCTTGGTTAGGGAGCGTGAACAATGTTTGTTCTCCTTTTACTCCATTCAAATCAACTGTTTGCGTTACTTTGCTTATGTCGTTTTTTATATCAATCATCCCAAGCAGCGTTTTATCCGCCCCATCTTTATCTGAGAACTGCCAAATCCTGTACCCTTCAAATTTATAAGCCGAATCTTGCAAACCCTTATTCACTAAAAAGGGATCTACTGCCTCATAACTCTCTGCGTTTGGTTCCCAATAGAGAGTAATTTCTCCGTTGTTGCTAAATGAATTTACTTTTGGAGATGGCGGAGGAACGGTTACGTTGAAGTTCTTATTGAATACTTCTTGTGCAAGTTTTGTTTTTCGTTTAAGTTCTGTTACACTAGTGAGATTACTCGTTTCCCGTCCCATAAGAATCCCAATAACAACTTCTTGGGTGTCTCCGGGTGCCATGGTAAAGGGACCTGAACCCAAAAGTATTCGTCTATCACCAGGAGGAACTGCACCATTGGGCCAACCGAGAGGACCTTCATACCACCCGGTACCTTCCTCCGGATCTCCTGAGAGCATGAAGGGAGTTACAGCGCCTGTAACAGGGTTGATAATATTTTCACCAGAATTCTTTCGCCCGGCAAGATAATTGTAAAATGAAATAGCTCCGGATACCACACCCTGATTTGCATCAGGGATACCTGAATTCCATTTTGTAAAACCGATAAAAGAAGTAAGAGGTAAATTTTTATATCCGAGTCTCCATTCATCATTAAACTTAGCGCTATCTCCGTTACCGCCTGTTGTTACTGGACCTTGCAGGAGAACATACCCCACCGAAGGCGGTGCTGCGCCGTAAAAATTTTCATCATTATCATCGCCGTTATAACAATATCCCAAGTTCAACATAGTATCACAACCGACATAGTCATCAACAGCGTTTCCCAAATCGGGATCAGACCAGTAGCCAAGATACATCTCGTGTAAAGTAAAATTTCCCTTATTAATCAGCTTATATTTTTTAAAAACAATATCCCCAAGTTCATTTTGTTTATAAAAGCCGAAGACCGTCATTTGCTGTTCCAAACCTATTGGGTCTGTGCCGTAGGTATATTGTGTTCGTGATGAGTCGAGATCATTGCTTACACACCAGAGAACTTCATCACCAATAAACTTTGGAATCTTTCCGCCATTTTTATCTAATTCATACGGGGCTCCATCTTCAATCGGCCATTCTTTATAATCTTTTTCATAAGCATCACGTTCCGGTCCGCGTGGAAGCGATTCCCAATCTTTTCTGATTTTAAAGACACGGTATTTTTCAAGAAGCGGACTATCTGCTGTTCCGTTGGGTAATATTTTTCCCGCTTGAAGTCCTTGCCTATAAACTGACCCATTAAAGCGAATCTCATTCCCGATTTTTGCGCCCCAAACGAATCCGTCTTGATAGATGGCAGTAGTTGTTGCGTTTTCACCTCCGGGCCAATAAAATCCCGAACCGTCCGTGCGAGGATCATGGGAACCCATTCCGTTATTGCCTACCCACATAAAGATTTGATTTATTGCTATGAAATTGTTGAAATCGTTTGTGTTGGGTTTCTTAAAGGTAAGTTGGTTGGTACCGGTTTTTAATGGTTTGTTAGCATTGTTTGATGCTTTATTTGATTGTCCATAAAGGACAACTGTAGAGAGCAACAAACACAAAAGTAGTGGAAATCTTCCCATGCTCGCTCCAAATTTTTTAGTCTCTTTTTAACCAAAAGAATTTACTTGCTTATAACCTACAAAAAAATCAAACTTATTGCAAGATGGCCGGAGAGTTTTCCTTTTCCTTCTCCCTTTTTTACGCTAATTTTAGACCACAGAATAAGTTTAAGGAATCTCCCATGAGACTATTATTTTTTGCGGTTTTTCTCTTTGCCGCCTTTCCCTCTTTTTCGCAAAGAACTTTTTTTTCATCAAAAGATTTTAGCATAACCGATAAAACGGTTCGTCAGGGAAAGTTTGAGGCAACCGCTGTTTCTTCAACTGAACTTACTTCCACCTACAAAAGTAATTACAAAAAAGCGGCGCAGAATAAATTGAATTTCAAATTCAGTTTGAACGGCGCCGATAACGAACGGGGATTTGCGCAAGATCATCATCTTTCTTTAAAACCCGAAAAAGGAAAAATGATTGCGCCGGTTATTGTGTTTGGAGAGGCTGATAAATTAGTTTCTGATGAAGCAGAAAAACCGCTGGATCAAGATTTCTCACTCACCCTCCGTGTCGATATGAGAAAAGTGCTGAAAGATTTCAAAGAGAAAGGATACTACGAACTCTTTAACAGTGAAAAGTTTTACGCGAAAGATTTTAAGGGACTCTTTGTCGCGGGGAATATCTCCCCACTCTCATGGGATTTTCAAACGCTCGGTTCTAAAAAACAGTTTCAGTTAACAGACGAAAACAACGACGGGATTTTCGAAATTACTATTCCCATCAAAAAAGAAATTTCTGCGCAAGATGAAGATGCCCTTACCACCAATTGGAAATTGTCAAAAAATATTTCTCTTTATCCTCAGCTTCATTCCGGTTCAACGTTGCTGGACGCGCTTTACAATAAGGCGCTCGAAGAAATGATTTTGGATATCCGCGACGACGGCGCTTTTATGGCAGGCGAAAAATGGCCGGGAGTTTGGACGCGCGACATCAGCTATTCCATTCAACTTGCCTTCGCAATTGTGAATCCCGATGCGGCAAAAACCAGCCTACTCGCAAAAGTAAAAAACGGGAAGATAATTCAAGATACGGGAACCGGCGGTGCGTGGCCGGTTTCATCTGACCGGATGACCTGGGCGCTTGCGGCCTGGGAAATTTATAAAGTTACCGGCGACGAAGACTGGCTTAAAAAAAGTTATGCCATCATTAAAAAATCCGCGCTTGCCGATTTGGAACCCGTACGCGACAAGCAAACCGGTTTGTTCAACGGTGAATCTTCTTTCTTAGATTGGCGCGAGCAAACCTATCCGGTGTGGATGGACCCAAAAGACATTTACGCCTCAAAAAATCTTGGAACAAACGCGGTTCATTTTCAAACGTATACTATTTTAGCGATGATGGCTGATGCGTTCCATAAAGATGCTTCACTTTTTCGAGAGACCGCAAGCAGCATTAAAAATGCAATGAACAAGGTTATGTGGCTCCCGGGAAAAAAATATTACGGACAATTTTTGTATGGCAGAAATTACCAATCGCTTTCGCCCAAATCGGAAGCGCTTGGAGAAGCGTTGAGTGTGCTGTTTTCCATTCCCGATGCTGCGCGGCAAAAAGAAATTGTTGAGAACACTCCCGTAACAAAATTTGGAATTCCGTGCGTCTTTCCGCAAACACCGAATATTCCTCCTTATCATAACGATGCCGTTTGGGCCTTTGTTCAAGCATACTGGACGCTTGCATCGGCAAAAGTGAAAAACGAACTCTCGGTGGATAGAAGTCTCGCATCAATCTACCGCGCCGCCGCTCTCTTTTTAACGAACAAAGAAAATTTTGTTGCAACCAACGGTGATTATGTCGGAACGCAAATAAACTCCAACAGACAGTTATGGAGCGTGGCGGGAAATCTTGCTATGACCTATCGTGTTTTCTTCGGAATGAACTTTGAGCCGGACAAACTTACCCTTCTTCCCTTTATTCCCAAAAGCTATCAAGGAGAAAGAACTCTTTCTAATTATAAATACCGGAATGCCGAACTCACTATTGCTGTAAAAGGATACGGCAGCGCAATTCAATCATTTAAAGTTGACGGAGAAATACAAAAAGAATATTTTATCAGCGGATCGCTTTCCGGAAAACATACAATTGAAATTGTAATGAACAATAAAATTGAAAAGTCGAAAATTAATCTTGTTCCGAATGAATACGCTCCGGAAACTCCGGCCTTGAGTTATAAAAACAATGCAATTGAGTGGACAAAAATTGCCGATGCCTCCTTTTATGAGATTTTTAAGAACGGAAAATTTCTTGAGAAAACAACTAAGATGACTTTTCCAGTCATTCAAGAAGAAATGCTAAACGAATATCAAGTTCGCTCAGTTGCAAAAAACGGACTTTCCTCTTTTCTCAGCAGTCCATTTTGGTATTGCGGCGCCACAACAATTATCGAAATGGAGAACTACTCCCCTACTTCTGATAACAAATTTAAAAACTATTCCGGCAAGGGATATATAGTTCTCGAAAGAAAAAATCTTTTTGATATTACTTTTCCTTTCACCGCTGCTGAAGAAGGCGACTATGCAATAGATTTCCGCTACGCAAACGGCAACGGACCGCTGAATACCGAAAATAAATGCGCCATCCGCTCATTGATGGTTGATAACCAGTTCGCGGGCGCGGTGGTGATGCCGCATCGTGGAGAAAACACCTGGGATGTCTTCGACTATAGTAATGGAATTCATGTCCATCTTACAAAAGGGACACATCATTTTACCATTACCTACAGACCATCGGATGAAAATATGAATGAAGAAGTTAACGGCGCAATGCTTGATTGCGCTCGAATTAGATTGTTGAATAAAAAGTAACATGGCCCCGAATTGCAGAACGTGTCAATTTTTTCAAGTCACGTGGGATAAAAACTTCCCTTACGGCTGCAAAGCGTTCGGCATGAAAACGAAACAGACTCCATCGGTTGAAGTAAAACTAACGTCGGGAAAAGACTGTTTGAAATATCGGCCGAAGCCGGACTTAACAAAAACAAAAAAGCCTTAGCATTCTTCTAAGGCTTTTCTTCATTTGCTTACATCTTCTGAGCGTTTGTTAATTTTCCCCTAAGCACACTATGCTTTTTTCCATAGGTAAAATTGATGGCTAATCCTATGAGTAACCAAACAGCCAGCCGAACCCAGTTTTGCCATTGTAAAGTGAGCATCATTCCGAGGTTGAATAAAATTCTTATGTTCAACAGGTTTTCTGGTCCACACATTCGCGTTCATGTAGTATCCCTTCGTGTAAAAAAAATTTAATATGAAAATGATGCGGAGAGAATGGTGCCTCATGAAGGCAACACTCGCTCCGCTTCCAGTCAATTTTACTCCGTGTTAATTGAAAATTAAAGAGTAAATGACATATAAAATTCCGCCGCCAAATACTATTGCTAACGACCAAAGCAAAAAGTAAAAAGGAAGATCGGAAGGTTGAAATTTCTGTTTCTGTTCGGATGACATAATGATCCTTCTTTCAAAGTAAATAAATTAATTGACGTACTCATGCCTTTATGCGACAAGAGATTTGAAAATAATAGATGTTACTTTCCCGAAGGAGGACTTCTTGGATTGTCTTGTGTGTATGCGGTATAGGGATAAGAGAGATGAAAACTTCCTGGGAGAAAATGTCTTGTTACAAAATTGGTATGGTGTTTTCCCGATACCGGAAGAACGGAAACATCTGCCCGTTGAAAAGTTTTTTCGCTTCTTCCCGATTTAAGGTTTGAATGAATTTCTATATCGGCGGAAAGCCAGAAATTCGCGGTTGATAGTGATGCGTCTGATTGTCCACCACTTGAAGTGGTTTGCAATATTTCTGTACGACTATTGGAGAATTGTGGAACGGCAACTTGTACGAAAATATAGAATGCACAAAAATGGGCAAAAAGGTGAACGTATCTTCGGCGATAGAGCGTTGAAAAAATCATGGCAAAAATTACACGGAATTAACCTTAAACCAAAGGAGATTAAAGAGAAATAATCTTAGTTCTCTTGCTAACCACCCCCATATTACCCGTTGTATCTTTATGCCAATGGGCACCAATACCTACATACCCGCCAACGGAAACTAGAGTTGGATGGTAGTCAACTCTAAACCAGGAAAGTAGAGAATCGACTGCTCGCTCATTGAATTGTTCCTTCAAGTGAAAATATATGCTCACTACTTCGAAAATAGTACAACCGGATTCGCCCGTTGCAAATGCGGTTTCAGCTTGTTCGGGACTTAATCCAAGGTATCGGCGAGGGTCAATTACTTCAATAAGATATGGTTCATTCTTTTGAACTTTTTCAAATCTTATTTCTTCTCCGGCAAGATAATTTTCAACTGAAGATCTTTCGAGAAGTTGGTTAAGACTTATTCTATTTTCGATAAGAACATATGATGTTCCGAGTTCAAGATCGCATGTGTCAATCAAAGATAAAAGCGACGTGCGGTAGCTTTCTTCGTCAAGGCCGATTATTTCATGAATATGGTGTTCAATGTTGCGTTCAATTTGTTTTTTTAAATCGATTATATTTTTGTTCATTTTTCTCTAATTCGTTTTACTATTTCAGGAAGAATTTTTTCCCAAGGTTCTATTGCACCGGGAATCAATGTAAAAGCTTTGTTTAAATATAGTTTGTTAAACTTTGCTATTTCACACAGCTTCACTTTATCACGCGTTTCCAACTTATATTTTAATAATGCCAGTTCATAAAGTACCTGCCCCTTGGTTACCTTTATAAATTTTCTTTTCTCGGTAGGAATAAATCCAATTTTTTTTTCATCAAAATTATAACCGCGCTTAAGCGCTTCTTCATGAACTGACGACAAATAAAGACTGATCATTTCTAAAGGAAAGTCATGGTTTTTGAAGCGTTCCAGCTGAGGATGATTGCGATATCCTTTAGTTTTTCCTTCCAAAACTTTTTTTGCAAGAAGCCCTTCTCTCCATGCTGCAACTAATCCTTTTACATCAAGATACTTCGGATGAAGAGACCATAAACGCATGTTTTTTCTTTCTGCTTAATTTTTTTTATAACGGACCGCTACTGTTTGGTTATCTAACAAAAATCACCCGGGAAAAAGTTTCAGTCCGTTTGTTTTAATATGGCAGGTGAAATAGAGATTTAAAACAAAAAACCCTTAAAACGAACTGTTTTAAGGGTTTTGTTGAGCTGGTGATGGGACTCGAACCCGCAACCTGCTGATTACAAAT
>Ga0172369_10005451_pt1 | contig 15645 bp, 12 predicted proteins | sample LakKiv25m_FD_114539 | JGI IMG/M metagenome (GOLD analysis project Ga0172369, IMG submission 114539) | Freshwater microbial communities from Kabuno Bay, South-Kivu, Congo - kab_022012_11.25m | ecosystem: Environmental > Aquatic > Freshwater > Lake | place: Democratic Republic of the Congo...
CGTATGAAAAAACCTCGCCTTATAGCTGAAACAGGCGCGGGCCAGCATGGCGTGGCAACAGCAACGGTTGCCGCAATGTTTGGCCTTAAGTGCGATATTTATATGGGCGAAGAAGATATTAAACGTCAATCTCTTAATGTATTCAGGATGAAACTTTTGGGTGCCAAGGTCATACCGGTTAATTCCGGAAGCAAGACTTTGAAAGATGCCATGAATGAGGCCATACGGGATTGGACTGCAAATGTAAAGAATACACATTATATTATAGGTTCGGTGGCAGGGCCGCATCCATACCCTATGATGGTAAGGGATTTTCAGTCTATTATAGGTAAAGAAACAAAAAGGCAATTAATGAAAAAAGAAGGTTGTCTGCCCGGGTATTTAGTTGCCTGCGTAGGCGGTGGCAGTAATTCCATGGGTTTGTTTCATTCGTTTTTTGATGATAAAAAAGTAAAATTTATAGGAGTTGAGGCTGCCGGATTTGGGCTTTCAAGCGGAAAACATGCTGCAACTTTGTGCAAAGGCAAGATAGGTGTTTTGCACGGTGCGATGGAAAATATTCTTCAGGATGAATTTGGGCAGATCAGCATAGCGCATTCTATTTCAGCCGGCCTTGATTATCCCGGCGTAGGCCCGGAACACTCTTATTACAAAAAAATAGGAAGGGCTGAATATGTTTCAGTTACTGATAAAGAGGCCCTTGAAGGGTTTAAAATGTTGTCAGAAAAAGAAGGCATAATACCTGCGCTTGAATCATCCCACGCCGTTTATTATGCGGTTAAATTGGCCCGAAGGCTTAAAAAAAGCGATATTATTGTTGTGTGCCTTTCTGGACGCGGAGACAAGGATATTGATATAGTTAAAAAATATATATACTAAATATGTCATGGGGCATTTTATGAATAGAATAGATAAAAAATTTAAGGAATTAAAAAAAGAAAATAAAACAGCAAGCGTTGTTTATGTAACAGCAGGTGATCCGTTTTTAGCTGTAACCAAGAAAATAGTTTTTAAATTGGAAGATAGCGGTGCTGACATAATTGAGCTTGGCGTGCCATTTTCAGATCCTTTGGCAGACGGCCCGACAATACAGGCCGCTTCCGCCCGCGCATTAAAAAATAAAACATCCCTAAAGGGCATTATTTCATTAGTCAGGGAATTAAGAAAAAAGACAGACATCCCGTTGGTTTTTATGATGTACTATAATTCCATATTTCGTTTTGGGGTTGAAAAATTTGTGCGAGCAGCAAAATCCAGCGGCGTTGATGGCGTAATAGTCCCGGATCTTCCACCCGAAGAAGCTGGCGATCTTATAAATATTTCAAAAAAATCAGGGTTCGCTACAATATTTCTTTTGGCCCCCACAAGTACAAAAAAAAGGATGCAGTTGATTTCTAAGCACTCCACGGGATTTATTTATTATGTTTCATCTACAGGTGTTACGGGTGTAAGAAAGAAATTGCCTGTGGAAATAAAAGGCCACATAGGCCAGATTAAAAAAATTACAAATAAGCCGGTTTGTATTGGTTTTGGTATTTCAAGCCCTAAACAGGCCAAGGCCATGGCTGAATTATCAGATGGTGTAATTGTGGGCAGCGCTGTTGTAAAAATTATAGAGAAAAATTTAAACAAAAAAGACCTGGTTGAAAAAGTCGGAAGATTTGTGAAAGGTTTGTCAAATGCAGTGCACAACAAATAGCCCGGTATATGGCGTTATACTTGCAGGCGGTGAAGGCAAGCGTTTGTGGCCGGTTTCAAGAAAAACATTTCCTAAATATGGCGTCTGCCTGGGCAAAAGCCGTAAGAGCCTATTGCAAGAGGCCTATGAAAGGTTAAAAATAATAGTAGGTAAAGATAAAATTTTTATTGTTACCCAACAAGCGCAGGTGCCGGTAATAAAAAAACAGCTTCCTTTTTTAAAGAGCAATAATATTATAATAGAGCCATGTGCCAGGAATACATCTGTAGCAATCGGCATGGCAGCTATTGTTATAGGTAAGATTTCACCTGATGCTGTAATGATAACTGTGCCGGCGGATCATTTTATCCCTGAAAAAGGCGCATTTAAGAAATTAATGCAAAATGCGGTTAGAGTTGCTGTTTGTAACAATGCCTTGGTGACAATAGGCATTAAACCTGTCTATCCGGCAACGGGATATGGTTATATAAAAGTAAAAAGTCAAAAGGCAAAAGTAAAAAGTGCTTTAGGTGCTTGTAAAGTTGAAAGATTTGTGGAGAAGCCGGATTTTGCAACTGCAAAAAAATTTATAAAGAATGGTTATTTGTGGAATTCCGGCATGTTTATATGGGAAGCAACAGTTATAATAGAGGCCATAAAGAATTATGTGCCTGGTATCTTTGAGGAGCTTTTAAAGATTGACGGATTTTTGTTTTCACAAAAAAGCCAGGCTAAACCAGAGTTTAGGAAATTATTGGCGAAATCTTATAAAAAAATTAATAATATCTCAATAGATCATGCTGTGCTTGAAAGATCAAAAAATATTTTTGTATTGCCTACGGATTTAAAATGGGATGATGTTGGTTCGTGGTCATCTTTAACCAGAATGCTAAATATTGATAAAAACGGCAATATCATAGATGCAAATTTTAAAGGTATTAATACCACTAATTGTATAATATCTTCAAAAAATAAGAACCATTTAGTAGCTACATATGGCCTGAAAGACGCAGTAGTTATTTCAACTTCGGATGCTACCTTGGTTTGTTCTCTTGACAATGCAGATAAATTAAGAGAGTTAGTTAGCCTTATAGGGCAGGATAAGGCCACAGAAAGGTTTTGTTAATGTATAAAATTACAGTTTTAGATAATGGTTTAAGGATAGTTACGGCCCACATGCCAAACATGCAGTCTTTATCTTTAGGTTTTTGGGTAAAAACCGGCGGCAGGTATGAGTCAGAAAAAATATCTGGAATATCACATTTTCTGGAACATTTACTTTTTGAAGGGACAAAAAGCCGTTCCTGTAAACAGATAAAACAAGAGATAGAAGGTGTTGGCGGTTCTTTAAACGGTTTTACAGGCGAGGAATTTACTTGTTACCTTGTGAAGGTATTGACTAAGCATATGGATCTATCAGTAGATGTTCTTTCTGATATGATTTTAAGCCCGGCTTTGACTGATGCCAGCATTGAAAAAGAGCGTTCTATAATTATGGAAGAGATAAAGATGTATATGGATTTGCCCGGGCATTTTGTAGTAGAGCTTTTAAATGAGCTTTTGTGGCCAAATCATCCATTGGGCATGTTTTTGACCGGTACACAAAAGACAGTTAATTCTATAACCAGAAAAGATATGGTGGATTATAAAAATAAATTTTATACGCCTAATAATATAGTTATAGCTGCTGCAGGGCCAATAGACCACCAGAGGGTTGTGGATAGCTGCCGGAAATATTTTGTAAAGTTACCTAAGCAGCCAACTGTTTCTTTTAAGGAAGTTGTCCAGACGCAAAAATCACCAAGGCTTAATTTTTCGCATAAAGATACAGAACAGATGCATATGGCAATGGGTGTGCCTGCTGTATCAGTTGATGACCCGGATAGATTTATCGTAAGTTTGCTGCATGTAATCCTTGGTGCAAATATGTCCTCGAGATTATTCGAGGAGATTAGAGAAAAAAGAGGTTTGGCCTACGAGATTACCACATCTATAAAAAGATATAAGGATACGGGTTCTTTTGTGATAATAGGCGGTATAAAAAATGATAAATTATCTCAGGCAGTGGAGGTTATCATAAAAGAACTCAAAAAGATAAAAAAAGAATCTGTGGGCAAGGCAGAGTTACAGAGGGCCAAAGAATTTTATACAGGTCAGACCTTGATGGCGCTTGAGGATACTTCAGACCATATGCTGTATATAGGAGAGCAGTTAGTTCTGCGGGATAAGGTTGCAAACCCTGCAGAGATACTTAAAAAAATCGAGAAGATTACGGCAGGCGATATTAATAGGATTGCAAATAAGATTTTCTTGTCAGAAAAATTAAATCTTGCCGCTATCGGGCCTATAAAAGAAAAAGAAAAAACCGATATAAAAAATATCCTGGAGATTTTATAATGAAAAAAAAGAAGATATTAATAGCGCCATCAATGCTGTCCTGCGACTTTAGCCGCATAGGCACAGATGCAAAAAGAATGGAAGATTCAGGGGCTGACATGCTGCACATAGATGTTATGGATGGGCATTTCGTCCCTAATATAACAATCGGCCCGCTTGTTGTCGAGGCAATAAAAAAATGTGTCAAGATACCTTTGGATGTGCATCTAATGATTACAAATCCGGAAAAATATTCCAAAGAATTTATAAAGGCAGGCGCAGATATAATCACTTTTCATATTGAGGCGTGCCCGAGGCCGCAGGCCCTTCTTGAAGAGATTAAAAAATCAAAGGTAAAGGCCGGAGTTGTAATAAACCCGCCGACAAATTTTTCTGATATCGAGCCATATTGCAAGTATGCTGATATGGTTTTAGTTATGAGCGTAAATCCTGGTTTTGCAGGCCAGAAGTTTATTGATTCAGTGCTGGATAAGGTTAAACAGCTAAATAGTATTTATGATAAAGACATAGAGATAGACGGCGGCATAAATTACGAAACAGCAAAATTATCCAAAGCTGCAGGCGCAAATGTATTAGTTGCAGGCAGTTTTATATTCGGGTCAAAAGACCCTAAAGAGACAATAAAGAAACTTAGATCCCTCGCCGCTGCTTGAGATAGCAAGCGGCTCGGGACAAATTTTATAACTCGTGATAGCTGGTAAAATTTGGAGGTAGTAAGTGATTAAATTTGGCACAGATGGGTGGAGGGCTGTTATAGCTGATGAATATACATTTGATAATGTTAGTAAATTAGCACAGGCCGTTGCTGATTACTTAAACAGTCTACAGAAAGAAAACAAAAAAATAGTTATTGGTTATGATACAAGGTTTTTGTCAGACAAGTTTGCACAACGTTGTGCAGAGGTTATGGCTGCAAACAATATAAAGGTTTTGTTATCTAGCGGCCCGTGTTCTACTCCTATGGTTAGTTTTACCATAAAAGAAAATAAATTGGCAGGCGGCATAGTAATTACAGCAAGCCACAATCCGCCGCATTTTAATGGATTTAAATTTAAAGCAGATTTTGCCGGCCCCGCAGAAGTAGAGACTACTGATAAATTTGAGTCTTTGCTGGGTAAAAATCCTGTAAAGATTATGCCCCTTGAAGAGGCGAAATCAAAAAAAATAGTTGAAGTTTGCGACCTATCAAAAAAATGGGTGGAATTCATAAAGGGTTATATTGATTTTAAATTGATTAAAAAAGCCGGATATTCCGTATTGATTGATAGTATGTATGGTGCGTCCGGCGGTTTTGTTACTGATTTCTTGAAATCTATGGGTTTAAATGTAACAGCATTGCATGCTGAACGCAATCCCGGTTTTGGCGGCACAGCACCTGAACCAATAGAGAAAAATTTAAAAGATGCTATTGGCATCATGAAAAAAGGTAAGTTTGATTTATGTGTTGCCTTAGACGGCGATGTTGACAGGGTTGGGATAATCCGTAAAGACGGCGTTTTTGTTAATGCGCATCAGGTTTTGTCCCATATATTGTTGCATATGGTTGAAGATAAAAAGTGGACCGGCGGCGTTGTAAAAACAGTTGCCTTGACCTTTCTTATCGATAGGATTACCGAAAAACATAAGCTTAAATTATATGAAACGCCGGTAGGCTTTAAATATATCTGTAAGCTTATGCGCGATGAAGATATTTTGGTGGGCGGCGAAGAGTCCGGCGGATTCGGTTTCAAAAATTATGTCCCCGAAAGAGACGGGATTTTGGCAGGGTTATTGATTTTGGAGATGATGGCGTATCGTAAGAAATCTTTTACCCAGATAATGGAAGATACCGAAAAACAATATGGCAAATTTTGCTACAAAAGAGAAGATTGCGAATATCCCGAAGAAAAGAAAAATACGCTTTTTGAAAATCTGAAGAAGAATACTCCAAAAAAATTATCAGGTGTTGAAATAAAAGAATTTTCTACCAAAGACGGCGCAAAATTGATTGCAAAAGACGGCAGTTGGCTTTTGTTCAGATTATCAGGCACCGAGCCGATATTAAGGATTTATGTCGAGGCTTCAAGTGACGCAAGGGTGAGCGCTATAATGAAAGAGGCCAAAGAATTGGCAGGTGTAAAAGAATAAATGGATAAGCAGCTAATAAGAAATTTTTCAATTATAGCGCACATAGATCATGGAAAATCCACGCTCGCAGATAGGCTTTTGGAGCATACGGGTGCTATAGATTCGCGCACGTTTCATAATCAGCTTCTGGATGATATGGATTTGGAGCGCGAGCGGGGCATTACCATAAAGGCGTCTGCAGTAAGAATTTTTTATAAATCAAAAGACGGCAACCGGTATCTTCTTAACCTTATAGATACGCCCGGCCATGTAGATTTCAGTTATGAGGTCAAAAAATCGCTTGCCGCCTGTGAAGGCGCTCTTTTGTTGGTAGATGCCAGCCAGGGCGTTGAGGCGCAGACCGTGGCAAATTTATATCTTGCCCTGGAGCATAATTTAAAGATAATACCCGTTATAAATAAAATTGATATTGCCAACGCGGATGTCGAGCGCGTAAAAAAACAAATAGAAGATATTTTGCAGATACCGCACGAAGAAATTCTGCTTGCCAGCGCTAAAGAAGGTATTGGTATAGATGAAATTTTAGAGGCTGTAGTGGAAAGAATTCTTCCTCCTTCCGGAAGCAGGGATAATCCTTTGCAAGCCCTTGTTTTTGATTCAGCATACGATACATACAAGGGTGTCATTGTATATGTTAGAGTCGTTAATGGTTGCATTAGGCTTGGCATGAAAATTAAAATGATGATTACAGGCAAAGATTTTGAGGTGTTGGAGTTGGGTATATTTAATCCTAAAATGCAGCCTGTGGATAAACTTGATTGCGGTGAAGTAGGATATTTTACATGTAATATAAGGGATGCGAAAGAAATAGTAAACGGAGATACAGTTACAACTCTTGAAAATTCCGCTTCGCAGCCGTTGCCTGGCTATAAAAAGGTAAGACCTATGGTGTATTGCGGAATTTATCCAATCAGCAGTTCTGATTTTCAGCTATTAAAAAACGCAATGGAAAAACTTAGCTTAAATGATGCGTCTTTTACTTATGAGCCGGAGAGCTCGGCGTCGCTCGGGTTCGGTTTTCGATGTGGGTTTCTCGGGCTTTTGCATATGGAGATTGTACAGGAACGCCTTGAGCGCGAGTATGATTTAAGCCTTGTAATAACCGCGCCCAGCGTAGTGTACAGGGTTGTGACGAAAAAAGGTGAGGTTGTGGAGATTGACAATCCTACAAAGATGCCGCTAGCGCAGGAAATAGACAAAATAGAAGAACCGGTTATAAGCTGTTTTCTTATAATACCGGTTGATTCAATAGGCGTTGTTATGGATCTTGCTATGGCTAAAAGAGGGATTTATAAGTCTACCGAATACCTGACAGATGATCGCGTAAAATTAATATATGAGCTTCCGTTGTCAGAAGTATTGGTTGATTTTTACGACAAGATAAAATCAATGACCAGGGGTTATGGTTCGCTTGATTACGAATTGATCGGGTACCAGCCTGATAGGTTGGTTAAACTTGATATACTTTTAAACGGTGAACCATGTGATGCGCTTTCTTCGATAGTGCATAAAGATAAGGCGTATGATAAGGGTAGACAGCTTGTAGATAAACTGCGCAAGTTAATACCTAGGCAGATGTTAGAGGTTATCATACAGGCGTCTATAGGCGGCACAATAATAGCCCGGCAAAGTATATCTCCGATGCGTAAAGACGTTACAAGCAGGTGTTCTGGAGGCGATATAACAAGGAAACGTAAGCTTTGGGAAAAGCAAAAAGAAGGTAAAAAGCGGATGAAGCAGTTCGGCAAGGTACAGGTGCCGCAAGAAGCGCTTCTGGCTGCGTTAAAATTAGGATAATGCGGCCATCTCCGGGTGGGCTGCTCGTTCGCTTCGTCCTTCGGCAAGCTCAGGACTTGCTCACTGTGCTGCCCACCCGTCGTGGCCGCACACTAGTTACACACAGTTATTCGCTTATTAGATAAAAAAGGGGAGAAAAATGAAATCTCAGACTAAATCCATTATAAGGGAATATGTAGAATCGATTGTAATTGCGGTTATCTTGGCACTTTTTGTAAGGGCTTTTGTAATTCAGGCATTTAAGATACCTACGGGATCCATGAAGCCTACGCTCAATGAAAATGACAGGATCTTTGTGAATAAATATATATACCGTTTTAAAAATCCGCAGCGCGGAGATATAGTTGTATTCAAATATCCCGAAGACCCCAAAAAAGATTTTATAAAACGCCTTATAGCTACAGAAGGTGAAACTGTTGAAATAAAAGACGGCAATATAATAATCAACGGAAATGTTGTTAAGGATACGTTGATATCAAAAATATATTATTATAACAGAGGCGATTATGCCAATAGCGGAGACAAGATAATTGTTCCCAAAGATAGTTATTATATGCTGGGAGATAATTCAAATAGTTCCAGAGATAGCAGATACTGGGGTTTTGTCCCTAAAAAATATATTGTAGGAAAGGCAGTTTTTAGATATTGGCCGCCAAAGGCAATAGGGAAAATAAAATAAGGCTTAGGGGCTAGGGGGTATAATATGAACTTAGCAAATAAAATTTCTATAACGCGGATACTTCTCATACCTTTTTTTGTTGCATCGGTTATATATTACTCGCCTGACAAGGATTTTTTAAGATTTGTAGCTCTTGGTATTTTTATGATAGGCGTTTTAAGTGATGCGCTAGACGGTTATATAGCCCGCACAATGAACCAGAAAACAGTTTTAGGTTCTTATATAGACCCAATAGCTGACAAGCTAATTTTATTAACGGCTTTTTTATGTTTATCTATGGTAAATAATTTTCCTAAAGATACTAGTTTACCGGCATGGGTTGTGTTAACAGTGATCAGCCGGGATGCAATAATAGTTTTGGGTTCCATAGTTATATATATGATTAAAGGAAAGCTTGAGGTAATTCCGAGCAAGTTAGGCAAGGCAACGACATTTTTACAGATGTTTACAGTTATTTCTGTTTTGCTGCATTTTCGTTATTCATATATAGTATGGAGCATGGCAGCGATTTTTACTGTTTTATCAGGCGTTGGTTATATAAGAAGAGGCAGTTTATTGTTAAGTGAAAATCATTCAGCTGCATCTGCAGCAAGGAAATAATTTATGTTATATTTGATATTAGCCATACTTACTGCTTATTTATTAGGTTCTATACCTACTGGGTATATTTTTGGCAGGCTATTAAAGGGCGTAGATATTAGAAAGCATGGCAGCGGTAATGTAGGCGCTACTAATGTATTTCGGGTGGTCGGTAAGGTGCCTGGGGTAATAGTGCTTTTACTTGATGCCCTAAAGGGTTTTGTAGCCGTTAAGTTAGCAGCGTTAGTTTTTTATAGAGAAGGGGTTGGTATAAGTATTGAATGGTTTTGTATTATTGCTGCCCTTTGCGCGGTTAGCGGCCACAATTGGACAATATTTCTTAGGTTTAAAGGCGGAAAGGGCGTTGCTACTTCAACGGGTGCCCTTGCAGCATTGATGCCGCAGGTTATTGGTGTATGTTTTGTTATATGGGCAATAATTTTTTCATTAACCCGCATAGTATCTATAGCATCAATAATAGCGTCATTGGCGCTACCTATTTCTGCATGGATTTTTAATAAACCTATCGAATTAAAAACGATTTCTTTGTTGCTTTGTTTAGTTAGTCTTTATAAACACATCTCTAATATGAAAAGATTAATTAAGGGTGATGAAAAAAGACTTTTTTGAGTTAGGAAAACAAAAAATCTTGATTTTTTTGGGAATATTTTAGTTTCTGAATTGTTATAGTAGTAGAAATAAGCAATATTTTTATTCTGGGATAATATGTTTGATCCAGAATTTTTCTTTTGAGCTCTTTTTTATAACTTTTCAAAACGCAAAAAATTACCCCGACAAAGCCCGCTAACTATAAAAAGCGGGGTTACCCTGCCTGCCTACGCCATGCGCGAGGCGGGCGGGATATGGGTATCACATAGGGAGGTGTCATATGGGAAGGTTTGTAAAGTGCGTAAAAGTAAAATATAGACTTTATATGATAGCTCAAAAACTGGCAAGGTTAGAAGCCGTTAACAGAAAAGTCCTTAGTTTAAAATAAAAATAATTTTTGCAATTTAAATTTTTAAATAATTTAAAACATTTTATTTAACAGTAGAGTGTTTTTTTATTTTTTCCATAATGCCGCTTCATTTTATCGCCGGGAATTTTAATTCTGTTTTTTAAAGCAATAAAATTTTTTTTACTGCATAATTTTTCTTGACATAGTCATCTAATTTTGTGTATAATTAACATAACAAAAAAATTTTAATAAGTTTTTTGCAATTTATAAATAATTTATAGATAAAAATTTAGAATTATAGTAATTCCCCGACTAATAAAGAAATGGAGGAGTGAGTGGCCAAAAAAGATTCATTGTCTTTTTGGGGAAAAAGTTTTCTTATCTGTCTTATTCTTAATCTAATACTGTTAAATCTCTCCGTAATAAATTCATCAGCAAAAGAATTAAAATCAGATACCCAGGGTACGACTATATCTATTGAAACTTCAAGTTCTGTCAATTACAAGTCGCATCTTTATGATAATCCTTCCCGTTTAATGCTTGCCTTTGAGCCATATGTGTTAAATAGCAATCTGAAAGAAGAAATCCCTGTTGATAGGGGTATGATAAAAAAGATTTATACCCGTTATTACCAAACGCAAGGCCAGGTCAAATGGGTAAAAACAATCACCTTGGTTCTAGCTGCAAAAACAGACTATCAGATTGCAAACAGCGCAAATACGATTTCTATTTTTATTAAAAATTTACCGCAGCAGGCAATAAACTCAGCATTGCCGGATGAGTTGATCATAAAAGATTATTTTCCGAAAGGCTGGGGCAGCGCAGAAAGAAGCCGGGCTATTATCGCGGCGCTAAAATCCATAAAAATAAAACGCCAGATAGCGAAATCTTTGGCTGATGAGACTAAACCTGCAATATTGGTGGAAAAAAAGGTTGATAATTCCATACGCGTAACGGCAACAAACCTTACTCCGCTTGATATGATAGCAACAGGCACAAAAGTTTTATTTGCAACTAATACAGATTCGAATTTTAATAATGCTGTCCAGCCTGTAGCTATAACTCCTGTAATAATGCCTGAGCATAAAAATATTGTAACAACAAAAGAAACAACTACCAGTAAATTTAAGGGTATGCCTACCGGATTAGTCGGAATATTGTTAGGAGTGTTTTTTTTATTTTTGGCAGGCGCCTTATTGCTTGATAAAGTTATTAATAAAAAGGTAAATTTTAAGAGTAAGCGCAGCAATGAAATTGAATTAAATTCTAATCTTAAGCCTTTATCAAAAGAAGAAAAAAAGATTATAGATGAGCTGTTTTTAAAAGAAGACGAGCTTCAGAAATGGTCCAAGTATGAACAACAGAAACAAGAGACTCAAACTTCTATAAATACCGATCAGGCGATAAAAGAGGCATTTAATTTTCCAACACCGCCCATGGATATTGCTGAACGCCGTAAGTTTCAGCGTGCAGATATAAAAAATACCCGCGGCATTCTAAATAGGGCTTTGGTAGGCTCAAAGAGCCAGCCTTTTAAAAATATCAGGATTAATGACCTGTCTAAAGGTGGTTTATCTTTTTCTGTTAAATCAAAAGAGGTAAAGTTTAGGGCTCCTACGATTGTTAAATTATATTTTTCAAATTCTACCAAGCCTGTAGACCTGTGGGTTAGGGTTGTATGGGAAAAAGATGTTACTCAGGGCGAAGGCAAAAATGTCGGGGCTAAATTTACAAGGGTCCCAAAAGAAACGTGGGAAAGAATAATGGAGTCTTTTGGGCATAGGCTTGGATAATAGCGTTTTATTGTATATGTGTACACTTGGGGCGGGTTTTAAACCCGCCCCGCATTTTTATGTTTGACCTTGTTTTAAAAGTATGATAAACTAAAAAAAATGTCGTTATGGGATTTAAAAAAATGAAGATAGCGGTTATAGGAGATGGCGGTTGGGGCACTACTTTATCCATTCTGTTGAATAAGCGTGGATTTGATGTGTCTCTTTGGGGCGCATTTGAAGATTATACAAAGTATCTGAACAATAAAAGAATCAACGTAAAATTCCTTCCCGGTGTTAAAATTCCAAAAACAATTTTTATAACAAGCGATTTGAGCGCAGCCGTATCAGGTGCAGATTTAATATTGCTGGCAGTTCCATCAAAGTATATGCGCAGTGTTCTGGGAAAATTTAATAAAATAAATTTCCCTAAAAAAGCAGTTTTTTTAAGTGTAGCCAAAGGTATAGAAAGCTCGACGCTTATGCGTATGTCGGAGGTTGTAACAGATGTATTGGGGGATGTTAATGTTGCTGTTTTGTCCGGGCCGACTATATCACATGAAGTTTCAAGGGGAATGCCTACAACAGTTGTTGTTGCTGCAAAAGACGAACTTTTAGGAAAAAATATCCAAAGTTTTTTTATGACAAATGAATTCAGGGTTTACACCTCTACTGATGTGGTAGGCGTAGAGTTAGGCGGTGCCTTGAAAAATGTCATAGCAATAGCGGCCGGAGTTTTGGATGGCTTAAAGTTGGGGGCCAATACGAAGGCAGCGCTGTTGACAAGAGGCCTAGCGGAGATAACACGTCTTGGCGCTGCCATGGGCGCTAAAAAAGAAACTTTTTACGGAATAAGTGGGTTAGGCGATTTAGTTACGACCTGCATCAGTAATTACGGAAGAAACAGATGGTTTGGTGAACAGATTGGCAAAGGCAAAAAACCCAGTGCTATATTACGTAATACTGAAATGGTTGTTGAGGGAGTTGTGACAGCCAAATCAGCCTATGAATTAGCAAAAAAATACAAAGTTCAGATGCCTATAATCGAACAGATTTATGCTGTTATATATAAATCTAAGCCATCTAAAAGGGCTATGCAGGATTTGATGGCGCGATCACCTAAGGCTGAGTAGATTTTTTACAAAAAATACTATGGATTTTAAAAATAATAGATATCTATTTTTAGTGGTTTTATTTGTATGCCTGTTTCTGGCAGTGGAAATAGGTTCAAGGGCTGTATGGACAATAAGATACGGAATTTCATTTCTAGACCCGCGTGAGTACATATACCATTTCTATCCAACATTAAAAAGAGCCGTAGAAAAAACCCCAGGCCCAAATTTTAAACGTTATGATATTTTATTGCTTGGCGGGTCGGTGCTGGGGGATTCGTCTCTGGAGAGTTTGCTTAAAGAGAAAATAGCTGCGCGCCAAAAAAAAGAGGTCAGGATATATAATTTAGCTATGCCGGCGCATACATCTTTGGATAGTTATTATAAGTATAAAAATTTGCAAGATAAAAAATTTGATTTGATTGTATTTTATGAAGGCCTTGACGACTTGCCGTTAAATAACTGTCCACCGTCTATATTTAAAAACGATTATTCTCATTTGCCATGGTATAATGAAATAAATCAGTTTGAGAAATTTGGGCGTTTGAATTTTTTATCTTCGCCTTTTACTTTTTATTGCATAATAGCTAAGATAGAAGAAAAAATTTTCCCTTTGGAATATATGCCCAGTGGGACAAATAAACTCAGAGACCAATGGGTTAGCTATGGGGATGATATTAAGACCAAGGATTCTTATTGGGAGAATATTTTTAAGATATTAAAAATTGCGCAGGGTAAAAAAGAAAATGTTTTGCTTATGACATTTGCATTTTATGTGCCGGAAGGTTATAGCTTGGAGAAATTTGAAAAAAGGCAGCTTGATTATCAGGCATATACTATTCCTATAGAGGCATGCGGTAAGCCGGAAAATATAATAAAAGGCATGAATGCTAATAATGAAGTCATAAAAGAATTGGCAAAAAAGTATGACAATATCATTTTCGTGGACCAGGAAGCTCTAATCCCCAAAGAGGGCGATTTTTTTGATGATTTCTGCCATTTTTCTCAAAAAGGCAGAGAGAAATTTGTCGAAAATATCCTTAATGCTATTAATGATAAACTTTAATATCCTTCCGTAATTTACTCCAAGCCAAAGATAAGATTTTTCTATACAGTATATAAGAAATATGGTATATTATATAATTGTTTTTAATATATTTATCTTAATATATATTAGTATTATATCATATAAAATATAGCTTTAAGAAAAAGGACGGGGCGTGGCGCAGCTTGGTTTAGCGCACCTGAATGGGGTTCAGGGGGTCGGAGGTTCGAATCCTCTCGCCCCGACCATTCTACTTCGCTGAATATTTACATATTCAGCTTCGTAGAAATTTGGCGAAGTAGAATGAGTTTCTACGAAGCCCATACCAGCTATAACGTTGTGTAGGGCGAAGTAGAACCAAATATAGAGGGTTAAAAAATATGAAAACTGTAAATGTTGGGCTTATAGGTTTTGGTACTGTAGGTTGCGGGGTAGTTAAAACTTTAGAGAGTCGTTCTGCTTTGATTGCAAAAAAGGCAGGGGCTTTATTAAAGATAAAATATGTCTGCGATGTAGATTTGTCTAAAAAAAGGCTTTTAAAGGCAAAGGGTTGTGTTTTTACCAAGGACGCATGGCAGATAGTAAATGACCCCGATATAAATATTATCGTAGAGCTTATAGGCGGCATACACCCTGCCAAAGAATTAATCGTTGCTGCAATGAAAAACGGTAAAAGCATAGTTACCGCAAACAAGGCCTTGCTGGCGCAGGAAGGCTCTGAAATTTTTAAAATAGCGCAGGACTACGGAGTTGATATATATTTTGAGGCAAGCGTAGCCGCAGGTGTGCCTGTTATAAAAGCATTGAGAGAAGGTTTTGGCGGAGATAAGATAGAGGCTGTTTTGGGTATAGTTAATGGTACTTGTAATTTTATTCTAACCAGAATGGCTAAGGATGGGGTTAGTTTTCAAGAGGCCCTAAAAATTGCTCAAGCAAAAGGTTACGCAGAGAGTAAGCCTTTGTTGGATATAAACGGGTTTGATTCAGCTCATAAATTGGTTTTATTGACTTTGCTTTCTTTCGGAAAATTTGTATCTCTGAAAGATATTTACGTCGAAGGAATTGTAGATATATCAGCCAATGATATTGATTATGCAAAAGAATTCGGTTATGTTATAAAGTTATTGGCAATAGCAAAATTATCAGAAGGCAAGCTTGAAGTGCGCGTGGCTCCAACCCTTTTACCTAAAGATCATCTTTTGGCCAATGTTTATGATGTATATAATGCCGTATTGGTAAAAGCCGATCTTGCAGGCGGGATTTTATTTAATGGAAAAGGCGCAGGCCAAAATCCTGCGGCAAGCGGGGTTATTTCTGACATAGTTGACTTGGCAAGAAATATAAGCTCAGGCGTTACCAGGCGTGTTCCTGAATATAGCGATGTTCAGAGTTCTTTAAAATTGCGTAAAATAGACGAAATAGAATCAAGATATTATATACGTTTTTCAGCTATAGATAAACCCGGAGTATTAGCAGGTATTTCCGGTGTGTTGGGAAAATA
>Ga0172369_10005453_pt1 | contig 15643 bp, 16 predicted proteins | sample LakKiv25m_FD_114539 | JGI IMG/M metagenome (GOLD analysis project Ga0172369, IMG submission 114539) | Freshwater microbial communities from Kabuno Bay, South-Kivu, Congo - kab_022012_11.25m | ecosystem: Environmental > Aquatic > Freshwater > Lake | place: Democratic Republic of the Congo...
GCGACCGCCGCCGCGATCGCCGTGCGAACGCGCACGCGGCGGCAAACCTCGAGCGCGCGATCGATCACGAGCGTCTCGGCGCGAGAGTTGCGCGGCGTCGATCTATGTTCGAAAATACCGACAAGTCCTGACTTATACGCCATGAAGATACGGCAATTCAAAAGCCGCGCCCGGATCTGGGTTTTCGCGGCGGCGCTGCTGTTGCCGGCGCTCGCCGCCGACGCGCGCGCCGACGATACCGCGCGTGCAAAATCGTCCGACGAGCCGCTGCAACTCGCATCCAGCAGGCTCTCGGCAGCGGTGCCCGCGAACGCCAGGAACCAGTGGGGTCCGGTTCAGGTCGTCGTCTACAAGTCGGAGCGCACCCTGGCGATCTATCGCTTCGGCAACTTCTACCGCGAGTATCCGGTGGTTCTGGGAGCCAATCCGATCGGACGCAAGCGTTTCATGTACGACGCACGTACTCCCGAGGGCGAGTACCACATCACCGACAAGCGCAGCCACGACCGCTGGCAGTATTTTCTCGCGCTCGACTACCCCAACGAAAAAGACGAGCAGATATACCGCGACGAGGTGCGTCGCAGCCTGATTCCGCGTGAGGACGACGGGGCGCTGTTCCCGATCGGCGGCAACATCGGCATCCACGGCAACGACAGGCCCGACGAGCAAGCCCGCGGCGTCAACTGGACCCAAGGGTGTATCGCCATGCAGGGCCCCGACATAGCCGAAGTCTACGCTCTGGTAACGGTCGGAACGCCGGTGTGGGTGGTGAAGTAGGAACGCCGCAATCAATCGAGCGGCGCGCGCGCGATCAGGCGGCGCAGCACTTCGGGTACCAAAGCATCGACTGCAGCCACGTCATGGGCGATCGGCACTTCGCGATCAGGTTCGTGGTCGTCCCGATTCGCGGCGAGATCGTCCAGACACAGGCACCGGGCACCGGCGGCCTGTTCCCAGTCCACCAACGCGTCGGCGACTTCCGCACAGTCGCAGACGATCCAGTCGCAGTTCCCCAACAAGTCTGACCGACGCTCCAGATCCGGGCAGACCTCGCGGACAGCATCGACGCCGCGACCGCGAAGCGCGGCCACGCCGGCGTCGCTGACGCGTCCGGCCGCGGCTCCCAGCCCGCCGCAGCGAATCGTCATGCTGTCCGACCAACCGTGACGACCGGCAGCCTCACGCAGCAGCAGCGCCAGCGCGATCGTGCGGTCGGGGCTCCGCCCTCCCGCCACCAGGACAGTGGTTTGTGAAGGTAGCACAAGCTCTCTTGCTGCCGCGCCGGTCGCGCCGCGCCGCTGCTCTCGGGCAACGCCGCGGCGCAACGGCGAGACTCAGCAGGCCTCGAACAGCGCGGCCATTCCTTGGCCGCCGCCGATGCACATCGTGACGATCCCGTAGCGGCCGCCGCGACGGCGCAGTTCGTAGAGCAGATGGCCGGTCATCCGCGAGCCGCTCATTCCGTAGGGATGGCCGATCGCAATCGAGCCGCCGTTGGGGTTGATCTGCTCGTCGCTGATGCCGAGCTCGCGCTGGCAGTACACCAACTGCGCGGCGAAGGCCTCGTTGAGCTCGACGATGTCGATGTCCGACATCTTCAGGCCGACGCGCCTCAGCAGCTTCGGCACCGCGAACACCGGACCGATGCCCATCTCTTCGGGGCGGCAACCCGCCACTGCGAAACCGCGGTAGGTGCCGAGCGGTTTGATGCCGAGCGCCTTGGCGCGCTCGCCGCACATCAAGACGGTGGCAGAAGCCCCATCGCTGAGCTGGCTGGCGTTGCCGGCGGTGACAGTGCCGGTGGGCCGGAACGAAGGCGGCAGTGTCGAGAGGCCCTCGAGGGTGGTGCCCGGACGGTTGCACTCGTCGCGGTCGACGAGCTTGTCTTCGACGATCATGTTGCCGTCGTCGCCCTTCTTCGACCACTTCGCCATCATCGGCGCGAGTTCATCGGCGAACAGGCCGTTCTTCTGGGCCGCGGCGGTGCGCTGCTGACTCATCAGCGCGAACTTGTCCTGGTCGGCGCGCGAGACGTTGTAGCGCTCGGCCACCACCTCTGCGGTTTCGCCCATGCCCATGTAGACGCCCGGCCAGGTCTCCATCACATGGCCGCTGACGATGCCGTCGGCATTCATCTTGCCCTGGCCGAGCGTGATGCTCTCGACGCCGCCGCCGATCGCGGCTGTAGCGCCTTCACTGATGATCTGGTGGGCCGCCATCGCGATCGCCTGCAAGCCCGAAGAACAGAAACGGTTGACGGTGGTGGCGGCAATGGTCTCGGGCAGACCTGCGCCGAGAACCGCCACCCGCGAGACGTTCATCCCCTGGTAGCCTTCCGGGAAGCCGCAACCGAGGATGCAGTCCTCGATCTCTTTGGGATCGAGTTGTGGAACCTGCGCGAGGGCGGACTTGATGACGTGGCTGGCCATCTCATCCGGGCGCGTGTTGTTGAACGAGCCCCGGTATGACTTGGCAAGACCGGTGCGCTTGCTGGCGACAATGACAGCTTCTCGCATTGGCGAAACTCCTTGAAACGCTGGGCTCGGTGAGGCGCGGCAGTCCTTCACCGGCGGGGTAGAGCCTATGCGAAAGTCGCTGGGTTTGGAATCGGCGGCGGCAAGAACCTCGGCCCGGCTTCGCAACCGCCCGGCTAAGGTTCGGTGGCCAGCCCGACCTTCGCGAAGACGTTGGCGTCGGGATCGGCCACGCGCGCGTCGATCGGCTGGAGGTGGGTGCACGGAGGCAACGCCGCCCCGGCGGTGCCGAGGATCGCGACCAGGGCTTCGGCGGTGGTGGTCTGCAGTTCGATCGAGCCGCGATCGGGATCCCCGAACGCGAAGCTCACCGGGAAATCGACCTGTGTCACGTCACCCGCCGCCTCGTCGTCGAACGTCGCGCGCGTCGTCGTCTTCAACGACCAGCCGCCGTCACCCCATCTCACGTCGATGGGCGTCGCGCCGTCGGCTTGGAGAATCCTCCGGCAACGGGCCGTCAGCGTCGTAACGTGGCAAGCCCGGGCCGGCAGGCCCAGCGAGGTTCCGGCACCGTCGGTCAGGCGGCCGCATTGCTTCTCGACCCTCGACGACGCCCACAGCGTGCAGGAACCTCCCGGCGCAAAACTGTGGCCGGCCGAACGGGTACCCGCCTCTGCCGCGCACACGTTGCCGGGGTGGGACTCGCAGGTCTCGTTCGAGTACGGAGAAGCCGGACAGTCGCCGTCTACGCTACAGTAGAAGTAATCGTTCGGGTACGGCGTCAGGTAAGCGCCGCACCACTGTGTGTAGCAGTCGCCGTCGCTCTGACAAGACTCACCGGTTTCGGAGCAGACGTAACGACGTGGCACTGCTTTGACCGGAGAACACGCCGGCACACCAGCCTCGGTCGTCGCGTTGACGTCGTCGGCGAAGCACTCCTCGAAGGCCCTCACCATCGGGACGCGCAGTTTCGCGCCCCTGCCGGCGCTGAACTCGCACTGGGCATGCGCGGCAGCGGCAATGAACAGGACGGCAAGAAAGGTCGGGAAGAACATTTCCGCACGTTTTCGCATGCGCCCGTATACCACCCCGGCCCTGGCGATTGTCAACGGAACAAGTCCCGCCACGCAGGGCCGATCACGCGCGCAGATCACGGGTCACTCGGTGCATTCAGCCCGTCGGGTTGGAACCGCGGGCGGGCGGTTCGCGGCTGATCTACCCGGCAGAGGCTTCGACAGGCACGCCGTCGAAGAACACGACCCGGCCGGTTTCGAGTTCGTACTCCGCACCGACGATCGCGATGCGGCCCGCCTGCACCAGCTCTTCGAGCAAGCGGCTACCGTGACGCAGGTGATCGGCGGAGGCCCGAACGTTGACGCGCATCGCTTCGCGCAGCAGCGCAACGCCGGCCGATGTTGCGTTGCCACGGACCAGCCGCGCAACGTGCGGAGAAATGCGGTCGGTGATGTCGCGGATGTTCCTCGATTCCGGTCCGTCGCCGGACTCGATCGCCCTAACGGTCGCCGCGATCGCGCCGCAACCGCTGTGACCCAGAACGACGACCAGGCGTGTGCCGAAATGCGACGCGGCGAACTCGATCGAGCCGACCACCGAAGGCGCCACGATGTTGCCGGCGATCCGCACCACGAACAGGTCCCCGAAGCCCTCGTCGAACAGGATCTCGACCGGCGTGCGCGAATCCGAGCACCCCAGCACGATCGCGAACGGGCGTTGGGCCTGGTCGGCCAGTTCGGCGCGGAAGACGCGGCTGCCTATCGAAGCGCCCTTCTCGAGAAACCGGCGGTCTCCGTCCAGCAGCCGCTTCACCGCCGCGACCGGCGAGAGAGAATCGGGAACCCAGGCGCTCGGCACCCGGGCCACATAGCACGTTCGCACGGTGCCCCTGAACTCGGACCATTCATGAACCCTCGTAGCGAGACCGCGCCTTGTCTTGCCGCCGCGCCGCAGCCACGCTTTAATCCTCATCCCGCGGCCTGACGGCGCGGCCACCGATATCGAAGGAAACCGTCTCATGTCCAAAGCCCTGCCTCAGCGAACCCGCGTCTATCAGTGCCACCACATCGACTCGACGCGCTGGGACGGCTTCGTGCCGCGGCCCGACGACATCATCATCACCACGTCGCTCAAGGCCGGCACGACCTGGACCCAGCGCATCGTCAGCCTGCTGCTCTTCCAGACCACCGAACTGCCGATGTCGCTGCACTCGTACTCGCCGTGGATCGATGCACGCTTCATCGGCCCCAAAGACCAGATGATGATGATCGTCGAGGCGCTCGAGCATCGCCGTTTCATCAAGAGCCACCTGCCGCTCGACGCACTGCCGTACTGGGAAACGGTCAAGTACATCTATGTCGGACGCGACACCCGCGACGTCTTCATGTCGGCGTGGAATCACGTTCACGCTTACACGCCGCTGGCACTAGAAATGCTGAACTCCGGAGAAAACGCCCCTGCCGAGCCTTTTCCGCAGCCGGCCCCCGACAGCGACATCCGCGATTTCTGGCGCGTGTGGATGACGCGCGGCAGGTATCCGTGGGAGCACGACGGCTATCCCAACTGGTCGCACCTGCACCACGCGCGTTCGTACTGGGACTTCCGTCACCTGCCCAATCTGTTGTTCGTCCACTACAACGACCTCAAGGCCGACCTCGACGGCCAGATGCGCCGCATCTCGCGTTTCCTGGACATCGAGGTAGACGAACAGAAGTGGCCGGAGCTGGTCGACGCCGCGACGTTCGCGTCGATGAAACGCGACGCCCAACTGCTCGGCCCCGAGATGGACATGGTCTTCGAGGGTGGCGCCCAGCGCTTCCTCTTCAAGGGAACCAACGACCGCTGGCGCGACGTGCTCACCGCCGAAGACCTCGAACTCTACGAGGCCGCGGCCGCGCGCACGCTGACACCGGAGCTGAAGCTGTGGCTGGAAAAGGGCGCGGCCTCAGGCGTCAAGCCGGGGGTGGACTAAGCAGCGCCCCGCAGGCATTGCTGGCGCCGCGACGCGTCCAAAAAGTCGCCGGATTTACCACAACCATTGCCCGCCTGCGCGGCCGGCACCGAGGCTCCGGGCCACGGCGCAAGGGTTGCAGGCGGCTCGCGACGGCAACCACAGGAGATCGACCATGGCCGAAATCACCGTAGGCGAACTGCTGGTGCGCAGCTTGCGCGCCGAAGGCATCGACACGACCTTTGGAATCATCGACGGCAGCCACATTCCGTTCGTGGTCGCCGCCGGCGCCTACGGCATCCGCCACGTCAACTGCCACCACGAAGAGGGAGCGGTACATCTGGCCGAAGGTTACGCGCGCATCGCCCGGCAACCCAGCGTGGTGTTCGGCAGCCCGGGACCCGGCGCGGCCAACATGCTCGCGGGACTCACCAGCGCTCAGGCCGAAGGTCACGCGATCCTGGCGATCGGCGCGACGCGGCGCCGCCGTACCACCGATCCCGACCGCGGAGGGGCCTGGCAGGCAACCGACCTGGTCGAAATGGCCAAGCCAATCACCAAGTACTCGGCGATGATCCGCCAGGCCGAACGCCTTCCCGAGATGGTACGTGCGGCCTTTCGCGCGATGCTGACCGGAAGGCCCGGACCGGCTTTCATCGCGATCTCGGACGAACTGCTCGGACAGAAGATCGAAGAGTCGCTGGCGCCGGTATACGAGGCCGCCAACTACCGCGTGACTTCACTCGGGGCCGGCGACCCGGCCTCGGTGGCGCGCGCCGCTGAATTGCTCGCCGGCGCCAAGCGTCCGGCGCTTCACGCCGGCAAGGGCGTGCTGTGGGCCGACGCGGCCACCGAGTTCCTGGCACTGGCCGATCACCTCGGCGCAGTGATGACCACCAGCATGGGAGCGCGCGGCACGGTACCCGAAGACCACCCGCGTTACTTCCACCTGGTCGATCAGCAGGGATCGGCCGCGGCGCGTTCGGACGCCGACGTGGTGCTGGTGGTTGGATCCAGGGTCGGCGAGTACGACGGATGGGGGCTGCCTCCGGCTTGGGGAGATCCCGCGGCGCAAACAACGATACACGTCGATTCGGACCCGCTCTCGATCGGGCTCAACCGTCCCGTCAATCTGCCGATCGTCGCCGACGCCAAGGCGGCGCTGTCGGCGCTGCTCGAAGCCGTAAAGAAGAAGACCGCGCCGCGCGGCGACACACCGAACCTGTCCGCCTATCGCGAGCGAACCGCGCAGACGATGGCGCAGGGCGCCGAGTACATGACCCAGGAAGCCCACCACGGCGTGCATCCCGCGCACATGATGATGGCGGTGCGCGGCTTCAGCCCGCGCGACGCGATCACCGTGCTCGACGGCGGCAACACCGTGCTGTGGGGCATCGCGTTCCACCCGATCTTCACGCCGCACAGCTTCATCTACTCGGTCAAGATGGGTTATCTCGGCACCGGCATCCCGTTCGCGATCGGCGCCAAGCTGGCCGCTCCCGAGCGTACCGTCGTGTGCGTCACCGGCGACGGCGCGGCCGGATTCAACGTGATGGAGATGGAAACCGCCGTGCGAGCCGGCGCGCAGGTGATCGTGGTGGTCGCGGTCGACGAAGGCTGGGGCATGGAGCGCAGCGCGTTCGGTTTCGGCGGCCACAAAATCGACAAGGGCCTCGGCATCGATCTGCTTCCGCAACTGCATTACGACGAAATCGCCCACGGTCTGGGTTGTTACTCCGAGCGTGTCTCGACGTTCGACGAAATCGGCGCCGCGATGGAGCGCGCGGTGGCCAGCGGCAAGCCGGCCCTGATCCACGTGGTCGTGGACCCGACCGTCAACGCCAATCCGCCGGGCTACAAAGAATTCCGCTACGTGCGGACGCTTTGATCTACTGCCCACGAGAGTGTCGGAGGAGCACCGCAAGGCTCGAGCGGATTGCGGTGACGGCACCACGCCCGTGCCCTCGGGTTACGGCCGCCTAGCCCGATGCCATCGCTCACCGATCCGAGCGGCGTACTGGGCCTGACGCTGGACGAGTACGCCGCGGCGCGAGGAACCCATCCGCAGGCCGTGCGCGTCGAATACGCGCGCCTGATGCGCGAGGAAGGCGCCCTGTTGCTGCCTGCGGTGACGCGCCGCGAAGACGATGGCGACGTGATCAAGTTCTGTGTCGCGGCCGGCACGCCCGGCCGGGGGCTCGAAACCGAATCTGTCATCATCCCGATGAACAGCTACCGCGGCAGCAGTTGGAGGACCTTGTGCGTGTCGTCGCAGGTAGGCTGCCGGATGGGGTGCACGTTCTGCGAGACCGGACGCATGGGCTTGCTGCACAACCTGTCGGCCGCCGAGATCGTTCGCCAGCGCCTAGTCGCACGGCGGATCCTGCGCGAGCGCAATCCCGGGCCGCCCCGGTACTTCAGCTATTTCTCCGACGGCATCGAGAACATCGTCTTCATGGGCATGGGCGAGCCGCTCGACAATCTCGACGCGGTGGTGCAGGCGGTGCGCGTTCTGAGCGAACCGGCAGGCCTGGACTTCCCCAAGTCGCAGATCACCGTCTCGACGGTCGGACGCATCGACAGCCTGCGCGCACTCGCCGATCTGCGGTGGCCGAACCTGCGTATCGCCGTCTCGCTGTGCGCACCCAACGACGCGCTGCGCGACCAGCTCGTGCCGATCAACAGAGGCACGCCGCTGGCCGACCTGCAGCGCGCGCTTATCGAGTATCCGCTGGCGCGGCGCGGCTACTTCATGATCGAGTACGTGCTGATCAAGGACGTCAACGACGCACTCGAACACGCCGACGAAGTCGCCGCGTGGTGCCGCCCGCTGCGCTGCGTGGTCAACCTGATACCGTACAACCCGCAGCGCGATGCGCTCTACGCCGCGCCGTCCGACGACACCGTGCTGGCTTTCCTGCAGCGCCTGCGATCGAAGGGTGTCTTCGTCAAACGCCGCGTCACGCAAGGCCGCGACCTGATGGGAGCGTGCGGACAGATGGGCAACCCCGCGCTGCGAAGAGCTCGTGGAAGCGCAGCGGCAAGGCCGGCCTGACGCGCGGCTGTCGCGGATACGTAAAACCCGCGGCGCCGCTTGTGGCGCCGCGCGGGAGCACGGCCCGGATGACGGAGTGCGCGGACGCTTCCGCTGACCGGCTTGGCTCACCTGTGGCCCCGGAATCCGCCCGAGCCACGACCAGAATACGGTGAGTCGTAGAACGGTGTGCATGTCGGATCAGGACTGCACGGCAGCCGGTTTGCTCGGTCCGTGCCTGCGATTCCCCGACGGCTTGCAGGTGAGTCTCACCGACCAATTCGCGGCCTAAGCCGCCGACGTGAAAAAGCCGCTCGAGTTGTGCTTGGCGACCGAAAGGAACGGCGCCGCGGTGATCAACCCGGCACTGCATGCGGTGCGTTATCGAGCCAGAGCGGCTGCGGGCGCGCCCAAGCACCAGCCGCGTACGCTGCTGCTGCACGATCAGTTCAGTGACCACCTGATGATCTACGGGATTCGCGCGATGCGCGGCCAGCCCAAACACACCGCGGTCGACGACGTCAGGCTCGACAACCAATTCGGTCCGGGCCTGGTTTCGACGATCAAGGAGCGCGTGCTGCTGGTTCCCGCCCTCAAAGAGTTGCGGTGAAATCACAGCCGCGGCCCGGCGCGCAATCGGGCGCGTCGGGCGACGAGGGACGCGCCGCGAAGGTCGGCGGCACGACCGCGTTCGAGCACCAGGATTGACGCGAACCATTCGGCCGGTTCTCGGCGTGCTGCGCGGGTCGCCGCTTCGCCTACGCGCTTTGGAGCCGATCGAAGCATCGAACCTTCCCTTGGCGACGCAATGGGTCGATAATCCGCGTGCCGAACAGGCTTGCGGGAGGCCCGATCCGGCATCGACTCGATTTCCGGACGATTCAATGACGAGGCTCCGTCTCAGGCCGACGAACGCGATCCCGGAAGACGGGCGAACGCGACTCGGCTTCTTTACATCGAGTTTCGCCCAGCGAGGAATCTGTGGGAGAAGAGGGGGAGACGATTCATGGGAGTGATCAAGAACGCCGCAGGCTGCTGTGCCTTTGCCGTGATGGCATCGTGGTCGCTTCCGGCCGGCGCGGACATCGACGTCAGTGGCACCTTTCGGGTCTACCAGACGCACGCCATCTTTCCGCCGTCGGAAGAAATCTGGGTTCTGTCGCAGACTGGCACAGTACTTAGCCTCTCCGTGAACGGTGCCACGGCAGCGACCGGCACCATCGACCAGCTCACCGGTTCCTTCAGCCTGGATTTCGGAACCTACGCCGATGCCTGCCACGATCTCCAGATGCTCGCCGACGGAAAGGTCGATTCCGATGACAACGCCTTCGACTACCAGATCTTCGAAGGTGCGCTGCCGATGTGCAGGCCCGGCGTGCTCTACGGCTACGGAGTAGCGACCCGCTGTCTGAACGGCCCGCTCGCTTCGGGTGAAGAGTGCATCACCACCGAGGAGCCGCTCGTCGGCACGAGGCTGGTGGTGCGCGACAAGGCCAGCGACAGCGACAAGAGAAGGCTCGTGCTGAAGATACTCGATTCGACCTTCGTGGCACCGCAGCCCAGTAGCGCCGAGGACCCGACCGCTCCCGGCTACGCAACCGGCGGCATGACGCTAGAGTTGGCGCGCGCAAGCGCGGAAACCGCAACACTGTCGTTGGACAGCAACCTGTGGCGCGGCCTGGGAACCCCGGCAGGCAGCAAAGGATGGGTCTATCGCGATCCGCAAGGCTCATCGGGGCCGTGTCGTAGCGCGCACGTCAAGGACGGCATGATCAGGGCCGTGTGCAAAGGCTCGGAGATAGTCTTCACTCTTGACGAGGTCGCACAGAACGAACTGAGCGTGACGTTGCAGTTCGGCCGCGTGTTCGCACCGCGCTGCGGCGTCTTCGGCGGCGTCGTGCGTGAAGTGAGCACGGCCGACGCCGCGGTCGGAATCTTCGAGGCCAAGGATGCTCCGGCACCGGCTTCGTGTTCGGTGCCCTGAGGCGGTCTGTCGAAGAGCCGTCGATGAACGTGTTCGAGAGGGTCCGGATGCGAGGCGCGAGCGAGGAATCGAGAGCGGAGGCCACCGTGTGGGAGGCGAGCCTGACATTCCAGGTTGCGAGATGACCCGTTGGATGGCGGGACTTGCGTGCCTTGCGGTACTCGCCACAGCGAGTGCCGCCGGTGCGCACGAGGTTCTGCACGCTGTCGAACGGGATCACGCGATCGCGGTGAAAGTCTACGTTGACGACGGCGAGGTGCTCGCCTACGCCAGCTATGAAGTGTACTCGCCCGTCGATCCGAAGATTCCTTACCAGGAGGGCAGAACCGATCGAGGTGGGTATCTGGCGTTCGTGCCGGACGTTGTCGGCACCTGGCGCGTCAAAGTCGTCGATGACACCGGGCACGGACTCGATACCGGCATCGACGTCGGCGCCGTCGCGGCTCGTGCCGACGGCAACGCGTCGGCGCCCGGTAGTGCCGGGTTCATCCTGCGTCCGCTCGTCGGTATCGCGATAATTGGCGCCGTCTTCGCGGCACTGCTGACGTTCTTACGTCGCGGAAACCGCACGCCGTGAAGAGGGTCACGCCCGTCTTTGCCATTGCCCGCACACCTGCTGCCGCAGCTCCGGCTCTCGCGCATCGTGGCGTGGCCTTCACGTTCAGCAGATAGTTGCGTTTGTAGCCATGCACATCCCCGACGGGTTCCTCTCACCGCAGATCACCATCCCGGCCTACGCTATATCGGCACCGCTGTGGGCCTGGGGGGTACGGCGCCATTTCGGACACTCTTCGGCCGAATCGCTACCCGTAGTCGGGTCACTTACCGCCGTCGCGTTCGTGATCCAGACCATCATGATCCCGGTGCCGGGCGGAACTTCCACACACCTGGTGGGAGTGGCGCTGTTGGCGCTGCTCTACCATCCTCTGGTCGCGTTCGTCTGCGAGTCGCTGGTCCTGCTCGTTCAGGCGCTGTTCTTCGGCGCCGGCGGCATCACGGTTCTGGGTATCAACGCGCTCGCGATGGGACTGCTCGGACCGGTAGCCGGCTGGCTCGTGTACCGTGCCTTCGCGCGTTTCTCGGAGAAGGGCGCCGCTTTTCTCGCGGCCTACGTCGCGGTGCAAATTTCCACCGCCGCGATCGCGCTGGTGCTGGGGCTTCAACATCGGCTGTCGGAGAAATACTTCCCGATTCCCTTTGCGGTGACATTTCCCGCGACGATGGTGCCGAGCCTCACCATGACCGGCGTGGTCGAAGGACTCTACACGCTCTTCGCGCTGTCGCTGCTGCGCAAGGCACGGGTACGTGGACTGGACAGCTGAAAGGCGCGACCGCGCGCTGCTGGGCGGGTGGCTGACCGGCGCGTTCGCGATTTCCGCGATCACCGACCCGAGAGTTCTCGCGGCCGTTGGCCTCGTGCTGATGGTGACGTTTCGTCGCGGGCTCGCCGCAGTCCTGCGGCGGGTCCTGCGGTCGGTGGTGCCGGTTACCGTGGGCTTGTCATTGGTGTCGTGGGCGTGGCTCCTTCTCGTCAGTGGCCGCCGCCCCGAAGTGCAGCCGTTCCTCGCGCTTGGGCTTCGCACCTGTCTGATCGCATTCTCGACCTTCGCGGTACTCGCGCGGGTCCAGCTCTTTCCTGCTCTGGCACCGTGGCCCACGCTGACTCGTCTCCTGGTCATCACACTGGCGCAGATCCACGCGCTGCGCCTGCTCGCGACGGAATCTCGCCTCGGGCTGCGCAGCCGATTGCTGCACGAGCCGCGTGCGCTCGATGTAGTGCGCGGAGCCGGCGGGATCACCGGCGCGCTGTTCACGCTTTCTACGCGCAACGCTCGAGACGTGTCCGACGCGATGCGCTCGCGGGGGTTCTAGGTGCTGTTCCAGGTCGAAAACGTTTCGCTCGACGTCGCCGGGCGCCCGGTACTGAGAAACGTTTCATTCGACGTCCGGCCGGGTGAGCGCGTAGTGCTGTTGGGCGTGAACGGTTGTGGAAAGACCACGCTGCTCAAACTGCTCGACGGACTGCTCGTTCCCGACACGGGCCGAATCGCATACGCCGGCACACGACTGGCCGCGCGGGCCTTCGACGACCCGCACTTTCGACGAAATTTTCGCGGCGAGGTCGCGTTGCTGTTCCAGAACGTGGACGCGATGCTGTTCAATCCCAGCGTCGCCGACGAAATCTCGTTCGGCCTGCGTCAACTCGGCAGCGGCGCCACCGAACCGCAGGTCGAGCGCTGGGCCGAAACGTTCGGAGTCACCGAACTGCTCGAACGGCCGCCGTTCGAGCTCTCCGGTGGCGAGAAGAAGCGCGTCGCACTTGCAGCGCTGTTTGCGATCGACCCTAAGGTGTTGTTGCTCGACGAGGTGACGGCCAATCTCGATCCCGGCTGGTCGGCGCGCGTGATCGACTTCCTGGCCGGCCTCGACGGCATCACGACCATCGCGGCGACGCACAATCTCAGTGTCGCGGACGAACTCGGCTCGCGCGCCATCTTGCTGGCCCCCGACCATGGCGGAATTCTGTTTGACGGGCCAACCGAGCAGATACTCGGCAATGACCAGTTGCTCGTCGCCAGCGGACTCGCGCACCGACACGCGCACAGCCACGCGGGAAAGCGACACGCGCACTTCCACCTTCACGAGCCCGACTGAGAGGCCGTGGCGTGCGAGCGCGCGGATGCAGTTCGCGGCGGGCAGCGTGAGTGTTGCTGCCGCCATTTCGCTCACGAGAAGCGGGCCGGGCAGCGCTCGGTCGGGGCCGGCCTCGGCGCTGTTGCCGTGCACGCGCGAGAGAAACCGAAGCAGGACCTTCCGGGTTCAGGACCGGTATTTCTCCTGAATCGCATTGTACTGCGGCACGCCGAGTAACTGGTTGAGATCTGTCCACAGCTGCGCCAGCTTCTCCGGCTGCGTGAACAGCGGTGTGCCGGTTCCCTTGAAGCGCTGCAGCGTTTCCTGGATCGCGAGCACCGCCGGCCCGATGCACAGTGACGGATAGATCGCGATCGCGTAGCCGAGGCCGCGCAGTTCGGCTACCGACAGCGGCGGTGTCAGAGGACCGAGATTGACCATGCTGGGAACCGACGGGAAGCGCCTCGGCACCGCTTCGAGGTGCTCGATCGTCAACTGGCCGTCGGCGAACACGACGTCGGCGCCCGCCTCGACGTAGGCCGACAGGCGGTCGAGAGCCGACTCCAGTCCTTCGACGGCGATCGCGTCGGTGCGCGCGATGATCACGAAATCGGCAGTTGCGCGGGCATCCACCGCAGCGCGAATCTTGCCGGCCATTTCGTCTTTGGAGATGAGCTGCTTGTTCGCCATGTGGCCGCATCGCTTCGGCCACACCTGGTCTTCGATGTGGAGCGCCGCGGCACCGGCGGTTTCGTATTCGCGCACGGTGCGCATCACGTTCAGCGCGTTGCCGTAACCGGTGTCGCCGTCGGCGATCAGCGGGAGCGAGGCCGCGTGGGACAACACGCGGACGTTAGAGACCATCTCAGTCAGCGTCGTCAGGCCCAGGTCCGGCAACCCGAATCTGGCCGCGGCCGTGCAGTAGCCGCTCATGTACATGCACGGGAATCCCGCTGCCCTGACCAGCTTCGCGGTCAGGCCGTCGTAGACGCCCGGAGCGACGAGCAGTTCGCGTCTTGCCAGCAACTCGCGCAGCCGCCGGCCGGCTGGCAGCGTGCTCGCGCCACCCGCGTCCGACGGCCCGGCCGGCGGCGACGGCATCGCAGCAGCGGTGCCGTGGCCTTTGCTCCTGAGAAAATCGGCCAGCGGTTTGTCGGCGAACAATATGTGCTGGACCGTCCAATTCTCCACCAGCAACTCGAGTGCATGGCCGGGAACGACGCGACGGCTCATCAGGTCACGCGCGATCTCGAACAACCGCGCTTTCAGGTCGTCGTGCTCGGCTTTGTGGTCCGGGTACTTCCCGTAACCGGATTCGAGCATCAACGCTTCTTCCCAGCGGAAGTGCTCCTTGGTCGCTTCCTGCAGGTTCGCTAGGGCTCTGCCGATTTCCCGATGGTCGCCGCTGTTTCGGCTCGCCAACTGCACGCTTGCCGCCGCGGCCACGATCTGCCGGTGCTGCGTGTCCATCGTCTCGATGCCGAGCGCCAGTTCGTTTCGCCAAACCAGAATTCCGGAAGATGACCTGCCGCCTTTCATTCCTTTTCTCCTGCCGGGAGCCGCGGGGAATCGCTTGTGCGCGCGGACCGATTCAACAAAAAAACGCCGCTGGTGTCGAACCGAGCCGGCGTGCTCGTTTGCAAGGTGCTGCAAGAGTCGTCGCGGCTGCTGGTGCGGCCGAGGACCGGAGACGCTGCGCGCTTGCATGAGCGCCCTAGCCTCTTCGACGGCTATCAGCCTGTTGAAGATTGCGCATCTGCTGTGTTGCACGCGAAACCATTCTCGAGAAACTACGCCCGCGGGAGCGGACTGCTGATGGCGGTCAGGCCGCCTACGGTTTCATCCATGCGGGTGCGCCTGCCCATGGAAACTCGCTACGAGGTACTGGATGTACGCCTCCGCTCGTTGGTTTTCGCGCGCGTCTTGTATCTGGACCATTTCGAACAGGCTGATAGACGGTTTTTCAACACGCTGCGATGTGTTCGCCCGACGGAACGTGTGACACGTTCTTAGAAAAAGGCGCGGGTCGTTAGTTGACATGACCCTCATACCCGGTCACGACAAATACATGGAGAGGCCACGGATCGATTCTTTGAATAGCATCGCTACCCGGACGGAGGAGGCTGCCGGCGAGCCGAGCACTGCACGCTCGCGGCTGCGCGCGCATCACAAGAGTGCGATGCTCGCCACGTTGGTGCTCGTGGCGTGCACGAGCGTCCCGGCGGCGGCGCGCGACACTGCTGCACCGGCGCTCTCGGGCGATCGTCCGGTAGCGGGGCAGATGCTCGAAGAGCCGCCGCGCTACGGAGTCGCATACGAAAAGCCCGAGCCGACGTTCTATACCGGCTTCGCCCCGCGAACCCTCGATCCCGCGCGCCTGCACATACACCTCGGTCGCGGTAATCAACTGCGCGCGACGGTGGTGCTCAGCGACCAGGTGCTGCGCGAGTACGCACGCGATCTGCAAACGCGCGAGCAGACCTACCGATCGTTGATCGACAGCGGACGAGTGGTGCTGACGCAGAACCGGTCGTTCGACGAGTTCGAGCGCC
>Ga0172369_10005454_pt1 | contig 15643 bp, 11 predicted proteins | sample LakKiv25m_FD_114539 | JGI IMG/M metagenome (GOLD analysis project Ga0172369, IMG submission 114539) | Freshwater microbial communities from Kabuno Bay, South-Kivu, Congo - kab_022012_11.25m | ecosystem: Environmental > Aquatic > Freshwater > Lake | place: Democratic Republic of the Congo...
CGGAGCCTGGTCGTGCAGCGATACCGCCCCTGACGGGGAGGCCGCGGGCGGCCAATGCGCCGGTCGATCGGAGCGGCGCAGTCAATGCGGGATGCGCTTGGCAGACAGGCTCGGGAAGGGGGGCGACGCAATAGATTCAGTAATAAATAACCCTGACACCCTGCCGCGATGCCGGCCCGAATCCGAATGGGTTATAATCGGCGGCTAAACTTCCTTCCATCAGAGATGGAATCCGCGTCGCGGAGAGTATTCTCCCCAGGTGTTCGACGCCACATCGCCAGGGGGCGCAAGCCCCGGCTGGAAGTGGGGAAATCAGGATTCACACACGAAGAGGCGGGACAGCGAACCAATGTTATGTTGGCGCCCTCCCGCCTCTTCACTGTTTAGTCCGCGTATGTCAGCTCTCCACCACAAGCCTGCACTAACCTCCCCGCGGGGAGGTTAGTTCTCAGCCTTCAGCCTTTTTACTAAAACCTGTATAATCATTCCGAATATGGCCTGCACCGGCATTACTTACATCGAAATCGATAAATCCACCTGCGCGCTGACCGGCTACGCGGACGAGTCGAAGCGTGAAGTGCTGGCCGGGCCGTGGCCGTGCACCATCGGGCGCAACCCGGACGGCGCGGACAAGCAGGCGGTAGGCGACTGCCGAACGCCGGAAGGATCGCACCTGCTCGTCTCCGTCGAGGACAGCGACGAGTGGCGCAGCGACGACGGAATCCTCGCTTACGGCCCATGGTTCCTGCGGCTCAAAGGCCTGACGGAACGGAACGCCGAATGGACCGGCATCGGCATCCACGGCCACGCCGAAGGCGCGGAAGGCCAACTCGGTCAAAAAGGCTCCTACGGTTGTATCCGCATCTCAAACCTGTTGCTTCCGCGGCTGAAAGAACTGGTGGTCGCCGGGGAGACGAAGGTGATGATTGTTAATGGTGAATAGTGAATGGTGAATTGAGAGTTGAGAATAATCATATCGCATTCTCCATTCACAATTCACCATTCACAATTCACCATTCACCATTTCCCTGCTTCTCCCGCAGGCCCAGCACCCAGGCCAGCGCCACGATGCGCAGCAGGCCGGAGATGATGAAAAGCACCACGTGGTAGGTGAGACGCCATTCGCCGACCGGATAGCTCCAGTTCTTCAGCAATTCGGCAACTCCACCGCCGAGCAGGCCGCTCAGCGTGCCCATGATCGCCACCACCGCGCTGTTCAGCGCCGCGTAGGCGCTGCCCAGCCGCTCGCCGCCGCGGCCCGACTCGCTCATCGAATAGAGCAGATTACTGGTGGCCAGCTCCATACCCGGCCAGCCCAGACTGCTGATCAGCACCAGCAGGTAACCCCACCACAGCGTGGCGGGGGTGACGAAGGCCCAGACGCTGGCGCCGTTGATGATGAGCAGCCCGCCGACCAGCAGCACGCGCCGGCACCCCCAGCGGTCCACCAGCGTCCCCCACGTCCGCATGGCGAACAGGCTCACCACCGAGGTGCCCACCATGGTCATGAAGATCGCCGTAGCGTTGCCCAGCTTCACCACCTCGGTCAGGTAGAGCCAGACAAAGGGGGTGACGAAACCGGTGGCCAGCGTGATGAAGCCGTTGTAGCCAAGGAAGAAGCGGAAATTGCGGTCGGCGAGCGGTCCGCGGAGGATCTCGCGGAAGGGCAGCCCGTCCGCGCGCGGCCGATGCCAGCGGTCAGGCAGCTTCAGGCACAGCAAGCTGTCCACCATGCCCAGCAGCGCGGCGATGGCGAGGATGACGCTGAGTGTCAGCAACAGCGCCTGCGCGCCTCCCTGCGTGGCACGATCGAGCGCCCAACCGAGCAGCAGGGAGATCGGCACGTTGATGATGCGAACTACCTGGCCGCGCACGGCGTAATATCGCCCGCGCAGCCGCGCCGGCACCAGGTCGGCCGCCCAGCTCGTGGTTGCCGGCGTGCCCAGGTGAGCAAAGGTGTTCGTCAGCCCCACGAAGGCGAGCAGCCCCAGCCACCACCAGGCATGCGGTACGAGCCACGGCACGGCGGCGATGGACAGCCATAACGCGCGGTGGGTAAGGATGCCGAAGATGGCCACCTGCTTGCGATGACCGTACCGCTCGACCAGGTAGCTGGCGGGAATCTGCGTGAAGGCGGTCAAGAAGGGCAGCGCTGCCAGCACCCCGAAGGCGAACGGCGTCAACTGCAGCGCCTGCCCGTAGCGCGTCAGCGCCGTCATTGTAATCGCCGCAAACGCCGCTGCGAACCCCGCCGCGATGTTCATGCGGACGAGGATTTGACTGAGCGTCAGACCGATTGGCGGGCCGTGTTGTTCTACCGCGATTTCGGTGGTCACCGGATGGTGTTAATTCGCCGGGGTTCCGGTCCTGCCTTCCAATACATGCACATGTTTCTTCTCTTTCATTCCATCTGCCTCACGACCACCCCCTGCAATCCGGAGCGCATGATCAGCTTGCGCAGCCAGGAAGAATACATGAAGGGCGATTTCATCAGCTTCAGCAGGATATTCCTCCGCAGGGAGCCGGCGCCGGCTTGGTAGCGGGCAGGGGCGCCGTCCGGACCGTCGCGCAGGGCGTCGGCCAGCGCGATGGCGCTGTGGAAGGCGTAGCTGATACCCTCGGCGGAGCTGGGGCTGATCCAGCCGGCGGCTTCGCCCAGCAGCGCCACGCGGCCGACGCCCGGGCAGAGCTGCCCCAGCCGCTCCGGACGCAGCAACAGCGCCCCTTCGCGCCGCAGCAACCGGCCCAGCCGCATCCCGCGCGCCGCCAGCAATTCGCGCAGGCGGGCCATCTTGCCGGCAGTATCCGAGTGTGGCTTCAGCGCCGCGCCCACGATTAGCAGGTCGCCTTTGGGGATGGTCCACGCGTAGAAGTCGGTCACCGACCGGTCGAAAATCGCAGAGAAATACGGCAGCACGGTATCCGATTCATACCACTCCTGCAGCCCCAGGTAGACTTTAGGCCGCGGGTGCGCGGGGAAGGCCAGCCGGCGGACCAGCGAATTCGCCCCGTCCGCCCCGACCACCAACCGGGCACGCTCGGTGCAGGTCTTGTCGCCGTCCCGCAGTATCAGTGTTATGCCGTCTTCCCGCGATTCCAACCCCTGCAGCCGGCAGCCGAAACGCATCTCTACCCCCGCGGGGATGAGCGAGACCAGCCAGCGGTCGAGCAGTTCGCGGTCGCAATTGAGATAAAAGCGCTGGTAATACCGCTCAAGGCCGCGCTCCGCATCGATCGAACGCACCACGAAGAGCTGCGGCCCGGACAGCACCGCGCGCGGCACTCCCAGCCCCAGCTCCGCCAGCACCTGCTGCGCGTCCGGCGCCAGCAGCCCGCCGCAGCACTTCCCCACCCCGCCCGGCTCGCGGTCCAGCCACCGCCGCTCCACCAGCAGCACGCGCATTCGCTTCCCGACCAGCCGCGCCAGCATCGCCCCCGCCGGCCCGCCGCCGATGATCGCCAGGTCATACATTCCCATGGATATCAGCATAATGATGCCCGCCGGTTTTTATCAAGCACTTGAGTGCGCGACATTGGCGACTTGATGGTGTAAAATAGGCAAAGAAGGATGCCTGATGGACCCTCGACTTCGCAAACGAAGACATCACCTACGCCTGCTATTAGTCGGGCTTGTGGTGCTCGTTATCACTGCCGGCCTCTGCTGGCATTTCTCACAGCCCCGCAAACTGGTCGTTACCAAGATACTTTCCGATGTGGGCGAGATTCTCTGCACTCGTGGAACAGGCATCTATACAGTGAAACAGGAGGTAGATCCGGCTTCCCACCAATCGGTCAATTACGTTCGCTGCTTCGATTGGTCCGGGCAACAGCGCTGGAGTTTCGCCTGTCCCGTCAATGATGCCGTGAACGTCCGTAATACCATCTGCATCTCGCCTGATGGCCATCGCGCCGCTATGGCTATCCCAACAAGGCAAGGCTTCCGGATTTTACGCTGGTATGATGACCGGCCTGAAAAGTCTGTAGACATCACCTGCAACCTGATCAAATCCAACGATGCCGATCTCGCCGTAAATATCAAGGACGATAGCGAGTTGCTCATCGCTTGCGGACCAGCGAGTAAGACAACAACCGAGTTTTTCTTCATCATCAATGATAAGGTCATCGCACGGGGAAGAACACAGGGACATAAGAATGCATCTCCTTCCGGGAAGGATTACACGGTCTGGTATGAACGCAACCTTTCTGCTGATGGGAAGGCGCTGCTGCTGACTCTACAGATTAACGGCGAAGGCGTTCCCGATCAAGCTTCATCTCCGGAATATATTTCACTTCAGATGAAAGGCAATAAAGTCCGAGCCATCCACAAGTATTGCCTTGATCTCGCGCCAGATGAGAGCGACTTGCTTGCGGATGGGACGCTGGTCTATTCTGATGGATATTATAACGGACAGGGAAAGGTGGCTAATCGAAATGACTTTAGATCAGTAGCATGTTCACCTGACGGTAAGTGTCGAGCTGAGTTATATCGAAGGAAGCTGGTTGTCTTCCGGTCTGCTAAGGGTAAAGCGGTAATTATTTGGCAAAAATCGGTCCAAGCTTCCGTTCCCTTTGAAGTTGACGCCAGATCAGATGGCCAATATGCTGCCACCGCTTTTGAACAAGATCGGCCACTTCTGAATTCACTCGCCATAAAGCTCAATTATCCGGACTGGCTCCCGGTACCAGAGAGCAGAGGTTATAGATATATTTTACTAACTATTTTTCAACGTCCCGGACGTGTATATGCCTTGCGATCACTACGGGAGAAGATCGGCCACTTTGATCCTGTGACCGGTCTGTCTGACCCGGATCTCCTACATATTGATGGACATGACTTCTCACCCTCAATGGGTCTTTCTATCTCACCGGATGGTAAGCATCTTGTATTGCCAGTATGTCAGGGTCGTAACTGGGAAGAACCATCTTTTATATTCCTGGAGGCCAAATGACATCAACATCCACCGACCCAACCGATTCCGTCACCCTCACACGCCGCATCCGTTTCTGGCTGATCCTCTTCATCATCGGCCTGGCCCTGAGCGGGCTGACCGCGTTTCCGCTGGAGTGGGAGGTGGGGCTGCTGCACCGGTGGGTGGCGGGGTCGGGGGCGCTGGCGGGGTGGATCGAGCGGGTATACGAGGGGCTGCGAGTGAGCTACACGCTGTATCCCTTCCTCGCCTACGGCACCGACTGGCTGGCGTTTGCGCACCTGGTGATCGCGGTGGCGTTCATCGGACCGGTGCGGGATCCGGTGCGCAACGTGTGGGTGATCGAGTTCGGGATGATCGCCTGCCTCCTGGTCTTTCCGCTGGCGCTCATCATGGGCGCCGTGCGCGGCATCCCCCTCTTCTGGCAGCTCATCGACTGCTCCTTCGGACTGGCCGGGCTGGCCGTACTTTGGCCGGTTTGGAAGATGGTGAAGCGGCTGGAAGAGAACTTGAAAGGCGAGGTATGATGGGGCCGACGGGCGGTCACCGTTTCCGTTTCACCACACGGAGATGAAATCTATGAACAGCGCGCCAGTGCCGGCGCGCGCTACGGACAGGAGAATTAACTATAATTAATTCAATTGATCAGGAGATAGAGCAGCGGTGGAAATGAGATTCTCTGTTTGGAAGGGTGCGGGAGCCCCGCCGATTATAGGCAAGCTTTGAAAAGCACATTCTCAGTTCCTCAGCTTGCCAATAATCGGCGGGGCTCCCGCTCCCTTCCAGACTGCGAGTATCACTTCCACCGCTTGCCTCTCATAGCTTTCGGTTCCACCAGGTGGCGGTGGCGGTCCAGATTATGCCAATCACGACAAACTCGATTAACGTGCGGATGGGCCACTGGCGGGTAACCACTACATCATAGAAGAAGCCGCCAAATAACAGGACTCTCAAGAATATATTCAATGCTGCGAGGGCGCTGCGGCTCATCACGGCCTGAATCCTCTCGTCGTTTACGCGACTGAAGTCGCCGGTTTTTAATGCTTCCACCTGCTCGGGATTATCTTTCATGCCCAAAAAATATAATAGTAGCACAATGTTGAGCAACCACGGGACTACAAAGATCCAAAATCGAATATCCCATCCGGCGATTGCTACGATAAAGATAAAGAAGATCGACTGCACGATCAGCAGGAGCATTCCGGCCAGCAGACCGAAACGGCGTAGATTATGCACGCGCTGTTTTTTTCCGGTTCGGCGAATCATAAATTTGATGGTCACAAGATAACCCAGTAAATATACAAGCACAATAATCGCGACAATGATCCACCAGTCCTCATTATGAAGCACGGTCCATACTGCTTGCTCGATGCCCATCCCTTTCCGCAACGCTGAAAGGAGTTGAAGCATAAAATAGGTATACAGCATGACCAGCATCCCGAAGAGTAGACTGGATGCTAACCGTGCTCGCGGATTCCGTATATTATTCACCATTCTCCTCCACTTCCTCGGCGCACAGGAACACCTGCTCGATAGTGGCGCCGAATTCGCGCGCAATCTTAAAGGCGAGCAGAATCGACGGGTTATACCGCCCCGACTCGATGGAGATTATCGTCTGCCGGGACACCTTTACCCGCGCAGCAAGGTCTTCCTGGGTCAATCCGTATGTCGCTCGCAACTCCCTGACTCTGTTTTGCATGCGTCACCCAATGTGAAGTAAAGCTTCCTTTACATCATAGTACCAGGGGCAATGCTGAATGTCAAGAGTCCTTTACATGAATATTACTTGGGGAATACTGGAAATGGGGAACCGCTCAGGGACTGTCCCGCGCATTAGTGACCAGCGCCCATCTGCTAGATAATGCCGTTTATAAGACCACGGGACTGTCCCCCCCACGTTGATAGGCCTGCCTCTCGCACGAGGGGGGACAGTCCCGGAGCGTTAAAGTAGCGGCTCCCGCAGGATCAGCGCGTCGGCCACGTCAAGGTCGAGGATAAAAACGGTGCCGGCGCCGGCCTTTTCCACCTTCACCCGCCCGCCGGAGGCCAGGCTGACGCGGCCGGTCGGTACGGGGAAGTTGACCTGCACGCGCAGGTTTTTCAATGGCTTGCCGCGCCAGTTGTCGAGGGTGACGAGGGTGCCGATCGGCGAGTCGATCACCGCGGTCTCCACCAGGTTGTCGGTGGTGATCACCGGGCGCAGGTCATCGGATGCGACGCTGCCGATCAGGCGGCTTACCTGCGCGTCGAAGTCGGTGGGCAGGAGCTGGCACATGGCGTCGTCGCGCGAGTTGACATCCAGCGGGCGCAGCGGGATGGCCGGCTTGAAGTAGGAGAGACCGGGCAAAAACGCGCAATACAGCGTGCTGCCGTTGCCGTATATCCGCTTCACCACCGCGGGGGATTTGTCGGCGAAAGTGCCGAAGACCTGGGTGAACCCGGCAGGGTCGGGGACGATCGGCGCGATGCGGGTGATGGCTCCGAAGACGGGCGCCTTATGCATCGCGTTGTCCTGCAGCCAGGTCACCTGCTCGACCGCCGGCGCAAAGGGCAGGTCCTGCTTCTCGTAGCCGATCCGCGCTTCCGGCGGGGCGACGGTCTCCAGCAGTTCGACACCGAGCAGGGCGCGCAGGACATCGTTGGGCCGGTTATACTCGTCGAACATGCCCGCGCCCGCGGTGGCGAAGAGGCGGCCTCCGCGCTCGACCCAGCCGGCGATCTTTTCCGAGGCAGCGCGGCTGACGTGAGCGTCGGTAAGGTAGAGCACCTTGAAGTCGTTCAGCGAGCCGTCCTTCGCGTCGGTCTCGGAGACCACATCGACCGGGAGCTGCTGGTGCAGTATAGATACATACAGCGCGCGCTTGGCGGCGCCGCCGGAGCTCGCGTAGTCGCCCCAGATGTCGCCGGTGTCGCTGAACCACAGGCCCACCTTCGACGGGCGCACCTGTCCGGCCTGCACTATATCCTCGTAGCGGCCAAATTCGCGCAGCGTCTTCAGCACCATGGCATACATCTCGTTGCCGGTTACGTGGTTTTCCGTGTAGGCAAGCCAAACAGGCTGGAACTCGAACAGGTTGAAGACCTTCGCGCCGCCGCCCATGGCGTTGAAGAACATGCGCCGCCACATGCGCGGCGACTGGCCGGGCATGTGCGGCATCACGTAGAAGTGGATCTTGCGGTCAAGCTTGCCGCGCAGACCGTCGCGGAACTGCGCCAGGTTGATGCCGTTCACCTGCTGGCTACCGAGGGGGAGCTGCCAGGCGTAATCCTCGCTCCATGGTTGCGTCATGCCGTCCTCGCGGAAGCAATCGATCCACTGGAAGGCGTGGTTGAGGAAGGCGTGCTCCGCGCCGGCGTGCGGGGAGAAGTTGGCGCCGATGCCCGCGTTGGGCAGGTAGCCGCGCAGCACGTCGGTCAGCTTCTTCATTTCCGCGATGCCGTAGGCGTGCCGGTAGCGCTGCGACCAGTAGTAGAGGCCGGGATTGGTCTCCTTCAGCGCCGCGTCCGGGTTGTAGGCAAGCTTCGCCCAGTCGCCGCCCGCCGCCGGGTCCACGTCGCCGGGCGCCAAATCCTGTTTCCGCAGAAATTCGGCGAAGCCGGCGGTGGTCGCCGCGCCGCTCGGGGAGGGCAGGCCAATCTCGTCGCCCAGACTCATCACCGCGATGTTGTTCCGCTCCTCCTCGCCGAGCGCCTTGCATTTCTCCTCGAGTTGCGCCGCGCTTAGGCCGCGCCAGTCCAGGTAGCCTTTCGGCCCCGTGACATATTCGCCATTGACACCGAAGATGCGGTTGAACTCCTTGACGCTGGTGTGGGCGACGATCAGCGTCTCAGAGGGCGCCTTGCCGGAGTTGGGAATTTTCCGCAGGTAGTCCACCACCCGTTTCAGGGCCTCCTGCTGTGTCTCGACCTTGCGCGAGTAGCGCACGTCGGCGTAGCCCACCAGGTCGAGCCGGCCATTGACGTCCCGGAAGGTGCGGATGGTCTCGATGCGCCCGGCGGCATCCCTCACGCCGAAGATGAGGGAACAGGGGCCGCTGCTCTGGAATCCCCACTGGCCGTCGTTCAGGCTGTCCATGGTCGAGCCTACCTCGACCCAGTCGGCGGTTTGCCCCGGCTCGACTTCTACTTTAACCTGCTGCCAGTTGCGCATGTGCACCCAGTAGGGGGAATGCTCCTTGAAGCCGGTGCTGTTGACCGTCACTCTGTCCTCGCCGGCATTCGCCACCTTCATCCACACGTCGTCCGCCTGCGTCAGCCAGCCGTCCAGCGGCAGGTAGCCTTCCTTCGCGATGCGCGTCTTCACCTGCTCCTCGTCGCGGGTGAGCATGATAAGGTCTACATTGCGTTTCGCCGCCGGCTCGGGCTGCGGGCCGGCGATGAGCGTGATGACCGCCTTACCGGGCTGCAACTCGGCGAAGGCCTCGTGCCCTTCCCACACCACGCTCTGGCTCGATCCCCACTGGTAGTCCGCTTCCTCGGTGATGCCCTTGCCGTAGACCCAGATCTTCAGGTTCTTCCGCGCGCCGTAGAGGCGGTCGAATACCACTTCGCCTCCCTGCTCAATGCGGATGCGGAACTGCGTCTCGAAGCGGTAGGCGGCCTCGTAACGTGCCAGCACCAGGTATTTGCCCGGCTCCTTGATATCGGCGGTGATGGTGGCCGCCGACTCCCGGCACTGCTCTGGCGCGCCCAGGAAAGCCTTGCGCGAGAGGAAGGCGTTGAAGATGGTGGCGGCGTAGTAGTTTTCACCCCACGGCTGCGCCTGCCAGCCCTGCCGGCTTGCCTTGAACTCTTCCGCCTCGCAGAAATACGTCCCGTCCGGCGCCGCCTGCACCGCCTCGCCTCGCGCGCGAAACGCCTGCGCCCTCTTCACCGCCCGCAGCGCCGCCGCGTCGATGGCCCACCCGGCAGACGCAAGGCCGAGCAGCAGGCAACTGATGATGATAGATACCAGACGCATAACTCTCCCCTTTCGGAACAATCAGTAATGAATTTATAGCTTTTCAGCGCAGTTCCTGCCTGGACAGGCGATATTATAGTATATCACCATTAGCGGACCCCATTCAGCTTGGCTTGTTGTGGGTTGCAGTGTATAATGCAGACATACGGTTGCCTGTTACCGTGAACTGCCACTCCCAGTGATCTTATTATGCAATACCGTGAAGTAGATTTATCGCAACCACTCATAACCACCAGTCGGCGCAAATCGGCCAGAACTAATGGTGATGCTAATAAGCTCAGTCCACAGGATCGATCTGCCCACTCATGGTACCGGTTTGTTTTGTCATACCCTCCACACCTTGTTCGAGATTATCTGGAAAGATTCGAGATCCAATCACATCAGATCGTGTTAGATCCTTTCTGCGGAACGGGAACCACTTTAGTTGAGTGCAAGAAGCTTGGTATACCGAGTGTCGGTATTGAGATGCACCCCATGTCACACTTCGCCTCTTCAGTGAAGGTTGACTGGAGTCCTGATCCTGATGAACTGATTGATCATGCTCTTACAATAGCCGATAAGGCGTCCAAAAGGCTTCATGCTGATGGGGTTGATGATAGTTATTCTTTATTGCTTCATGAACCGAGTCCACCCCCATATGGCGGGTTCTTGCGCACACTCGATGCTGAAAAGACAAAGCTCCTCTTGACAAACTCGATCAGTCCGTTGCCACTGCATAAAGCATTGGTCTTGCATGAAGTATTAACCGCGGAGAGGGATGATCGCTTTTATCGACACGAGTTGCTCGCTTTTGCAAGGACGCTGGTTTTTTCAAGCAGCAATCTCAATTTCGGCCCCGAGGTTGGCGTTGGTCAGATCAAAAAGGATGCGCCGGTATTGGCTCCCTGGTTAGAGAATATCTATGAGATAGCTGACGATCTCCGCTTGCTGCGCAATCAAAATGCAATTCCATCCGCACCTCATCAGGCCGATGCGCGGAAGCTTGCCACCCTCCTGCCGCCCGCCAGTGTCGATGCAGTTATTACATCGCCACCATATCCTAATGAAAAGGATTACACGAGAACAACACGACTTGAGTCAGTTTTACTTGGATTCGTGCAATCGAAGTCAGAGTTGCAAGCACTGAAACATGGCTTGATACGATCGAATACACGAAACGTTTATAAGATGGACGACGATGACCGCTGGGTCACGGAATTTCCCGAAATACAACGGATCGCCGCGGAAATTGAGGCACGACGGATCGAACTTGGAAAAACAAGTGGATTCGAGCGTTTATACGCGCGCGTGGCAAAGCTCTACTTCGGCGGCATGGCCCGCCACTTCGCCGATCTTCGTGGAATTCTTCGACCGGGGGCACGCCTGGCATACGTCGTTGGCGATCAGGCTTCCTATCTACGGGTGATGATCCGCACGGGCCAACTCCTGGCATCTATCGCCGAATCACTCGGATATGAAGTAGTCGGCATCGATCTTTTCCGAACGAGGCTCGCGACGGCAACGAAGGAGCAATTGCGTGAAGAGGTAGTCGTTCTTCGCTGGCCGGGCTGATTATAATGCAATCCACAAAAACGAGGTGCGGGATGGCCGATAGTGTTAACCGTTATCAGCAAATCATCGAACACATCTTCTCGGAAAAATATACCGCGGGGATGCGCGAGGTGCCGTTCCAGCGCAACGATTTTAATGCCGCGGCTCAGGAGTTGGGTATTGCACTTCCTAAAAATATTGGCGATGTCCTGTATAGCTTTCGTTTTCGTATCCCATTGCCTGATTCCATACAGCAAACTGCACCATCAGGAGAGCGATGGGTAATCCAACTTGCCGGACATGGATTATACAAATTTTCATTAAAAGCTGAGAGTGCGATTGATATCTTGCCTACTCCTCATCTCACTGAGACTAAAGTACCGGATGCCACACCGGGACTTGTCTCCATGTATGCGTTGAGTGACGAGCAAGCTCTACTCGCGAAAATGCGTTACAACCGTCTGGTCGATTTATTCACCCGCCTCAATTGTTATTCGCTTCAAAACCACTTACGCACTACTGTGCCGTCTTACGGACAGGTCGAAACAGATGAGATATATGTAGGGGTTAACCGGCAAGGTGTCCATTTCGCTATCCCTGTGCAGGCAAAAGGTGGTCGAGATCGTATCAGTATTGTACAGATCGAACAAGATATCGAAGTCTGCGCAAAGAAACTCCCCGGACTGCTCTGCCGGCCAATCGCCGCTCAATTTATGGCAAATGATGTGATTGCTCTCTTTGAATTTGAGGATCAAGATGGGCGTATGGTCGTTCGCGATGAAAAGCATTATCGCCTGGTGCCGCCTGACTCAATAAGCGAAACCGATCTTCTCACCTATCAGCGCCGGTCTGACGAAGAATAGTGCTTAATCGTATGATTATCAGAGTTCGGCTGTAGTGTGAAACCGCTTCCCATCCCCCTTGCACAGCAACTGCACTACCTGCCGCCCGGTCAGCGCCGCGATCACCGTGCCGGTGAATGGCGCCGTCCACTGGCCGGCCATATACAAGTTCCGCAGGCCCGGCAGCGTCAGGATGGCGGGGGCGCCCATATTTTTCGGGGTGATATACCAGCCGTCAACTGAACCCTGCCAGTTGCCGGTAAACCGGTGATAGGTAGCCGGGGTGGGCACATCCACCACTTCCACATCAGCCGCCAGGCCGGGCCAGCGTTTATCCAGCGCGGCGATGGTCTCGTCCGCGATGCGCCGCTTCTCGGCTTCGTAGGCCGGCTTATCCCGGTAGAGCTTCTCCCAGTAGTCGTATTCGGTGTCATACCACACCTCGGCCGCCGTTTTGCCCGGCGGCGCCGAGGTGGGGTCGAAGCCATGGTGCATGAAATACATCCACGGGAATGCCGTCTCGCCGACAGTGATAGGCCGGTCGATTTTCAACACCAGGCGGCAAGGTTCACGCGACATATCGCGCGCCAGACCGAGCATGACGTGCACCATTGGGCGCACTACCTGCCACTCACGATAGCGTTTACGTAATTCTTCGGTCAGGTAGCAGCCTCCCAGCAGGTCGAAGAGCAGCGTATGGCCGTCGGCGGCCCAGACGACGATATCCGCCCGGTGCTCCGTGCCGTCCTCCAGCCGGACGCCAAGAATCCGGTCTTCCTCGACAATCAATCCCGTAACCTTGCTGCCGCAGTGCAATTCGCCGCCCAGGCGCCCGAAGCGGCCCACAATGTCCTCTATCACCCCCTTCGACCCGCCGACCGGCACGCCGGCCTCCGTCAATGCGGCGGTGAGGAAGCCCGTTACGCCCATCATCGGGTAGCCGGGCATCGGCCAGCCCGGATGGTCGAGGACGAAGGGGAGCGCCTCGCGCAGGAACGGGTGTTGAAATCCATCGGTAAACTCGCGCAGCGTCATCCTACCATACTTCCTGAACGTACCCAGTAACGGCAGCATGATGAACAGCGCCTTCAATTTGCTCGACAACCTGGCCGTCGAGGGAGCGTCGAGCGGCGCCATACCGATGATGCTTTTCCCGCCGTAGATGCGGATGAATTCATAGATGCGTCCGGCATCAGCCGGCGAGATGGCCAGCAATTGCTCCTCGAACCGCTGCGAATCCGTGCAAAAAGCCACGCATTGCTCGCCGTCTTCCACACGGCCCAGCTCAGTGTGATACACAAACTTGCGCTTCTGCACCGCGCCCAGCTCGCTCCACATCCGGTAAAGCGGGCCGGATTTCGAGCCGGCCAGCATGTGCATGCTGATATCCCAGCTATAGCCCTTGCGCGTCCACGCGGTGCACAGGCCGCCGGGGATGTTGTGCATTTCGAAGATTGTCGCCCGGTACCCGTTCATCCGCGCGTAGCAACCCGCGGACAATCCGGCGATACCGGCGCCGACGATGATGACGGAGTTTGCCATGGCGCCCTCCTCTTTCTGCATACCGCAGGGGCGAGTGCCACTCGCCCCTGCGAAACGATCACCGCAGAATCAACACATCCGCCACATCAAGGTCGAGCGTGCAGGTGATGACTGCTCCATTCCGGGTCGTCTTCACCGGTTTGCCGGTGGCCAGCGTCACCGACTTCGCCGGAACCGGGATGTTGACTTGCACCTGCAGGCCCGCGATCGGTTTGCCGCGCCAGTTATCGAGCACGATGACGGCGCCGACCGGCGACTCGATCACCGATGTCTCCACCAGAGAATCGGAGGTGGCAACCGGAAGGTTGAGACCGCGCAGCGGAAAGCCGACCAGGGCGCCGGCGGCCGAATTGAAGCGGGTCGGAATGAAGTGCGGCATCCCATCCGGGCGGGAATTGCGGTCGAAGGGCTGCCGGGGGATGGCCGGCTTGAAGTAACTCAATCCGGGCAGGAAGGCGCAGTAGATCGTCTCACCCATTCCGACCTGGCGCCGGACAACGGCCGGCGAGCCGTTCAGGAAGATGCCGTCCACGCCGGCGTCCGCGGCGGCGGTGACGCGGCTGACGGCGCCGTAGACCGGGGTTTGCCCCAGCGGCGCGATATCGACCGTGTCCAGCGAATTGACGTACTGCAAGTTCTGCTTGATGAACGGCGCCTGCGCGTCCGGTGGCGCGTAAAATTCCTTTTCTTGTACGCCCATCAGCTCGCGCAGCACGGTATTGGGCTGGTTATACTCATCATACATGCCGGCCCCGGCGGTGGCGAAGAGGCGGCCGCCGAAATTTACCCAGGCGACGATGTCTTCGCTGGCGGCACGGCTGACATGACGGTCGGTGAGGTAGAGCACCCTGTATTTATCCAGTGTGCCGTCCCGCGCGTCCTGCTCGACGATGAAGTCGAGCGGCGCCTGCTGGTGAAGGATGGCGATATACAGCGCGCGCTTGGCGGCGCCGCCGGAGCTCGCGTAGTCGCCCCATATGTCGCCGGTTTCGCTGAACCACAGCCCCACCTCGGCCTGGCGCACCTGCCCGGCTTGCACGATGTCGTCATACATGCCGAACTCGTAGAGGGTTTTGAGCATCTCGCCGTACATCGCGTTGGTGTTCACGTAGTTTTCCGTGTAGGCGAGCCAGATGGGATCTACTTCGAACAGATTGATGATCTTCGCGCCGCCGCCCACCGCATTATGGAACATGCGGCGGAAGGAGTCCGGAGTGTTGCCCGGATCGTGCGGCATCACATAGAAGTGGATCTTGCGGTCGGGCTGATGGCGGATGGCGGCGCGACACAGGCGCAGCAGAATGCCGTTCATCTGCTGGGTGCCGATAGGCAGCCCGAAGGCCCAGTCCTCGCTCCACGGCTCCGTCATGCCGTCCTCGCGGAAGCAGGTGATCCATTTGAAGGTTTCGCCCAGGTAGGCGTGCTCGCGCGGGAAATACGGCGAGTAATTGGCGCCGACGCCCGCGTTGGGCAGGTACTTGCGCAGAATATCGGTCTGCTCCTTGATTGCCTGGATGCCGTAGTGATACAGGTAGCGCGTGGACCAGTAGTAGACGCCGGGATTGGCGTCCTTCAGCTTCGGGTCGGTGCTGTATACAACCTTCGCCCAATCGTCCACCGCCGCCGGGTCTACCTGCGCCGGGGTCAGCCCCTGCGCCTGCAGGTAGGCGGTAAATCCGGTGGTGGCGGCCTCTTTATCCGGAGCGGGCAGGCCGATCTCGTCGCCCAGGCTGACGACGGCGATGTTCCGCCGCTGCTCCTCGGTTAGCTTGAGCGCCTTCTCCTCGAGCTGCGCGGGCGTCAGGTAGCTCCAGTATTCGACCTCCTTCGGCTGCGGGCAA
>Ga0172369_10005459_pt1 | contig 15629 bp, 11 predicted proteins | sample LakKiv25m_FD_114539 | JGI IMG/M metagenome (GOLD analysis project Ga0172369, IMG submission 114539) | Freshwater microbial communities from Kabuno Bay, South-Kivu, Congo - kab_022012_11.25m | ecosystem: Environmental > Aquatic > Freshwater > Lake | place: Democratic Republic of the Congo...
CCAATTCTGACCTATGATGCCCGTTTCCAGGCGCCGGCTGCGATGGACGTTCGCGAGATCGGCGCCGGTGAGACAGCCGGCTGGTGCCACACCGTCGCGCGCGGCTTCACCGGTCTGGATGAGCCGCCCGACGATATGACGTCAATGATGGCTACGATCCGCGGCTTCGGCTATGCCTTCCTGGCCGCCGGCGGCGGCGCGGCGATGTCCATCCGGAAGAATGTTGCTCTGCTTTACGGCGATGCCACCGTGCCGGAGGCCCGCGGCAAAGGCGTGCAATCGGCGCTGATCCGCGCCCGGCTGGCCAGGGCGGCCGCCGCGGGAGCGGAGTTTGCCGCCGCCTGCGTGATCCCGGGGTCTGGCTCGCACCGCAATTACGAGCGGGCCGGGTTTCAACTTGTCTACATGCGCGTCAACCTAAGACGGGTCAAGCCATAGTAGGATGACTCCAACTCATGGAGATCTATCGTATGCGCACCTTCACCGTCCTGTTTGCCGCCTGCCTCGCCTTTGGCGCGGACAAAAGAAATACCTACACGCCGAACACCGACACTCATTTCACCTTCGCCGCTCCGGCCGATCTGCAGACCTGGGAGGCCCGCAAAGCCGAACTTCGTGCGTCAATCCTGTTCGATACGGGCCTTTCGCCGATGCCGCCCAAAACCCCGCTGAATCCTATTGTCGCCGGGCGGATCGAGCGCGAAGGGTATGCGATTGAGAGGGTGGCGATTGAGACGCTGCCGGGCTATTGGCTGGGCGGTAACCTGTATCTGCCAAAGGGCAAGCCCGGCAAGCACCCGGCGATCCTTCACCCGCACGGTCACTGGACCTATGGCCGACTCGAAAGCCAGCCGCTGAGCTCTCCGCAGCATTTCGGGATCAATCTGGCGCGCCAGGGATTCGTCGTCTTCGCCTATGACATGGCCGGTTACAACGACACCGCCCAGACGCCGCACGACTTCTCGACGCCACAGTATCAACTCTGGAACTTTACGCCCCTGGGGTTGCAGCTTTGGAACTCCGTCCGGGTTGTCGATTACCTGGCCGCGCGCGCCGATGTCGATCCGGCGAGGATCGGCGTATCCGGAGCTTCCGGCGGCGGCACCCAGACATTTCTTCTGACAGCCGTTGACGACCGCGTCGCTGCATCCGCGCCAGTCAACATGGTTTCCGGCATCATGCAGGGCGGCTGTATCTGTGAGAATGCCCCTGGCCTGCGTGTCGGCACCAATAACATTGAGATCGCGGCGCTGTTCGCTCCGAAGCCGCAGCGGCTGATCGCGGCCACTGGAGATTGGACAAAGAATGTTCCGAGGGAGGAATTGCCGGCCATCCGCGGCGTATATCAGCTTTACGGCAAACCCGATCTTGTCGATGCCGTCCAGTTCGACTCGCCACACAATTATCACCAGCAGAGCCGCGAGGCGGTGTACGAGTTTTTCCGAAGGGCTCTGATGCCCGCGGCCCCGCCGTTCAGGGAGCGGAGCGTTGGGGTTGAAAAACTCCAGGATATGCTCGTGTGGCACGGCCGGGCGCTGCCGGCCCACGCAAAAGATTTCAAGGGCGTCTTTGAGGAGTGGAAGGCGATCTCGCGCCGACAGTCCGCGGCCGCCCGGCCCGCCGAGATCCGGCAAAGACTGGCCCAAGCTCTAGGAATCGCCGGCAAACTCACGGTTGCCGATAACGGAGGCGTGCTCACCTACGGGGATGGCGCCACCGTACCGTTCAACTACATCGACGGAAAGGCGCCGGCTGTGTTGATTTTGGACGGCGGCGGCATCGCGGGCGCTGAAAAGTCGGCTGAAGTGGCGAAGCTACGGTCCACGGGCCGGGCGATTCTCATGATCGACGCGTTCCAGACCGGAACGGCCATTGCACCGCGCGACCGCTCCCACAGACACTTCCTGACGTTCAACAGGAGCGACGCCGCGGCACGGGCGGCCGACGTTGCAGCGGCGCTGGCCTGGCTGGCGAAAAAGAAACCGGGGCCCATCGAAGTTTCAGCCGCCGGCAACGCCCGCTATTGGGCGCTGTTCGCCGCGGCCGCCGTCACAACCCCGGTGAAGTTGGCGTTCGATGCAGCGGCCCTGGACGGGTCTGACGCGGTTCTGGCGCAGGACTTCTTTGTCCCTGGATTGCTGCGCGCTGGCGGTGTGGAAGCAGCCCGGCGGGCCTTGATGAAGTAGCCTGGGCGCCTAAGCGGATGTGGCGCCGCGCGGCGTCGCTTTCAAGACGAGAAGCGCGAGGATGTACAAGCCGGCGCCGATCAGCAGGGTGTTGCCCAGGCCCGTGTAAAGAGCCAGAAAGACCGCTGCTGCCGAACCGAGCACGCTCGACGCGGCATTCAGGCTCCACGCCCAACGAACGCTGGGGCTATGCCATGTTTCCAGACGGGACAGCCCGCTGGGGAATGGAATCCCCATCAGGAAGCCGGCTGGGGCGATCAGCAGGATCGTGATGACCACCTTGACGGGCAGCGCCAGGCCGACAGCGCTGGTGGTCAACGGCGTGGCCCCCATCGCCGAGATCCCGATGACCGCGGCGGCGGCGGCGAGCACAAGCATCAGGCGGCCATCGTCGCCGGCGACAATGGTACGGCTGAAATAGCTGCCTGTACCGCTGGCTACGAGCATCGAGAAGATCACCACGGTGAGCGCGTAGGCGGGATGGCCGAGGAACAGGACGAGTTTTTGAATCAAACCCACCTGGACGAGAATGTAGCCGATCCCCAGACACACGAAGTAGCCAAGAAACAGGGGTACGCCGGGCTCACGGGGCAGACGCGTTTTAAGTAGCACGGGCGGCAACAGCAGTGTCACGATGACGGCCATCAGGCTGACGCCGACCAGGGAGAACAGCGTCGGTACGGCCATGTTGATCTTATAGTCGGCGCTCAGCTTGGTCCAATCGCGCACGAAAGTCCACACGTCGTCCGGCTGAACCGTATAGAAAAAGAACGGCTTGTCGTCACGCACGGGGCGAACGTCATAGGGGTAACTGGCGTAGAAACGGTCCGGATTGGCGGCTGTCAGCAGGCTGGTGAACGGTCCGGCTGGTTTGGAGTCGGGGAAATAGACCTCTTCGAAACCGCCCTTTGCTGCCGTCGCGCGGGCGTGCTCGATGTCAGCCTGCGTAAAGGGCTTGCGCGATATGAGCACGGTGTCGGTGGCGCCCCAGCCCCGGATCAGGTCCGACTTCTCGCGAATCACGATAACATGGCGCCACAACTCGCGCTCGCCGAGTTTTTCGAGCGCCACGCGAGCCAGCGACAGCAGGCGAAGCGATTCCCGCGGCGGATCGAATCCCCACCGTGTCCAGCAAAGCACGCCTTCCGGCGTCAGATGCTGCAGATAGTCCTCAAAGGCCTCGACGGTGTAGATGTTGTTCTCCGAAAGGGCAAACGCGCCGGCCGCAGTTGAGGCCCACGTATCGACCAAAGTCGCCTGAATCACCTGGTAGCGCTCACCGGTCCGGCGTACGTAGCTGCGCCCGTCCTCGACGACCAAACGAACCTCGGGACGGAGATAAAGCCCTTTGTTTGCTCCTTTATACTTCTCCCGCATGATCGTGTTGGCGATGATCGGATTGATCTCGACGCCGGTCACGTCCTTGCTGCCGGAGGCGATTGCGCGCGCCACGTCCCAACCGCCGCCGGGGCCGAGAATCAGCGCCTTGGCGCCGGGCCTCAGGTGGTAGGGGAACGCCGGCCCGTCGGATCCGAGCACCCTGCGGTCGTCTTCGCTGAGATTGTCGAGGTCGAACTGGCTCAAACCGGTGGTAGCGTCGGCATCAATGGCGATGAGTTTGCCGCCATCGGGTTCCCGGGTCACTGCGATTCGCGAGAAGGTGCTCCACTTGCCGAACTCTTCCTGGCCGATGGCGCGCCCTTTGGCCGTCCGGATGTCGATCACCTGGGATCCCTTGTTGAAAATCACGAGGGAGACCAGCGCCAGCGCCAGGGCCACTCCCGCGGCGCGGCCTCGCGTTGATCCGGCCAGGCCGTACCAGACCCCTGATGCGGCCGCAAAGAGAACCGCGGCGGCCAGCACCGTACCAGGTCCGCCGAGGATGTTCAGAAACGGGATGAGCAGCAGGCAACCACCGGCCGCGCCGAGCAGGTCAAAAAAATAAACACGGTCGACCCGTGTGATCGACGACGCAATCGCCAGGGAGACCGTGATGCCGGAAAGAACGAACGGCACGCTCGACACGAAGTAGATCGCAGCGAAATGCCAGAAGCCCTCGCCGCCAGCCATGGAGAGGACCGTGGCCAGCGAAGCCACGACGGCGAGCGCATTCGCCGCCGATGCGGCGCCGAGTTTGCGGTAAAGCGAGTTGCCCTGGCCGCCAACGTAATAGGACAGCACGCCGCCGGCGCCCAAACCAAACAGGGCGATGGAGATGGCGAGGAAGGCGAAGTGGTAATAGAAAACGACCGAGAAGATTCGCGTTAACGCCAACTCGAGCACGAGCGTCGCCATGGTGGTCAAGGCGACAGCGGAATAGAGCACGCCCCAGTGGGCGGCCTTCCTGACAGCATAGGTGGAGGAAACGACGGACAAACTACTATCCTACCGTCCGACGGCCCCCGTCATGAGTCCGTTGCGTTACAAAACGGAAACGGCCGGCCCACGGCGAGATCCGCAAGCCGGCCGTTCAACCTTTGGAAGACTGTTGTTTCACATGATCGCTGTTGGGGGCGCTGGCTCGTCAGGCGAACCGGCCTTGGCCAGGGGCCAATAGATCATGAGGAGCGCAAGAAGCGCAAGGACCACCGGCCCGAGAAGGAACGGCGGATCCTGGAAGAAGCTGTAGAACTCATGAATCGGTTTTTCCGCGATGTTGAAGCCGGCCTTGACCAGCCCCATCAGCGCTTCACCGGCGATCAGCCCCGAGGCAATCAGCACCGCCGCGTTCTCGATCCGGGCCTTTTGCGCGTCGTTGAAGCCGCGTTTGTCGCGCACGCGGTCCATCATCCAACGAATGACGCCGCCGCAAAAGATGGCGAAGGTCGTCTCCAGCGGCAGGTACATGCCCACGCTGAACAGCATTGGGCTGCGGACCTGAACCAGGACCAGGGCAAAGCCCATGCATATGCCGACAACCACCAGCGGCCAAGCCATGTCGCCGCCGACGATCCCCTGGCTGAGCATGGCCATCAGGCCGGCCTGCGGCGCGCTCAGTTTCGGGTCCCCGAATCCGATGCCGCCTTCCTTGATGTTGCCGGCATGCAGCATCCACAGCGGGAAAAACATCACCAGGCTGGACAACGCCACGCCGATGAAATCGCCAATCTGCATCGTCTTGGGAGTTCCACCGAGGATATGGCCCACCTTCAAGTCCTGTAACATCTCGCCGGCCACTGCCGAACTCACGCAAACGACGGCAGCGACGCCCAGCACTGCGGCAACACCGGACATCCCTTTGACGCCGATGGCAACCATCAGCAGAGCGGCCACAATCAAAGTCGAAAGCGTCAGGCCGGAGATCGGATTGTTCGAACTGCCGATGATTCCGACAAGGTTGCCGGAAACGGCGGCGAAAAAGAATCCGAGGACGATCATCACCACGGCCGCCATCACCGCCGCCGGCATCGAGCCGGCGAAGTGGGCATAAAGGAAGATCATGGCCACCAGCGTGACGCCCAGCCCGATGAAGACGGTCCGGAAACTCAGGTCGCGGTCATACCGGGCTTCAGCCTCCTTGGCTGCGCCGGCTTTCTTCAGATCCGATACCGCGCGCTTCATGCCCTGGCCCAGGCTCTTGCGCATCTTGAACATGGTGTAACTGGCGCCCACGAGCATGCCGCCGACCGCGATCGGGCGCACGATGTTGTACCAGACGTCTTTAGCAAGCGCTTCCCAATCGCCGTGGCCGGCGCCGGCGGGCAGCGTCTTCTGCAATTCAGGCCCGAGGAAGTACATGAGCAGTGGGACGAGCAGGCCCCAGGCGAGCAAACCACCGGCGAAGTTCAGCGATCCCAGAGTGGGGCCAATGATGTAGCCGACGCCAAGGTAGGCCGGCGCGATCGCCGGCAGCGAAAACTTGGTCAGTCCACCGACGCTGACGGCCTTTTCCCCGCCCAGCTTCACGAGGCTCTTTCCGATCTCGCCGACCTGCACGACAAAATCCTTGCTCGCCGCGAAGAGTTTCATCTCGCCGAGCAAGAACGTGGCGCCGCCGATTCCCATGGCTTGGAACAGTGTCTTGGCGGCGTCCGATCCCCGCTGCCCCGCCTTGTGGATCTCGGCGGCGGCGGCAGATTCGGGGAAAGGCAGTTCCGGGTCTTCAACCATGACCCGCCGGAGCAACGTCACGAAAAGAATGCCGAGCACGCCGCCCACCAGCATCAGCGCACTCGACTGCCAATAGGCCTCCACAGTGTCAAAGGCCGGCCACGCCTTGGCGATCACGAACGCCGGAATGGTGAAGATCGCGCCCGCGGCGACGCTCTCACCAATCGAGCCTACGGTCCTGGCAATGTTTTCTTCGAGAATCGAGCCTCGCAGGACTCTCAGGATCGCCATGCCGATCACTGCCGCAGGATATGTGGCGGCGATCGTCTGGCCGGCGCGCAGGCCGAGATAAGCGTTGGCGGCCCCCAAAATGATGGTCATGATCAAACCGAGCAGGACCGCCTTCAGCGTGAACTCGGCCATCTTCATGTCGGCGGGCACAAACGGCCTAAATGGCTGTTTCCCATTGGTTGCCATACTCTGGCTCCTTCCAATCGTTCACTCAATTCGCCGGTGGCGAACCCACAATCATACTGGGTTGCGCGCATTTGCCGCTACTGCGCGATTTCCCCCAGTGCGGCGGTCGCTGGCCATTCCTTATCAGTGCTTTCCGGGCGCTGGACTTTGGTTCGCTGATTGCATATGCTTCGTACGGAGATCCCAATGGCCTACGTAATTACCGATACCTGCACCAAAGACAACCTTTGCACTGAAGCCTGTCCTGTGAGCTGTATTCATCCGTTGCAGGACGAACCGAACTACGCGGAAACGCCGCAACTCTATATTCATCCGACCGAATGTATCGATTGCGGGGCTTGTGTCCCCGTCTGCCCCACCAACTCGATCTACGTCCTCGAAGAACTGCCCGAGGACAGGGCCCAATTTGCCGAGGTCAACGCAAACTACTTCGCCTAATCGTTTCTCACGACCTGTAACAGGGGGCGGCAACCCCTCCTCAATCCCCTCCAGCCGCCCCCACCTCCTCACCGGCTGTCAACGGCTGCCCCTCCCCGTGCGTGCTGTATCCTCGAAAGTGATGACCCGCCGCACTTTTCTCGCCGCTCCCTCAGTATCCCCCGCGCTTCGCGCCCATCAGAACGCCACGGTGAAAGTCATCATCCACGCCGACGACGTCGGAGTGTCCCACGCGGCCAACGTGGGCTCCCTGCAAATGCTTGAAAAGGGACATGTTTCCTCAGCATCCGTGATGATGCCGTGCGCCTGGGTGGCGCAGGTCGCCGAGTGGTTCCTCAGCAACCCCACCGCCGACCTGGGTTTGCACCTGACACTCACCTCGGAGTGGAAACACCTCCGTTGGGCGCCCATCGCTGACGCCTCCAAAGTGCCTGGATTGCTCGATCCCCAGGGCTATATGTGGCCGGACGTCCGTTCGGTTGCCATGAAGGCCACCGCCGCCGAGGTGGACATTGAACTCCGGGCGCAGATCAGCAAGGCGCAGCGAATGCGTATCAAGTTCACACATCTGGATACGCACATGGGTACCGTCTATGCCCGGCCGGACTTTTTCGAGGTCTATTACCGCCTCGGGCGGGAGTTTGGCGTGCCTGTCATGATGATGAAACCGACGCCCGCAGCGGAAAAGCAGGGGACCAAAGAGATCGTCGCATTCTTGAAATCTCAGCAGGAACGATTCGCGAAAGACAAGGTCTTCGTCCTCGACAGCCTCATACCGGACCCCGTGAAAGGGGTCCTGACGCTCGCGGAACGGCGTGAACGCTACGCCGCCGCCCTCGAAGCCCTGCCGCCCGGAGTTCACCAACTCATCATCCATCCGGCCAGGTTGGACGGCGAACTCCGTGCCATGACGGGTTCCGCCGTCGCGCGCGATCTCGATTTCCAGGTTTTCTCCGATCCCCAGGTTCATGCCCGCCTGGCGGCGCAGGGCATCGCGTTGGCGCGTTACCGGGATTTCATCGCATAGCCCTTCAGCTTCAGTGCAGGCTGCCGCCAGCCGGCGGCAGGCTCTCAAACGATTCGATCCTCTCACGCAGGGCGTCCATGACACTTTGCGGCATATCAGCGAGGCCGGCCTCGACGGCGGGAGCGTAGCAGATCAAAGCCTGCTCCGGCCGTTCGGCGGTCCGCTCCGGGAAAACGGCGAAGCCCATGGCGGTGGCCAGACGGCAACTCGCCGCAATCAGCCACGGACCATCCGCGTCGTGGTGACGGGCCGCGGCTTCGACCAGTTCCGCCGGGAAACGCCAATCGGTGAGGAGGTCCGCGCCGGCCAGGCAATGATCTTCGCCGAACATCAGGGTTTCGATCTCGCGAACCGGTGCTGGATCGCCCGAAGCGATGGCGGCGAATTCATTGGCCTCGGCGGGGTCCATCCGCGCCAGCAATTCAAACCGGCCAATGTCGTGCAGCAGTCCCGCGGAGTATGCTCCCGGCGCGTGGGTACACGTTGCGGCGGCCAAGCCGTCGGCAAGCAACGCCGAGGCGATGGAGTGGCGCCACCAATACTGGAAATGCGCATTCCAGCCCTGGCGTCCTTTGAGCGAACGGAGAGCGGCGGTCAGGATCAGGCCCCGCAGGCGGTCGCGGCCAAGCACCGTCACGGCGTGACGGACCGTCGTTATCTCGTGGGTCAAGCCGGTCAAGGCGGAGTTGGCGCATTGAAGCAAATTGGCGACGAAGGCCGGATCGGGCGCGATGGTGTCGGCCAGCTTGCGAACCTCTGTATTGTCGTCGGCGAGCAAATGAAATGCGCGCAAAGCGACCGTGGGAAGCGGCCTGATGTCCTTCTGCGCCCGAAAAGGATGTGAACGCCGGGCCGGTATGGCCGGTTCAGTCTTAGGTAGCATGTCAATGCACCCGGCGGCCGGAAGCATCCATTCACCGGGTCCAACGCACTTATCGGCCGTATCGGAGAGGGTTTTCGACTATTCAACCACGCCGCGCGCTCACCGGCCCGTCGAACGGCGTTCCATCAGGAAGACGCAGTTTTCGTGCCGGGAGGCGCCGCCGTCATTGATGGCGAAGCGGGGAGAGGTGAATCCCCCGCCCGGCCGCGGACGTCCGCTCCAGAGCGCGGCGCCAGCGTAGGCGCCGTCCTTGCGCAGGGCGTAGAAATTGATGTCAAATCGGCTCAACTTGTCCATATCGCCCTTGAAATTCCGTACGATGCGTTTCAGGCAGTCCAGGCAGGCGTCTTTGGGGTTCATGCCGTGGCGCATGTTCTCGACGATGGTGTGCGCGCCCACGACGCGTATGTTTTCCTCGCCGCGGCCGGTGGATCCGGCGCCGCCGACCTCCTGGTCAACAAAGAGGCCGGCGCCGATGATGGGCGAGTCTCCAACGCGGCCGGGGATCTTCCAGGCCAGGCCGCTGGTGGTCGTGACACCCGACATCTCACCCTTTGTGTTCAGCGCCAGGCAATTGATCGTCCCGGTTGGAGGATACTGTGCCACATGTTGGGCCCAGGCAATCACTTCCTCGTCAAACTGGGGGAACATCCTTTGCAGGAGCGAAGCCTGGCCACCCGGCTTGGATGGTGCGTCGAGGCCATCGGTCCAATTGTTGCCGCCCTCCCGGTCGCGCAGCGACTGTTTCCAGGCCACCCAGGCCAGGCGCGCCCGCTCGGTGAGCAGGTTGTCCTCCTTGAATCCCATAAGTTTGGCCCAGTCCAGAGCGCCCTGGCCGGTGAGCATCACATGATCGGTCTGCTCCAGGGCCAGTTTGGCCACCTTGGACGGACACTTGATGTTGCGCAGCGCGGAAACGGCGCCGGCGCGGTTGGTCGGGCCATGCATCACGCTGGCATCGAGTTCGACGACGCCCGCTTCGTTCGGCAAGCCGCCGTAGCCCACCGACGTATCGTTCGGGTCCTCTTCGACGATGTTGACCCCGGCCACGACGGCATCCAACGTGTCGCCGCCTGCCTTGACGATCTCCATTGCCTTGGCACAGGCTTGCAAGCCGTTGGCCGATGAGATGACGATGTTTTTCGGCGAGGCGGCCTGCCAGGCAGCCGCCGGGGCGGGCAGAGCCGCGGAACTCAAAATCCAGTCGCGTCTTCGCATGGGTGGCATTTCATTCCCTTCCCGCCCATTCTCCGCGCCGGAGGATCAGGAAATCAACTCGCCGCCGCGGCGGCACAGGCTACACTGAAAGGACCGGGCAAACACCCTGAGCGCTCCGCTTGCCGCGGCGGCAGGTTCGTTCGTACCGGACCGACCAGGCAAACAGACCAGCGCCGAAGTCCAGATGAACCAAACGATCTCTCCGTCCGGCCCGCTGAAGGGCATCGTCGAGATGCCCGGCGACAAATCGATCTCCCACCGTTACGCCATGCTCGCTTCAGTCGCCGAGGGCGGCAGCGTGATTTCGAATTACTCGTCGGGAGCCGATTGCCATTCGACGCTCGGCTGCCTGCGCGCGCTGGGCGTCGATGTTGCGCTGAACGGCCGCGAGGTCCGGATTCAAGGGCGGGGCTTGAACGGCTATCGGGCGCCATCCGCCGATCTGGACGCAGGGAACTCCGGATCCACCATCCGCATGTTGTCGGGCCTGCTTGCCGGACAGAGCTTCAAGTGCAGGCTCGCCGGCGACGATTCGCTTTCGAAGCGGCCGATGCAGCGTGTCATGACGCCGCTGGCGCAAATGGGCGCGCGCCTTTCGGCCCGCGATGGAGCGTTCCCGCCGGTCGAGATCGAAGGCGGCAAGCTGAATCCGATCGAATATTCAACGCCGGTGGCCAGCGCGCAGGTCAAGAGTTGCGTCCTTCTGGCGGGACTATATGCCGATGGCTGGACGACGGTTCGCGAACCCGCGCCGACGCGCGACCACACGGAAGTGGCGCTGCGGGAGTTCGGCGCCGATGTCGAGTTCGGCCCCGGCTGGGCCAGGGTGCGGGGCAGGGCGTCGCTCCGCGGCGGAGAATTCCGCGTGCCGGGCGATCTGAGTTCGGCGGCGTTCTTCCTGGTCGCTGGAGCGATTATCCCAGGCTCGCAACTGAGGGTCGCGGGCGTCGGGTTGAATCCGACCAGGGCGGCGCTGATCGACTTCCTGGTCGCGGCCGGCGTCCGGATTCGTGTGCTCGATATCGGCATGCGCAACGGTGAACCGCTAGGCGACCTGATGGTGAGCGGCTCCAACTTGAAGGGCGGGGAGATATCAGGTCCGCTGGCGGCGTCACTGATCGACGAAATCCCAGCCCTGGCGATCCTGGGCGCGGTGAGCCAGGGTGGCCTGGTGGTCCGGAACGCCGCCGAACTGCGTATCAAGGAAACCGACAGAATTGCCACGTTGGCGGAAAACCTGGGCCGGATGGGCGTTGCGGTGGAAACGGCACAGGACGGGTTCCGGGTTCCCGGAGGGCAGCGCTTTCGCGCGGCTACTGTGGATTCCTTCGGCGATCATCGCATCGGCATGGCCTGCGCTGTCGCGGCCCTGCGGGCGGAGGGCGAGATCCGGGTGGAGAACGCCGAAGCGGCCTCGGTGTCATTTCCGGAGTTTTGGGATACACTTCGTTCCATCAGTTGCTGAAGCGGAAGGGCAGAATGGCGCCAGAGACAGAGAGAGACATTACACTGGCGGGGCTTGTCCACGACTTGAACAATGTCCTGGAAACAATCGCGGAAGCGGCCGAACTCATCGACGATTGCGAGAGCAGCCGGGAGATCGCCGACACGATCAGGCGGTCGGTCGATCGGGGCAAGCGCATCACAGGCAGCATCGTCCAGCAGGCGCGCGCGCCGGTTGGCGCTCAGGAGCCGATGGAGTGGGCCGCCGGATTCGTGCGCGACCTGGCAAAACTTGTCCATTCGGCGCGCTTCTCGGTGACCGTCGACGCTGAACCGGAGATTCTCCTGCCGGGCGAGGCATCCGACTGGGAACGGGTTTTCATGAACCTCTTCCTGAATGCGATGCAGGCGACCAAGGGCGCCGGCAAAGTGGTGGCGCGGGCGCGCCGCGACGGCGACCAATACCTAATTACGGTTTCCGACAACGGTCCCGGCATCCCGGCTGAACTGATCGGCAAAGTGCTCAGGTCGCGCGTATCGACGCGTGGCGCCCAGGGCGGGCTTGGATTGTCGATCGTTAAGGCGATCGTGGTTCAGCACTCGGGCACGGTCGAGGTGCAGAACCAGGACGGCGGTGGGGCGGTATTCAGGATCCGCGTCCCTGCCGCCTGTTGAAGCAGGCCGATCCAGGCAACGCCGGAACTCCGTGCAGCGTCTGAGGTGGCAGTCATGGTTCGATTGACGCTGTTGCTGTGGTGTTCTGCCGGGTTCATCTCTGCACAAATTGCGCCAAATGACGCCCCAACGGCGGCGTCCATCATCCGGCGTTCGGTCGATCGCGACTGGAACAATTTCTCAAGGGCGCGCGACTACACCTTCGAGCAGCGGGTGGAAAACCGCCAGCTCGACCGGTCCGGTGCGGTCAAGTCAACCGAATCGAAGACCTTTGACGTGGTCATGATCGGCGAACGTCGCTACCGCAAACTGATCGAGGAGAACGACCGCCCTCTATCGCAGAACAAGGCGCGCCAGGTCCAAGAAGCGTTCGACAAGGAAATCAGGCAACAGGCGAATCTGTCCGCCGGCGAGCGCCGCAAACAAGCTGACCGGCGGCGCAAAGCCCAGGAGGAGTCGCGCGGCTTCACCAGGCAGATCCCCGAGGCCTTCGATTTTGAACTCCTTCGCCGCGACCAGCTCGATGGCATACCCGTTTGGGTGATCCGCGCCGAACCGAGGCAGCGGTTCAAGCCGAAGGCAAAGGATGCGCGTCTTCTGAACAAATTCCGCGCGGTGCTTTGGATCGACGAGAAGGAATACCAGTGGGTGCGAATCGAAGCTGAGGTGATCGACACTGTCTCGTTCGGATGGGTTCTGGCGCGGCTGGGCAAAGGGACGGCCCTGACGTTCCAACAGACCCGAGTCCACGGCGAGATATGGATGCCTTCCAGGGCGCAGACGCGAGTCAATGCCAGGCTGGCGTTGCTGAAGCCGATTCGTGCCGAAGTCGATGTGCGTTGGCGCAATTACAGGAAGTTCAGCACAGAATCCAGGGTGGTGTCTCTCGAAGACGCCTCTTCCGATCCGGACAGGTAGTCGTCCTCAGTGAAAGGCCTGAGTTCCGCCCAGGGTTTTTCTCCGTGAGGCTAAGGATTCTCGCCATTCCAACCGATGGCTTGGGAGAGACATTAGACGATCTCCTGGACTGGCATGGCGCGACAGGCGAAATCCCCCGGCCGCATTGCCGGCGCTGCCGTCAACTGGCAGGCGCACCGGATTGGCGATCCTGTCGAACGGCTGAAGTTCCTGCGCAAGACGGTGGGCGACCGGCAGCCGTTCTCGCCGGTTGTGATCAGGAATTCCGGTTTCTGGAAAAACAACCGCGGAAAGATCGCACTGGCCGGAACCCTGCTGCTTGCCTGGCCGGCGATTCAGATCAGCCAGGGCGTAAGCGTGCTGTTGTCGGCGGTACCCGCGGTTTCGGCCCAGTCGGGCGAAGCCGAAACGTTTCCCAACGTGTGGTTGCTGGAGTCGGGCACAACTGCGGAGGTCTGGTCGAACGGGCTGCGCATCGAGCGTCTATTCGAGACGGCGAATCTCCCCAGCCGGTTCGAGGCCTATCCGCTGGATCCCAAAAGGGCGCCTGTGGAGATGAGCGCTCCCGTTGGCATCGTGTACCACACGACCGAAAGCCACCTGGCCCCACTGGAGGAGAATCAGCGTAAGCGTTTGAAGTTGATTCGCGAGACGCTGCTCGGATTCATCCGCGACAACCGGTCCTATCATTACGTGATCGACAGGTTTGGCCGGGTTTGGCGTGTGGTCAGGGAGACCGATGAGGCCAATCACGCCGGGCATTCGATCTGGGCCGATGCCAAGTACGGGTATTTGAATCTGAACCGGGGATTTCTCGGCGTATCCGTGGAGACGCAGACGGCCGGCTCAGGTGACGAGACGCCCGCCACGCCGGCGCAGGTCCACGCGCTGAAGATCCTGACCGAGATGCTGCGGTCAAAGTACAGGATTGCTGCCGGCAATTGCGTCACGCACGCGCAGGTCTCGGTGAATCCGTCAAACAAGCAGGTGGGCTACCACTACGACTGGGCGGCGAAGTTCCCGTACGTCGAGGCTGGCCTGCCCGACAACTACACGACGCCCATTCCCGCGATCTGGCTCTATGGGTTTACCTACGACCCTTCGCTGGTCAATGTGACCGGATCGAGATACTGGCAAGGTCTGCTCCGGGCCGAGTCGCGGCTGCGCGAGGACGCGACGGCGCACGGCGCACGGCCCGAAGACTACAGAAAGGCCCTGTCGCAGCGTTACGGGACGCTGTTTGAGCGAGTGAAAGCGAAGGCGGAAGCTTCCGCCGAAGTAAGAGCAATCAGCACGAAGGAGAGCACAGAATGAGCAAGGAAGTGAAACAGTATGTCGGATTGGATATCGGGACAAGCCGTGTGGTCGCGGCAAGGAAGAGCGGCGAGGTTGAGACTTGCAAGAGCCAGTTGAATGCGTTCGTCAAGCTGCCCCATGCGAAGATGACCGAAGCCAGTCTGACACGGGAGAACGTCCCGTTTTCGGTGTCGGACGGTCACATCGTGGTATACGGCAACGAATCGGCGGCGCTGGCTGACCTGCTGGGGCGGGAGGTCAGGAGACCGATGACGCAGGGATTCCTGAACTCGAACGAGCCGGAGAGTCTGGCCCAAATGGAAGAGATTCTAAGTTCCGTTCTGACGCCGGGCGAAGATGGCGATCCGGCGGAAACGCGGATCTGCTTCAGTGTTCCCGCTCCGCCGGCAGGAAACCAGGACAGTCTGACATACCACGAAGCCACCGTGCGTCAGGTACTGGAAAAGCTCGGGTACTCAGATATCCGCAGCATCAACGAAGGGGTGGCCGCCGTGTACAGCGAACTGGCGGAGTCAAACTACACGGGCATCGGAGTGAGCTGCGGCGGCGGTCTGTGTAACGTGGCTTTGACTTATATGTCGGTGCCGGTGATGACCTTTAGCGTGCCCAAGGGCGGTGACTTTATCGATTCGAGCGCAGCGACGGTGACCGGCGAACTGGCTGACCGCATCCGGCTGGTGAAAGAGGAGGCGTTCCACTTCAACGGGCACTATGCCGATAAAATCCAGCAGGCGTTGACAGTCTACTATGACGACATGATCCAGACCGTGGTGCAGGGCCTGGGCGACGCTTTGCGCGGGTCGCGCCAGGTCCCGAAGATGGGCCGGAAGGTGCCGCTCGTGCTGAGCGGCGGCGGGGCCTTGCCTGACGGATTCAAGACCAGGTTTGAGCGGGCGTTGCAGTCGGCCAACCTGCCGTTGCCGGTGTCTGAAGTGCGGATGGCCAGCGATCCGCTGTGTACAACGGCACGGGGCGCATTGGTGGCGGCACTCAGCGA
>Ga0172369_10005463_pt1 | contig 15621 bp, 10 predicted proteins | sample LakKiv25m_FD_114539 | JGI IMG/M metagenome (GOLD analysis project Ga0172369, IMG submission 114539) | Freshwater microbial communities from Kabuno Bay, South-Kivu, Congo - kab_022012_11.25m | ecosystem: Environmental > Aquatic > Freshwater > Lake | place: Democratic Republic of the Congo...
GTCGTGCCCAACGCCTGGGACAGCAGCCAGGCCGTCTCAGGCGTCACGCCCCGCTTGCCGCGCACCAGTTCGTTGACCCGCTGCACCGGCACGCCCAGGTGCGCCGCGAAGGCAACCTGGGTCACACCCAGTGGGGTCAGGAACTCGTCGAGAAGGATCTCGCCCGGATGCGTCGGAGTGCGATTCTGCGGCAACATGCTGACCTCCTAGTGGTAGTCCACAAGCTTTACGTCCTGAGCCGCGCCGTCCAGCCAGCGAAAGACGAGCCGCCACTGGTCTTTGACCCTGGTGCTGAACCAGCCTTCCTTTTCGCCGTGCAGGGCCTCCAGCCGGTTGCCTGGCGGCGCACGCAGGTCCAGTACAGCAGCGGCCGCCACGATCATGTCCAGCTTGCGAACCGTCGCCTTGACCAGGGCCGCATCCAGCCGTTTCACCGCCCGGGTCGCCTGGCCGTGGAACACCTCTGCCGTACGCTGATCGCCGAAGCTGCGGATCACGCACACCTCTTCGCCGCTTCCTTGAGGCCGGGCCTCAGACTAGCGGATACACGGATACCGTGCAACCGGCGCTGGCGCAGGCGATTGGGCGCACGATGCGGAACTCAATCGCGTGGGATTCAACAAGGCGGGCAAGTGCGTGCCGCAGCTGGGTGACAAGGTGTCTATCTACCACAAGGTGTCAGCGGGCCCCGCAATCGTTGACAGGTGCTTGAGCCCCGGGTGGCAGGGTCCCCCGCCGGAAATAGCGCATAAACCAGCACTTTAGGGTATACACGCGTCTACTCTGACCGGTCACGCCGCGCCGGACCCGGAGCGCCTGCAGCGGGGCCGCGACTTTGGCCGGGTCCGCCCCGCCCGCTACGCCATCGGCAACAACCCCTCCTGGATCGAAAACTGCACGAGCCGCGCGTGGTTGTGGATGTAAGTCGATGTCTTGGCGTGCAAGTGTGGTGGTCGGCGGCGGCTGGTCATGCGGCGGCTTGGCAAGAATTCTCAGGCTCTGAGGGCGCCCGCCGCCGCGCAGTGGGCAAGGGCGAGTCGACGGGTTGGCGGGTGGCGCCGCTGCGGCCGTTTGCCTACAAGCCCAACCACAGGCCCAGCGCGCGATCCACCTGCAGCAGCGTGCCCGCGTCCAGACTGCCCAAGCGCCGGCCGAGTGCCTCGCGCCGCACGGACGCCAGCTTGTCGACCATGACCTGCGAAGGCTCGCGCAAACCATTGTCCGGAGAAGGTGCGACTGCGATGCGGAACAGCGGAGCGGCGACCAGCGTCGTGGTCAACAGGCAGACGGTGACGCTGCCGTGCGTTTCATTGAACAAGTCCGCTTGAACGATCACTGCGGGGCGCGGCTTTCCTGTGTAGTCGCCGGGACCTGCAACTGTGACGATGTCGCCGCGGTTCGGCCGCAGGGCAGGACTCATTCGGTCCAGTCACGATCATCGAAGTCAAGATCCGGCGCTGGTGTAGCGCTGGCGAGCAGTGACTGCTGGCGCGCTGCCGCAGCGAGATCATGGGCTTCGACATAGCGACGAATCGCCTCGCGCGCGACGTCGCTCTTGCTGCGTCCGCTCTGGCGCGACAGCACGTCGAGCTTGCGTTCCAGATCCTTGTCGATGCGCACGCCGAGCATGGAGCCTCTGTTCAACATGTTCAACGTAGTCGTCCATGCCCCCTGTGTCAAGCAGGGCGGCCGGAATGGGTTCCGGAGCAAACGCTCTCACGCAGACCGCGACAGCCTGGCCATGTGCACCGGCCACTACGCCATCGGCAACAACCCCACCTTGATCGAGAACTGCACCAGCCGCGCGTGGTTGTGGATGTCCAGCTTGTCCATCAGGTTCACGCGGTGGGTCATCACCGTCTTCAAAGCCACATCCAGCGCCGAGGCGATCTCCTTGTTGCTGAGGCCCTCGGCGAGCAGCTTCAAGACCTGCCGCTCGCGCTGCGTCAGCCGGGCATAGGCCTCTTCCGCTGAGGTCGCGCCGTCATCGGCCGCGTGTGCCGGCTGCGCCATCAGTTGCCCCGCCAGACTCGGCTCCAGGTAGGTGCCGCCGCCGCTGACCGCGCGCAGCGCGCACAGCAGCTCGTCGCCGCGCGCCGACTTGAGCAGGTAGCCGCTGGCCCCGGCCTCCAAGAGGCGGCGCATGTAGATCACCTCGGCATGCTGGGTCAGGATCAGGATCTTGAGGCGCGGCAACAGCCGGTGCAGCTCGATGGTCGCCTCCAGCCCGCCCAGCCCCGGCATCGACAGGTCCAGCAGCAGCACATCGGGATGCAGTTCCTGGGCCAGGGCGATGGCCTCCAGACCGTCCTGCGCTTCGCCGATGACGCGCACCGCCAGCGTGGTCTGTTCCTCCAGGAATGCCCGCAGGCCGACGCGCAGCACGGTGTGATCGTCGGCGAGCACGACGCGGATCGGGTTCATGACAGCAGCTCCCCTGCATCGGCGTGCAGTTTCGCGACGACGTGGACGGTGGTGCCTTGGCCGGGCTTGGTGTCGATCTCCATGATTCCAGAAATCAGCTGCGCGCGTTCGCGCATGCCGCACAGGCCCAGGTGCGCGGTGCCTGCCTGCGTCGTGGGTTCTTCGAAGCAAAAGCCGACACCGTCATCCTCGATGGTCAACGACACCGCGTCCTTGGCAAAGGCCACCGTCACCAGCACGTGATCGGCGCTGGCATGGCGCACGACATTTTGCAGTGCTTCCTGAAAGATGCGGAACAGCGTCACCGCCGTCTCGCGATCGAGCACCCTCTCTTCGCCGTCGATGCACAGCTGGCTGCGGATCTTCTGCTCGCGCGCGACCCTTTCCAGGTGCCACTGCAAGGCCGGCAAAAAGCCCATGTCGTCCAGCACCAGCGGCCGCAGATCCAGCAGGATGCGCCGCGTCGTCACGTGCATGGCCTGGGTCTGTGCCTCCAGCTGGCAGAGGCGCGCGGCGATCTCGGGCGCCATCGGCAGGATCGACAGTCTCTCGATCTCCAGCCGGAGCGCCGCCAGATCCTGGGCCACCGTGTCGTGCAGGTCGCGGGCGATGCGGCGGCGCTCCTCCTCCTGGGCACCCAAGACCCGGCGCAGGAGGGCGCGGCGCTGCTGTTCGCGCGACAGCAGCTGTTCGTGCAGGATCACCTCGCGGTCCAGCGCGGCGCGGTGCTGCGCGGTCTCGGCCAGCGACTCCAGGCGGCGCGCGTGCCAGCGGCCCAGGGCGTGGGCCAGCTCGCCCACTTCGTCGGCACCGAACTCGGGCACCTGCAGCGGCTGACCCGTCGCCTCGGCCTGCCGCACCGCACGCGTCAGCCGCACGACCGGCCGCACGACGCTGCGCACCGACAAACCGACGAACAGCAGGAACAGCGGCACGAAGGCGGCACCGACCCAGGCCATGTGGCGCTGCAGCGGCGTCTCGGGCAGCAGGGCCTCGGCCTTGGCCTGGCGCGCGGCGATGGCGTGGCGCGGGGTCTGCACCGGCGCGGCCAGGGAATGGCCAGAGTCAGCCGTCGTGCCATGGCAGCTGGGGCACAGGCTGTCCATCGGCTTGCGCTCGGCAATGGCGCGGCACAAGGTGCTGTCGCGCTGGCCAGCGGCGAACAACTCGGCCGAGTGGGTCGAGGCGATGACGGCGCCGACCAGGCAAGCGCCGCCCAGGACGGCGAACAGCACGGCGCGGTGGTAGAGACTGCCGCGCAGGCCCGGACGGCGGCCAAACGGCACAAGCGAGGGCTCGGGCATGACGCCTCCGAGCAAGGACGGTCCTTGTTGCGGGGCAGCATACGCCTGCGCTGCGGCGGCGCCAGGGGGCTGTGGACGATTGTGTGGTTTGTCGACGGTGCCGGACCAGCGGTGTGCCGCGTCTCCAGGTCAAGACCATGCCTGTCCGGATGCCTGCTGCGAGGGATGGCCAGGATTCGCGGCGGCAGCCGACGATGATTGGGCTACGCCCTCAAGGACAGGACTTGGTGAACGCCACGTACTGCTGTTGAAACCACAGTTTCTGCTTCACGTGCGTCGGGTCGTCCGTGATCAGCCACAGGTTTTTCTGCGTGCCCACCGGGTCGGAGTCGTACGCGCTCTGGCTGGCCCAGATCGGCACGTTGGACGCGGATAGCGTGTAGCCCGGCGAGTTCACCGCTGTCGGCCCGACGCGGACGACAGCGACGCCGGTGGTCGAGCACGATGGGCTGTCAGCCGTGACGACGATCCAATAGTTGACGGCGTCGAACGTCGTGCCGTCGGCCTTGGTGAAGGACATGTTGGCGTGCCAGCCATCCGAACTGATCGAAGTCACCTTGCCGCGGTAGAGCGCGTAGCACTGCGGCGTGCTGCCATTGCACGAACAGTTGCCATTGAACGAAAAACTGGGCGTGTACGTGCCAATGCCAGGGCTGGTCGAACTCGTGCACTTCTTGCAGGTCTGGCTGACGCAGGCGTAGCTGGAACCGCACAAGGTGTTGCAATAACCGCTGCAGCCATCCGAGGCACCGCCGCACTTGTTCGTGCAACTCGACGTGCAGCAGGAGCCGTTGGTGCATTTGCCGCTGCCGCCGTTGCAGGAAGTGCCGTTGGGCGACGTCGAAGTCTGACAGCCATAGGAGGAATTGCAGGAAGCCGTATGACAACCATCATTCGGTGAGGGCGTGCAGGAAAGCACTGAACCGCTGCACGACCCGCCGGAACAGCTGTCGTATTGCGTGCAGGCACTGCCGTCGTCGCAAGAGCCGGAACTGTTCTGCCATGTGCAGCCGATGCCGGGCGTGCAACTGCCCGTCTGACAGGTCTTGTCGGCGCAGTAGACCTGGTTGGATCCGACGCACGATCCGCCCGAACAATTGTCGCTCTGCGTACACGGATCGTTGTCATTGCACGAACCGGACTTGTTCGTGGTTTCGCAACTGCCGGTCGCCGTGTTGCACGTGCTCGTCTTGCACGGTCCTGAGTCGTTGCAGTTGGTGGGTTGGCCGCCGGCGCAACTGCCATTCTGGCAGGTGTCGCCCATCGTGCACTTGTTGCCATCCTCGCAGGGCAGCGTGTTGAAAACGGGCTGTTTGCAACCGCTGGCGGGATCGCAGCCATCGGTCGTGCAGACCTTGTTGTCGTCGCAGTTTTTTGTCCCCGTGGTCTTGCACGAACCGCTCTGGCACAGATCGCCGGTCGTGCAAGCGTCGCCATCGCTGCAGGCCGTCCCGGACAACGGCGAGCTGCTGCAACCCGCGCCTTCAATGCAGGATTCGGCCGTACACGCATTGCCGTCGTCGGGGCACGTGAACGCGCTCGCGCCTGGCGTGCAGACCGTCCCGACGCATTGGTCGCCGGACGTGCAAGGGTTCTTGTCGTCGCAGGGACCGGCGATGGGCGCGTGTTGGCAACCTTGCTTCTGGTCGCAGGAATCCGTCGTGCACGCGTTGCTGTCGTCGCAACTGGCCTTGGCGCCGGCGTAGCAGGTGCCGCCCGCGCACTGGTCGCCGACGGTGCAGGCATCGAGATCGTCGCAAGCAGCAGAGGTCGCAGCGTGGCTGCACTCGCCAGTCTTGGTGCCGCACACATCGCTGGTGCAGGCCAAGCCGTCGCTGCAGTTCTTGGGCGAGCCGGGCTGGCAGACCTTGTCCGCGCACGCGTCGCCGACGGTGCACGGATTGTTGTCGTCGCAGGCAGCTGTGTTGGCCACTGCAGGAGCGCATCCTTGCTTGGGAATGCACTCGTCGGTCGTACACAGGTTGTCGTCACTGCACAGGTTCTTCTTGCCCGCGGCGCAGGCGCCGCCCAAGCACGTGTCGAGCGTGCACGGATCGTCGTCAAGGTCGCACGGCGTGTCGTTCGCCTTGTCCTTGCAGGCGCTGCAATCTGCGGGGCATTTCGCGCTCGTCTCCTGCAGGCCCGCACAAGGACTGCAGACGCCGTCACCGCAAGTGCCGCAGTCCGCCGGACAGGTCGTGCTGTTCTCGCCCTTGTCGCACACGCAGTCGCCGCAAGGCGATTTGCAGTCCTCCGGGCAGATCGTCGGCGATTCGTCCTGTTGGCACACGCCGTCGCCGCACGCCGTCTTCTTGCAATCCGCCGGGCAACCAGTTGGATTTTCACCTTTCTCGCAGATGCCGTTGCCGCACGCCTTGCCGCAATCCTGCGCACACGTGTCCGGCGACTCGCCGCATTCGTAGCCGGCGCACACGCCGTCGCCGCACGCGCCGACGCCCTTGCCGCCGCCGCAGCAGTCGATCGGGCAGGTCTTGGGCGATTCGCCGGATGCGCACACGCCATCGCCGCAAGGCGCGCAGTCGGTCGGGCAGGTTTTGTTGGTTTCGCCACAGCTGGTGGCGCAGATCTTGTCGCCGCAGTCGCACGCGACATCTACGGCGACGTCTGGCCCGGCACCGGTATCGGCGGCGACATCTTTCCCGGCCGCGGTGTCGGTCACACCCGTATCCGCGCCGGACTTTGCGTCGACGGTGGATGCCGCATCCGGCACGTCGGGCACACCCGCGGCGTCGTCGAGGTTGGTTGGCAGTTCGGCCTCCACCACGTCGGGCGCCACGTCCTGGCCCGCGAGCGACTGACAGGTGCCGTCGAGACACACGAGACCCTGGCCGCATTGCGCGGACCCGGTGCAGGGCGTCGCGCCGGCGTCTGTTCCGGGCAGTGCTTGACAGGTGCCATCGAGGCACACAAGGCCTGACCCGCATTGCGCTGATTTCACGCAGGGCGTCGCACCGGCATCCGCGCCCGGCAAGGCCTGGCAGGTGCCATCGAGGCACACGAGGCCGGCTTCGCATTGCGACGACTTCGTGCAGCCCGCCGCGGTGTCCTCATCGCCGAGCGCGAACGTCTCCTCGTGGCCCGTCACGGGCGTCAGGGCGCAGCCGCACAGCCAGCACAGCACCAAGACGCCTGCACCCTTCCTCGCCATCATCGCCCCCTCATTCGCGCACGTCGGTACCACACGACTCGAAATGCTTTTGAAATTATTGCCAGATGCACCAGCAGCGCACGCCGGAGCCACGATGGCGCAAAGCTACGCCCCTGCAACAAGGATTGCAAGTGCGCGCCTGCGCCGCTTTCAAGGGGCAGCATGTGAGCTGTTCCAAGTCCTCCATCGCCTGCAGGCAAACGGACCTTGTTTTCAGACACCTGCAGCATATCCGCCAGACGCGCGGTCTTCGGCGTCTACCGCCCTCTCGATCGCCGCGATATCCAGCCGCTTCATCTCCATCATGGCCGCGAACGCGCGCCTGGCCCGCGCGGGGTCGGGATCCGCCAGCAGGCGCGCCAGCACCCTGGGCACGATCTGCCACGACAGGCCATAGCGATCCTTGACCCAGCCGCATTGCTCGGCCTCGGGCACGGCGGACAAGGCGTTGTACCAGCGGTCGACGTCGGCCTGGTCGCCGGCGCTGACGGAGAGCGAGATCGCCTCGCTGAACTGGAAGTAGGGTCCGCCGTTCAGGGCCTGGAAGGGCCGGCCAGCCAGCGTGAACTCGATCAGCAACACGTTGCCGGCATGGCCGCCCGGGTAGTCGGACGGCGCGCGGCCGACGTGGTCAACGTGCGAATCGGGAAACAGGGAAACGTAGAAGTTCACGGCTTCTTCGGCGTTGCTGTCGAACCACAGGCACGGAGTGATGTCGGTCGTCATGGCTGCCTCCTCGTTGCCCGACGCTCGGCGCGGCAGCGACCGCGAAGGCCACTGCCGTCGGCGCTGTGCCGGGTGCGGGCAGTGTACGGCATGGGCGGGCAGGGCGCGGCACGCCCGGACGACAAGGTCTGCGCCGACGGCCGGTTGTCCGTTCGGGAATCAGTCGTCTGGCAACCTCTGCGCGTGTCTGGTCCTTTTCCTGCGGATCCTGGGTCAGGCCTTGCCAATCCCCATCTCGACCGTCGCGTCCGCCACGACCAGCCCTGGCGCCTCGATCGACGCGCCGCGGCCTGGCTGATCCTGCGCCTCGAGCACGCGCACGCCCGGCATCTGGCGCAGCCGCTGACCGAACTCTGCCAGCAGGGCCTGGACTTGTGGGGCGCTCTCGGGCGCAAACTGCACGACCAGCGTCGCCAGCCCGCCCAAGCGCGCGATCGGCAACTCGCCGCCGCGCAGGAACGCCGCCGCGTCGGCACAAGACGCAAAGCGGTCCTCGCGCTGCTTGCGTGTCGCCTGGTCGATGAAGGCCGCCAGATCCTCTGGCAGATCCGGCGCGAGCAGCCGCGGATCGGGCATGGGCGCCAGGATGTGGGCGGTCCACAGATCCTGGTGCGTCGCGACATTCCACGGCGCCGTCCCCGTGCACAGCACGTACGCGAGAATGCCCAGAGAATACAGATCCGAACGGCCGTCCAATTCGCGGCCCAGTACCTGTTCGGGTGACATGTAGGCGGGCGTGCCGACGGTCTTGCCGGCGCTGGCCAGAGATGCGCTGGCGCGCACGGCGATGCCGAAGTCGAGCAACTTGACGCGCCCCGCGAGGGTCATGAACACGTTGGAAGGCTTGACGTCGCGGTGGATCAAGCCGCGCGCGTGCGAGTACGCCAGGGCCTCCGCGATTTCCGCCAGGATGCGGCGCACTTCGGCCCAACTGATCGGCTCGTGGCTGGCGATGCGTGCCGAGAGCAGATCGCCGGTCAGCTTCTCCATGACGATGAAGCGCGTGCCCCAAGCCTGCTCGGTATCGAAGACCCGCACGATGTGTTCGTGGTCGAATTGCGCGATCTGCTGGGCTTCACGCTCGAACTGCTCGGCAAACGCCGGATCGGCGCTGAGGGCATGCGAGAGCATCTTGAGCGCCACGTCGCGGCCGAGCCCCGGGTGGTAGGCGGAAAAGACGGTGGCCATGCCGCCTTCGCCCAGGCGGCCCCGCACCTCGTACTTGCCGACCTGGCGAATGCTGTCCGACGCCAGCAGCCGCTCGCCCACGAGACCCGTCAGGAATACCGCGCATTGCGGGTGCTGGCGCAGCAGATCGTTGAGGGTCGGCCGCTCCATGCGCAGACAGGAAACCCGCTCTGTCGCCACGACCGTGGCCGTGCGGTTCTCACCGGTCAGCAGGGCCGCTTCGCCGACGATGGCGGGGGCGCTCAGCTCGCTTTCGAAGGCGACTTGACCGCGTTCATTGCACACGGACACATGGACGCGGCCCGCCACCAGCACATAGAGCGCATCGCCGGGTTCGCCTTGGCGCATCAGGGCATCGCCCGGTGCCAATTCGAGCGAGGTCATGGTGCTGCGGATCGCGTCGAGCACGGATAGCGGCAGTTCGGCGAACGCCGGCAGGCGCATCCAGGTGGGCGCGTCCGGTGGCAGCACCGCGGGTTGCATACCGGAGGCAAACTCCGGGCCCGACGCGCCGTGGCGCATGGCAAGGGTCTGTTGCGATTCGGGAACGGGGGGCATGGTGGTCCACCTCGGACGCCGCGACGGCACGGCTCGCCCTGCGACGCGGCGCATTGTACGGCGGTTGCCGTCAGAGTGCAGCTACGGAGACGGCCGCACGATGCCGGCCTCCAGCGACCGCGGCAGACCGTTGCCGCGCTGCACGGCGCCGCGCACAATGCCGGGCGTTCGTGCCAAAGGAGCCACCACCATGACCGCCAACGCCACCCAAGCCCTCGCGATCCTGCGTGATGGCAGCCAGTTCCAGTGGTACGTCATTCCCTTGCTGTCCTTCGTCTTTTACGTCTACACCGTCGAGGTCCAACGCCGCGACTGGAGCCTGGTCCTCGCCGGCCTCGCCTTCTGGGGCATGGACTGGTTCAACGAGATCGGCAATGCGCTCGTGCTGCATTTCACCGGCTACGCGCCCATCTGGGGCGCCCCTGGCAAGACCGCGTACTTGATCCTCGCCGGCCTCAATATCGAAATCCTGTTCATGTTCGCGGTGTCTGGCATCATCTGGTGCAAAATGCTGGCACCGGACAAGGCTGATCGCATCCTCGGCGTGCCCAACCGCTGGTTCGTCGCGTGCGCGGGCTCTGCCTTCTGCGTCCTCGTCGAGTACTTCCTCAACAGCGTCGGCGCCTTGACTTGGGACTACCCGTGGTGGGGCCGCGGCGCGCCGTGGCTCATCTTCCTCTTTGGCTACTTGACCTTCTTTATCGTGGCGTTCTGGGTGTTCGACATGCCGCATCTCGCGAGCAAGATCCGCGCCGTCGCGGCGCTCTGGGCGCTCGACGCGCTGTGCCTCGGCGTGTTCGCCGGTTGGCTGCAGTGGATTTGACGCCTGGATCCAGTTGCGCGAGCATCGCCGCCTGCCATTGCGTCGAGGTATCTGTATGACCCTGCATCGAATCTTCTCCATGTTGGCGATCGTGACCGCTGGCTTTTCGTGCACCACCACGGGCGGCGGCGGCGGCCTGGGGCCGGGCGCCGGATCGCCCTGCACCCAGGCGCAACACGACGCAGATGCGCACATCTGCGGCGGGCCGAGCACCGTACTCAAGTGCAAGCCGAGCAGCGGCAGCGCCGACGCTGGCTCTGCGAGCGGATTCGCGTGGGAGGCCTCGCAGTGCGGCAGCGGGAAGGTGTGCGAAAGTGGCGACTGCACCGTGCCCAGCGCCGCCGGTCCCGATACCAGTTCCTCGGGCAGCAAGGCCAAGGCCAGCGGCGTCTGGAACGGCACCTGCTCGGGCGATCAGCAGTCGGGCACCTTTGACGTCGAGGTCGACGCGAGCGGCATCGTCAGTGGCAAGCTCAAGGGCGACAGCATCGGATCCATCAGCGGCGTCCTCAGTGCGGGCGGCTCCTTGAAGGCATCGGCGACCGGCACGGCGGGCAATTGTCCGTGGACGGGGACGCTCACCAAGATGGGCAGTTCCCTGACCGGCAGCGGGCAGTGGAGTTGCTCGCCCTGCAGCGGGACGTGGAAGACGAACTAGCAGGCCGAGGGTGCCGCCTTGCCGGCATGCTGCACCTGCGTTGTTTCCGTCCAGTGACGGTTGCATGAGACTTCGCTTGCCTTTGGCGCCGGGATTGTTTTCAATCCGCGGCCTGGAGGTCCCATGCAGCTGGATCAGCGCGTTCGTCTTCGGTTTTTCCTGTGCTGGCTTGGCGTCTGGTTGGCGTCGCAGATCGCGTCCTGCAGCCCAGCCCCGGAGGTGCGCACCGTCGCGCGGCCCGACATCGCCGATACGGCGGCGGCGTCTGATGCCGGCGCCGATCTGGGCAACTCGGACAGCATGGCGGATCCAGGCAGCGCAGCCGACTTGGGCGCGGATCTCGGCACGGACAGCGCCGACGCAGCGCCTGGGCCCGACGCGGGCTGCACCTGCGGCGATGGCACCTGCGATCCGGCTTGCGGCGAAACGACAAAGACTTGTGCCAAAGACTGTTTGGCGTGCGGCGACGGCATCTGCGCGCCGGGCGAAGGGCCGGTCTCTTGCGCGATCGACTGCTGCGGCGCTTGTGGCGACGGCGTGTGCAAGGGCTATGCGTGCGGCGAAAATCCGGAAGTATGTCAGAAAGATTGTGGCAGCGCCTGCGGTGACAAGGTGTGCAGCAAGGGCGAAACGCCCAACACCTGCGCCGAAGACTGCAAGTGGCAGACCTGCGGCAATGGCGTGTGCGAACCCAGCGACGGCGGACCCCAAGGGTGTGCGGGCGACTGCGGCACGGCGTGCGGCAACTGCGTGTGTGACAAGGGGGAAACCTGGCTCGACTGCCCGACCGACTGCGGCTACTGCGGCGATGGCTTCTGCTCCACCTGCCCGAGCCAGGGCGAATCGAGCGCGAGTTGTCCGCTCGACTGCAACGCGGCAGAGTGCAAGGCGGGCGATGGCTGCGACGACAAGAACGATTGCACGGAGGACAGTTGCGCGCCGAGCGGCGCCTGCCTGCACCAGGCCAACGCCAAGGTCTGCGACGACGGCAGCGCTTGCACGGTCGGCGATCACTGCCAGAAGGGCGTGTGCCTGCCCGGCGCGGCGACGGCGGATTGCAATGACTTGAATCCTTGCACCAAAGACAGCTGCAGCCCGACGGCCGGCTGTTTGCACGAACCGGTCACTGGCAGCGACATTCCGGCTTGCGATGACGGCAACACCTGCACGCAGAAGGACTATTGCGAGGGCGGCGTCTGCAAGGCCGGCGCGGCGCTGGGCTGCATCGACGCCAATCCCTGCACGACGGATGGGTGCGACAAAGTCTCCGGTTGCGTGCACTTGCCCCAAGCGGCAACCTGCAGCGACGGCAATGCGTGTACGGCGGGCGATGGCTGCAGCGGCGGCGTGTGCGCGCCCGGCAGCGCGACGGCGGACTGCGACGATGGCAATGGCTGCACGACCGACGCCTGCGACCCCGGCGCGGGCTGCATGCACCTGAACAACAGCGATGCCTGCGAAGACGGCAATTTGTGCACTGCGCCGGACACTTGCGCGGGCGGCAAATGCGTGACGGGTGGCGCCAAGAACTGCGACGACGGCCTGGTCTGCACCACCGACGGTTGCGATCCGGCGAGCGGCTGCACGGTCCAGCCCAACACCAAGGCCTGTGACGACGGCGATGCCTGCACGGTCGTCGATGTGTGCAAGGACGGCACGTGTGCAGGTTCGGCGATCGATGTGGCCAAGGCCTGCGGCGATCCGAATCCGTGCACGCTCGATGCCTGTGATTCAAAGGCGAAAATCACACCTGGCTGTACGCATGTGCCGGCCAGCGGGGCCTGCGATGACGGCGACTTGTGCACCAAGGACGACGCGTGCAACCAGGGCATCTGCGTGTCCGGTGCCAAGATCGACTGCAATGACAGCAATGGCTGCACGGCCGACGTGTGCGATCCGGCTCAGGGCTGCGTCCACGTCAAGACATCGGATCCCTGTGACGACGGCAATCTGTGCACCGACGGCGATGTGTGCAAGGCGGGCAAGTGCGCGGCGGGCGCGGCGAAGAACTGCGACGACGCCAAACCGTGCACCCTCGATGCCTGCAGCTTGACGACGGGACAGTGCACCCACGACGACACGGTCGCGGGCGCCATCGTGTGCGACGACGGCATCGCTTGCACGACAGATACCTGCGACCTCGTCAAGGGCTGTGCCCACGTCGCATCGGCGGCCAGTTGCGACGACGGCATCGCTTGCACCAAGGACGCATGCGACAAGGGCCTGGGCTGCTCGCACGCGGCGGATGCGTCGGCGTGCAAAGACAGCGACGTGTGCACCGACGATGCGTGTGCATTGGGCAAAGGCTGCGTGCATACGCCGACGTGGAACGGCGCTGCGTGTGCCGACGGCGATCCGTGCACGATCGGCGATGCGTGCGACGCTGGCGCCTGCAAGAGTGGCAGCGCCGTCCCCGGTTGCGGCGCAGCTGCCACGGCTTGCGACGGCAAGGCAGATGGCGATGCATGCGACGATGCCAATGCCTGCACCAGTGCGTCCAAGTGCCTGGGCGGCGTGTGCAAAGCGGCGGTGAACTTGTACCGGGTGCGCAGTGCGGCGGGCACGGGCACGGCGACAACGGCGGATGGCTTGAAGCCCCAAGTCGCGCTGAACAATCCGCAGGGCGTAGCGGTCGACAGCGCCGGCAATGTATGGATCTCGCAGTGGAATGACAAGGTCATTCGCCGGCTGGCTCCCGATGGCAGCGTGGTCACCGTGGCCGGCGCGCACTACACGAGCGGCGCCGCGTTCGCCGACGCCAAAGGCTCTGCGGCGCGTTTCGGCGGCTTGGGGCAGTTGGTGGTGGACAAGGACGGCACGGTGTTCATCGCGGATTCAGGCAACAACCGCATCCGCAAGATGACGCCAGACGGCACGGTGACCACGCTCGCCGGCAGCACGTCGGGCTTTGCCGACGGCAAGGGCGCTGCCGCCAAGTTCAAGGCGCCGACGGGTCTGGCGCTCGCAGCCGACGGCACGCTGTTTGTCGCGGACGAGAACAACAATCGCATCCGTAAAGTTGCGCCAGACGGCACCGTCAGCACCTTTGCCGGCAGCGGCACCGATGGCTACAAGGAGGGCGTCGGCAGCGCGGCAAACTTCAGCCTGCCCTACGGGTTGGCGCTGGGCAAGGATGGATCGCTGTACGTCACCGAGTGGAATGGTCATCGCGTTCGCAAGGTTGCAGCGGACGGCACGACCAGTCTGCTGGCCGGCTCGGCGACGGCGGCGTATGGAGCGACGGACGCAAAAGGCGCCGCGGCCTTGTTCCACAACCCGGCCGGCATCGCCGTCGAGCCGTCCGGGATCATCTGGCTCGCCGACAACTACGAAAGCCGAGTGCGCCGGATCGATCCGGACGGCACGGTCACGACGGTCGCAGGTTCCAGCTTTGCCTTTGCCGATGGCGACGGCACGGCGGCGAAGTTCAAGAATCCCGACGGTGTAGCGCTCGATGCCGCGGGCAACCTCTATATCGCCGATTCCGGCAACCACCGGATTCGCAAGATGGAGCTCATCACGCACACCTGTGACGACGCCGATGCTTGCACTGCCGACACTTGCGACACCAGCAGCGGCGCGTGCGGCCATGACGCCGTGAAATGGTGCGACGACGGCAACGCCTGCACTGCCGACACCTGCGATGCGGCCAGCGGCGCGTGCAACCACGGCGTGGTGCCGGACGGCGAGCCTTGCGACGACGGCGATCCCTGCGGCATCGCCGTGGAATGCAACCGTGGACAATGCGGGCCGACGACATTGGTTTCGACCTGGGCCGGCTCGACTGCCGGCGAATCGGACGGCGCGTTGCTCTCGGCGCAATTCAACAACGCGACCGATGTGATCCCAGATGGTCAGCAGGGCTACTACATCAGCGACACGGACAACCACTTGATTCGCCACGTGACGCCGCAGGGCCTGGTGCAGACGGTCGCGGGTCAGCCCTATCTCGGCGGCGGATTCGCGGACGGTCAGGCGACGCTGGCGCGTTTGAACCGGCCGCAGCAATTGGCGCTGGATGCAGCGGGGAACCTGCTGATCGCCGACGACAACAACCACCGCATTCGCAAGATGACGCCGGACGGTGTGGTGACGACCCTGGCGGGCACGGGTGCGGCGGGCACGGTCAACGGTCCCGTCGGCACGGCGACGTTCAAGCATCCATTCGGTCTGCTGATGGCGCCGGACGGCGTGCTGTACGTGTCCGAGTACGGTGCGCATGACATCCGGCGCATCACGCCCGGCGGCGATGTGACGACCCTGGCTGGTACGGGCGTCGCCGGTTTTGTCGATGGCCCGGTGGCTTCGGCACAATTCAACGACCCGGAGGGCCTCGCCCTGGACGGTGCCGGCAACCTCTACGTCGCCGACTCGTCCAACCATGCCATCCGCCGCGTCAGTCCAGACGGCATCGTGAGCACCGTCGCCGGTTCAGGATTGTCGGGCGCCGTCGATGGACCCGGCATCGCCGGCCCGCGCTTTGCCGGTCCCACAGGCGTCGCCATCGACGCGTCCGGCAACATCCTGGTGAGCGAGTACAACAACACCCGTATCCGCGCGATTCTGGGCGATGGCCGCATCGTGTCCTTGGCAGGCGGCGCGAGCGGCTCCGCCGATGGCCTCGGCTCGGCGGCAAGCTTCAAGTCGCCTGTCAATTTGCGGGTGCTCGGCAACGGCGACGTGCTCGTCGCGGATCGCGGCAGCTACCGCATCCGCAAGCTGACCAGCATCGCCAAATCCTGCGACGACACGAATTCTTGCACGCTCGACA
>Ga0172369_10005469_pt1 | contig 15604 bp, 12 predicted proteins | sample LakKiv25m_FD_114539 | JGI IMG/M metagenome (GOLD analysis project Ga0172369, IMG submission 114539) | Freshwater microbial communities from Kabuno Bay, South-Kivu, Congo - kab_022012_11.25m | ecosystem: Environmental > Aquatic > Freshwater > Lake | place: Democratic Republic of the Congo...
TCAAGGGCTATTTCAAAATAGACAGTCGGTTCGGTGTAAGTATAGGAAATGGACAGGGCTCGGTTCGTTAGCGCCAGTCCGACGATCTCCTCAGGGCTCATCTCCTCACCCATAATCCGATTCTGGTCGGAAGGCATCTGGGAGATGTCCGCGTTCTGGCAGAAGGTGCACCTGAAATTGCACCCGACCGTGGCAATAGAATAGGAGGTGGTCCCCGGAAGGAAGTGAAACAGGGGCTTTTTTTCGATCGGATCGCAATGAGCGGCAATGATCTTTCCATACACGAGGCTGACCAGAGTCCCGGCGTGATTTTCACGGACCCCGCAGATCCCCCTGGCCCCGCCCTGGATCAGGCATCGGTGATGGCATAACCGGCAGCGGACCTTTTCTCCCTCCATCTTTTCGTAGAGACAGGCTTCCTTCATTTGTGCGTCCTCCATTGCTGTGCCTTCGGTTCCTCGAGAGGTCTTGCGGGGAATAACGACTGTCCTGCGGTCTTGAGCCTCACCTTCAGGGGGAGGTTGTCGGTATGGACCCGATATACGAGGGTGGCCGCAAGGCCTAAGAAAAATCCAAATGGAGAATGTCTGTGCCCCAGAACCTCTTTTCCATAAGGGACCATCTCCTGTAAAAATGAAGGGACGATACGAATGCATTCCCAGGAAATAGGGATATCCCCATAGGCCAACTGGAGCAGGGATTTGATCTGCCAGAGATTGTAGAAGGCGGCCTGGCCGAAAAGAGGATCCCCGAAAAAGCCCTGAATTCTTTTCAGAATGCCGGTCCACGAAAGGCTGTTCAAAACGCCGATGAAGACCTTTCTTCGGGCCACCCTTCCAGCTTCTCTCAGGGCCTGAAGGGGGTTGTCCAGAAATTCCAGCGTGTGGATCAGGGCCGCCAGGTCGAATTCATTGTCGTCGAACCGGAGATCCTCGGCCATTCCCACCTTGACAACAGACCTGGGCCCCAACCGCGACCTTGCCGCTTCCACCATGTCAACAGAGGCATCAACGCCGGTAACATCCAGGCCCAGTCTGTTGAACATGAGAAGATGGTTTCCATTGCCGCAGCCGATGTCAAGGAGCCTTTCCCCCGGTATGGGATCAAGGACAGACAGGACCAACTGCTCCAGTGACCGTTCGATGGTCCGGCTCTGTGAAGACCTCCGCCACGATTCATAAAATCTGGCGCTGTTCCTGTCGAAGATAAGCGTCATGCTGGATATCCCGCTAAGCGGGACTGGATACTCGCTTTTTCAAGTTTGAAGTTACGAGTTTGGAGCCCCTGTAGCGATGAAACGCCTCTACCTCTTTCTTGAGCCAGTCGGGCCAGAAGGCCTCCCCGATAGGGTAGCTCGCGTCCATGGCTTGGAAAGAACCATCTCCCGTCACCTTTCGAACCCCTTCGATTACATTGTATCTGACCTCATCGACGCGGATGAGCCTCGCCACGGCTGCATTGACCTCATCGAGGCTCTTGTCATACGGGTTGTCCCCCGCAAACGCCCTCTGAACAGCCAGCTCCTGAAGGCACTCGATGCCCCGGTGCCACTCCTTGAAAGAAGGAAAAAACATGGGTCCGTAGGACACCCAGAACTCGAGAAACCTGGCGCCGGCGTTATAGGCCACCCAAACAGAACCCCCCTCGCTCACGGTCCCCCTGACGATGCTGTCGTCGCCCATGGCGATGTTTTTCCCCTTCATCAGGGAATCCACACCCCCGAATTTGAGCCCCACCTCCTGGGATCTGGCCATCTGTACCCCCTCCTGAAAGGTGCGCACAGCCTGGGGGAGCTTGATGAGGGCAGGGTACAGATTCTTCTTCAGGCCTTCCGCGATCCCCACGCTGACCCCCCAGCCCGATTCGGGATTGGGGATAACCACATCCGCCCTGGATGACGTGTAGCGCCGGGTCAACTCCAGCCCCAGCTCTCGCCGGATCTGGAATATCTCCTTTCCCCGAAAGAGGGAGGCCACATTGCCGAAATACACCGCCTGGAAGATGTCGGGCATCATCTCCCTGTCTATTAACCTCTTTGTTTCGATCCCTCTGGATGAACAGATGGTCATCTCCGCACCATCATATTCTTGTGTGGTAGTCCCTCCCAATCGTCTGTGGGAGCATGATTCAGAGCACACGACAAATGCGCCATCAACGACCGCATAGCAGAAGGGCTCGAACGCCTTATCGTCATTCAGGGCCACCAGATAGGGCTCCTTCCCATCGTGGACCAGGGCCGTCAGGGCAAAGGTCCCCCTTCCTTCCATTCGATCCACCAGCCGTCTGCCCGCATCGAATCGGATCCCTTCCTGGACCAGATATTTATGCAGCAGCGCTCCGACAATTTCTGTTTTGTTGTTCGTCTCAAACCGGTAATCCGGTTCCAGTTCGGCCCTGATATCGTCTTCTTTGATGAGATAGCCGTCCATGGTGAGAACGACATTGAGAGAAGACCCCCTTTTGGGGTGGATCTCGATCGGCTCAACATTCACCTTTTCAGGTACTCTCCGTTTGGTGTAGCCGATATTTCCGATGGCTGCCACCGGCTCCAGATGCTGGAATGTCCGGATGATAGGATAATCGATCACCTCGGCGATCCTGCCCAGGCCCTTGTGGATATGAATCCCCTTTCCGTTGGCCACGGCCAGACCGGTACTGGCCTTGCCCCTGTGCTGACAGGCGCCGGTAGCAAAAAAGGCCTTGCTCACCAGTTCAGAGTCGCCAACACCATAGATTCCAACAATGCCATCCATTTCCGTCTCTCTCCATTATAACCGTTCAAAGGTTCAGGGTTCAACGTTCAAGGTTAGAGGCAAGAGGAGTCTTACAGACTCAAACCGCAGACAACAGCGGCTGTTATATCAACAAGCCTCCTTTGGGTTGCTGTATCCCCTGATTTGGAGTGACGAATCCGGGGCCGTTTATGGCACGTATGCCTCCAACAGGGCACCAGGGGGCCAAGAATGCAACCTTGAACCTTTGAACCTTGAACCTCTGAACCCTTTCTGCCTATTTGATATCCAGATGGTAGCTCTGGAGCGATTTTACCCCGCCATGGCCCTCGCGAACCTTCGCAATTCCCCTCGTAGCGGCCAGGGCCGCGGCAATGGTCGTAATGTAGGGGACCTTATACTTGATGGCCGCCTTCCGTATATAAGAATCGTCATGTTTGCTCAACTTGCCGCTGGGCGTATTGACCACCAGATGGATCTCATTATTCTTGATGCCGTCCACGATATGGGGCCTCCCTTCATGCATCTTCAGGATCAGACTGGACTCAATGCCGCATCCAGCCAAGAATTTGTGGGTCCCATTGGTGGCCTTGATCTTGAAACCCAGTCTGCTGAATTGCCTGGCCACCTCTAAGACCGCCGGTCGATCCGCCTCGGAAACCGTGATTAACACCGTTCCTTCAGACGGGAGCGTCAGTTGGGTGGCCTCTTGGGCCTTGAAATATGCCAGTCCGAAGGAGTCTGCCATGCCCAAGACTTCCCCGGTAGACCGCATTTCCGGACCCAACAGCGGATCGACTTCCGGGAACATGTTAAACGGAAACACCGCCTCCTTGACCCCAAAATGGGGGACATTTTTGGGCTTAATGTTGAGGTCCGCGAGTTTCTTCCCCAGCATCAACTGGGTGGCAATCCGTGCCATGGATATATTGCAGACCTTCGAGACCAAGGGAACCGTCCGGGATGCGCGGGGGTTGGCCTCAAGAATATAGACCGTATCATTGGCAATGGCGTACTGGATATTCATCAACCCGATCACCTTCAGCTCCACCGCGATCTTCCGGGTATACTCATTGATGGTGTCAAGGTGTTTGGCCGGGATGCTGATGGGAGGTATCACGCAGGCCGAATCGCCTGAATGGACCCCGGCCAGCTCGATGTGTTCCATGACAGCGGGGACAAAGGCATCGACCCCATCCGATATGGCGTCCGCCTCGGACTCGATGGCATTTTCGAGGAACTTATCGATCAGGATGGGCCGCTCCGGGGTCACATCCACGGCAGCGGCCATATAGCGCCGAAGCATCTCCTCATCATGGACCACCTCCATGGCCCGCCCCCCCAATACATAGGAAGGCCTGACCATCAACGGATAACCAATCCTCTCGGCAATCTTGAAGGCCTCCTCAAGGGTGCTGGCCATGCCCGACTCGGGCTGAGGGATGCCCAGCTTCTGCATCTTTAATCGGAATCGGTCCCGGTCCTCGGCAAGATCAATGGCCTCGGGCGATGTGCCGATGATGTTCACCCCTGCCTCGGCCAGTTCATTGGCGATGTTGAGGGGGGTCTGGCCCCCGAACTGGACAATGACCCCCTCCGGCCTTTCCTTCTCATAGATGCTCAGGACGTCCTCTACAGTGAGGGGCTCGAAATAGAGCTTGTCCGAGGTGTCGTAGTCGGTGGATACGGTCTCGGGGTTGCAGTTGACCATGATCGACTCGACCCCCTCGTCCCGCAGGGCGAACGCCGCATGCACGCAGCAATAATCAAACTCGATCCCCTGCCCGATTCGGTTGGGCCCGCCGCCTAAGACCATCACCTTCCGCCTGTCGCTGACCGCCACCTGATCCGGGGCGTTGTAGGTGGAGAAATAATAGGCGGCATTTTCCACGCCGCTCACCGGAACCGGCTCCCATCCTTCAACAACCCCCAGTGACTTGCGCCTCTCCCGAATATCCTTCTCCGGAATCTGAAGGAGCTTTGCCAGATAACGATCTGAAAATCCGTCTTTCTTGGCCTGTGCGAGGAGATCGTCGGGGAGCTCGCCCCCCTTGTGCTCAAGGATCTTTTCTTCCAGAACCACCAGTTCCTTCATCTGTTCGATAAACCATCGCTTGATATGGGTCTTGGTGTGAAGGACATCGATGTCGGCCCCCTTTCGAAGGGCCTCATACATGATGAACTGCCGCTCGCTGGACGGCTCGGCCAACAGATCGAGGAGGTCATCCAAGGATTTCTGATGAAAATTTTTCGCAAAACCCAGACCATACCGGCCGTTTTCCAGGGATCTTATGGCCTTCTGGAAGGCCTCCTTATAGGTCTTGCCGATGCTCATCACCTCGCCCACCGCACGCATCTGGGTCCCCAGTCTGTCGATGCTCCCCTCGAACTTCTCAAAGGCCCACCGGGCAAACTTGACCACTACGTAATCCCCCCAGGGCGTATATTTTTCAAGGGTCCCTTCTCTCCAGTAAGGGATTTCGTCAAGGGTCATGCCGCCGGCGAGCATGGCGGATACGAGCGCAATGGGAAAACCGGTCGCCTTGGAGGCCAGGGCCGAGGACCGGGATGTCCGCGGATTGATCTCGATGACCACCACCCTCCCGGTCTTGGGGTCGTGGGCAAACTGGATATTGGTGCCGCCGATGACCTTGATGGCCTCGACAATATCATACGAATACTTCTGGAGCTTTTTCTGAAGTTCAGGGTCGATGGTCAACATGGGCGCCGTGCAGTAGGAATCGCCCGTATGAATCCCCATGGCATCCACATTCTCGATAAAGCAGACCGTGATCATCTGATTCTTTGCATCCCGAACCACCTCGAGTTCCAACTCTTCCCATCCCAAGACCGACTCTTCGACGAGGATCTGACCCACGAGGCTTGCAGAGATCCCCCGGCTGGCAATCACCCGCAGTTCTTCTACATTGTAGACCAGACCTCCCCCGGTCCCCCCCATGGTATACGCAGGCCGGATCACCACGGGATAGCCCAGGACATCGGCGATCCGCTCAGCCTCCTCGACGCTGTATGCCGGCTCGCTTTTCGGCATCTCGATTCCCAGATGTTCCATGGTCTCCTTAAAGGCGATCCGGTCTTCCCCCCGTTTGATGGCATCCACCTCCACCCCGATGATCCGGACGTTGTATTTTTTCAGAACCCCGGTCCGGGCCAGTTCCGAGGCCAGGTTCAGTCCGGACTGACCGCCGAGATTGGGCAGCAGGGCATCCGGTCTTTCCTTTTCAATGATTTCCTCCATAGCCTGCAGATTGAGCGGTTCAATATAGGTGGCCTCGGCCATTCCGGGATCGGTCATGATGGTTGCCGGGTTGGAATTGGCCAGGACAATCTCGTAGCCCAGTTTTCGCAGGGCCTTGCAGGCCTGAGTCCCGGAGTAGTCAAACTCGCAGGCCTGCCCAATGATGATCGGCCCTGAACTGATAATCATCACCCGTTTGATATCATCGCGTTTCGGCATTTACGTCTCCTTATGGGATTGAGGGATTCGCACTTCGCAATTCCTCAATTCCTAAATTCATCATTCGTTTGCCCTTCTCTTCTTCCACTGCTGAATCAGGTAGGGCTTGGTCATTTCAAAGGTCTCGCAGTCGTTTTCAATGGCCTCCTCGGCCTGTTTGATGGACATCTTCCGCGTTCGCTTCACAAAGGAGAGCGTCCTTCCGAAATAGAGAGGGATCAGGGAATCCATCACCTCATCGGCGTCCATGCCTGCCATCCCGTACGAAACAGCGGTATCAAAGAGGACCCTGGCCCACAGATCGGTGGGGAAATTGAACTCCTTCTCCTTGAGCCCTCCGATCTCCTTGAGCTTCCGGCATACATCCGCAGCGAGGGTCTGCTCCCATATGTGACCGAAGCGCTCAAATCCATTGTGAAACTGATGAAGCAGATTGTCCGTATCCACATCGACCTTGGGGGGCATCTCCACCTCGCCAAGGCCAAATCCGAATATGGCCGTGGGCCGGCTGTATTTAACCTTTATCCAGAACGATTCAAATGCCTCCATCAAGGCAAAGATGGTGCCTACCACCTGTCTGAACATGGGGCCCAGATCAGACCCCGGATCCTTGGTCCGGTGAATCTTGGGACGCCCCATAAACGCCTGACATATCTGAACCCTCTGGTTGATGGCCATGGTGGTCATCCAGACATCAATCCCGAAATTGGCCACGGACTCATTCCACGACGTGCTGTCCAGATACACCTGGGCCAGTTTGCCGCTAAAGCCAAAGTCGCCGCCGATCGGCTGCCGGACCCTTCTTCCATACAGGGCCCTTGTCATCGGATACGCAATCCCATTCGTGATAGTGCCATCATACTTATGCCTGATGTAAAGGGGGGCCACATAGGAAAATCCCTGGAACAGAGGCGCCCCCAGATGCCTGATCCATTCGGGCGTAATGCTCTTGAGGTCCGAATCCACCACCACCACCGCCTTGGCATTCAGCTCAACCACCTTTTCAAAGAGATTCCTGAAATTATTCCCCTTTCCCTTGATTCCAGGTTCCGTGGAAAGATAGATTTTGGGGGCCTGGGTCTCGGTATCCAGAAACGCCTGGCGGGTATTGTCAGGGGAATTGTTGTCGCAATTGATGATGGCCATATCCATCTCGTTGAAATATTTATGTAATCCCATATCTGCCTGGGCGACCGGATAACTGATGGCATCGGCTTCGTTATAAGAAGGTATACAGACGACCATCTCCGCCCTTTGGATCTTCTCCGGGTTCACCTCTTTTTCAAAGCCTTTGTTCATGGACCCCCTCTCCATTCTGGCTCAAAATGCATAATACAACGGAATTCCACCCTGCTGGGCCGAACTGATCAGAAATCCTGAGACTTGGGATCCGACGCTTCAGGTCTGGAAACGTACGTCGCGACCGGATCAACACGGGGATGTCGGCCCGGTCGAGCATCGCAAAATCATTGGGGCTGTCCCCAAGGGCGATCGCCATGACATCCTTATGGCGCACCCTGTACAAGGCCGTGAGGAGTTCCATCCCCTTTGCCTTGTCGTTTTTCCCCTGAAGATGATGGAACCGACCGCCCGATGTGATCCGAAGCCCCCTTTTCTCGGCAGCCCGGTAAAGCGGGGCCAGGTCCCCGGGTTCTTCCCCCTGGATAATGAACGGTTCATCGTACTCGCGCATGGCGGCCCACTGGGCCTCCCGTTTATCGAGGCCTGTGAGGTGCGATATCTCCTCAAACCCCATATTCGCAAACCCCTTGATATCCCAATTCAACTCCTGACGGATATCCTCAAGGGCTTGGACCAACCGGGCGTATGGAACGCCGAGAGATATCTCCCACAGACCTGCCCCTCTGCCTCCCTCGGACACTGCGGGTGATCGCGCAGGCACAGTTAGGTCACCCGCAAGAAAGGCTCCGGGGGGGGGATCAGGGAATGTCTCTATTGTGAAAAATATGCCCCCCCCGTTTTCAGAAATAAAAGGAGCGCTAAGGGCAAGCCTTCGACGCAGGATATCCATTTCGACCCGGGTCTTGCTCGAGACCAGGATAACGGGGACCCCTTTTTCTCTGCACTGGTCAAGGGCCGGGATGGCCGCCCCCCAACCGTAGGTGTCATGGTCCAGGAGGGTACCGTCCAAGTCAGTGAAAACAAGGTAAAAAGGAGAGTGCAATCCCATGGATGTGCAAGATTCGTCAGCAGACAGCCCTGCTACGGCATCAGGAAAAACGTCTCTTTTCACTCTCAACGACTTCGATCAGGTCATAAAAAACCCGGGGCAGTTTGTTGGATACCCGCTCCCATGAGACCGTCTGAGGCGTCTCAAATACCCACTGTTCGGTCTTACGTTCCACATTTAGGATCGCCTGTGCCAGGCCGTTGTTCAGAAACGGTTTGAACTCGGGATACGTGTTGACAAACCTCAAAAACTTCTCTGTCATCCGATACGGAGAATTCAGCAGTTCACCGGCCTCCAAGATGGAATTTCGCAAAACACGTTTCACCAGGTATTCTTCCCCGTCCCGATCATAGCTCAGGTCGCTGAAACCGGAATCATCCGAGTATTTCTTCACATGTTCTTCGGCTACCGCATGGTAAGTGACCGCCAGATCTCTGAAAAAAGTATCTGAAATCTCAAGACCCTCTTCGATGACCAGGGCGTTCATGAGCGTGGTGACAATATCGACCGCCATACGGTTGAGGCCCTTGGTGCGGTCATCGGGCGATGCATCCTGATGTTTATGGTCGAATGGCTCTTTGGAAAACATAACTTGGGCAACAGATGAGGCCTTGCGGTAGACCTCGATCAGCGTGAATATCTCGACGCCCCAGTTGGTGGCAAAGCGCATCCGTTTTAAAAGGTCCACATGAAACGCCACTTCTCCAGAGAGCTGATAGTTGAAATCCAAAAGAAACTGGATCAGGCTCAACATCTTCTCTTCTTTGCTCTCAGTGAATTTTCGCTTGAGGGCGATGAGGAGGGGGTCCAGGAGAAGCCGCTTGACCCGGCCATACAACCGGTTGTCCATAATGCGGGCGTAATAGGCCTTCGAAAAATCGTAATTCAGCACCACAACCGGATAAAAAAGCCGATCCAGTTGGATCCGTCTAAAGGTGCGGATGTCCGCATCGATCAGACCGACCGACTCGGCCCCCAGGGCAATGGCGATGCCAAAACTCAGGAACATGTTTTTCCCTTTGCCCGGCTCACTGATGTTGAACCCTGCCTCATTAAGCTTATGGTAGATTCCGCTGAAACCCGGACCATCATTCCATTGGATCAGATAGTTTTTGATGTCATGACTCTCTATCAGGTTCTTCAGCGCAAAGGCCTCTTCCTGAGTGGCTTTATCCAGACCGAAGATGATTTTCGACATGTAGGTCACATCCCTCAACTCCCTGAGTATCCTCTCAAACGTGGCAAGATTGGCCGGATCGGTGTACTCACTGGCCAGCAGTGGAACGACCAGCACCGTCTTTTTCCACTTAGAATGAAGCCTGAGCTGGGCCTTGAGGTGCTTCCGCTCCTCCCGAAGGATGTGAAACGTGGTGATTCTACCACTATTTTGTGAGAAATTAGAAATGGCTCCTCCTCCTTTCCATGTCATTCAGGTCTTGCAGCGCAACCGCAACACTTTCATTTACTTAAACAAAAAAAAGGCTGTTGTCAACATCCCGTTGGATACGCTTTATACACAGCCCCTCCCCTGCACCCATCCATTTTGCCCTACGGTTTTCGGTTGAAAGAAGGACAACTGCCTGATATGATTCATCGGTTCTGCAAGAGGTGTGAAGATGGTCCCTTCAATTCAAGAATGCTATCAGCTTATGGACGCCTACCGGATGCTGGATAATATCAGGGCTCACTCCGTGGTCGTGGCAAAGGTGACCCGCCTGATCGCTCAGGGTCTCCGGGAGGCAGACATCGATATATCCGTCGAAACCGCCACGGCGGGGGCACTCCTGCACGACATCGGAAAAACAGCTTCCCTGCAATCGGGCGGGGACCATTCTGAAATAGGGAGGGAAATCTGCCTGAAAAACCATCTCGACGAGATTGCCCCTATTGTCGCAGAGCATGTAAGGCTAAAGGAGTACGCCGAGAACGGAGATTACTCCGAAAAGGAGATCGTCTTCTACGCTGACAAACGGGTCAATCATGATCAGATCGTCAGTCTGAATGAACGCCTTGCCTATATCCTTGATCGGTACAGCAGGGGTCAGGAACGACTGAGCAGAGCCATCAAGAAAAATTTCTTCCTGTGCAGACAGGTCCAGGATAAACTGTTCAGGATGCTGCCATTCAGCCCCGAATGTCTATCTCGCATGGTGGCCGGATGTCCGCCCCCCCGTGAGGTCTCTCTGGATTGACTGTTGACGATTGAAAAATCCGAACGCCCCTAATTAGTGTCTGCCGCTTGCCCCTGAAGCCTGATGCCCCGGCAAATGGTTGATTACTCTGATTCCTTATTTTGCTCCTCTTTTTTCTTCTTCTTTTTCTGCTGACGCTTGCTCTCGGCCGTCTGTTCTTCGGCCGCCTTCTTTTTGTCGGATTTCTTGATTTTGGGAGTGGCCAACTTCACGGCCTTTACTCTGGCCATCTCCTCTTTCTTCAATTCCTTCCCTTCGATGGACCTCAACCGCTGCCCTGTTTCCCTGACTTTGGCGCGCAATTTCCTGACCGTGACATCCCTTGAGATCTTGTCGGCGTCAAGGCCTTTCTCTTTCAACAGGGACACTCGCTGTTCCAATTGTTTGTCCCAGTAACGCCTCTGTTCCAACCTCGCTTCTTTTGTTTTTGATGCCATGTTCTTACCCTTTCTTTCCGTCATCGACTATGGATCCCGGTAACTGTTTCGCTTTTATATGGAAGGCATTGCAACACGGGCTAAGGTCTCACCCATCCGCAAAAAAACCCTTATAAGGCATCGGACCGGTTCTGTCAAAAGGATTTTCCCTTAACGCCCCTTAAGCCCCTTGAGCCCCCCAAGGAGATCCTTGAGTGCCGTGTCAATATCAGGAAAATGAAAGTCAAATCCTGAACTCAAAAGACGTTTGGGAAGGACACGTTGACCCTCCAGGAGCATGGAACCAAATTCTCCCTTGATCATCTTGACGACAAACCCCGGAACCGCGGGAAGCAGGGTGGGTTTCCCCAGGGCCTTCCCTAAGGCCTGGGTCAGATCCCTGTTCCTGACAGGCCCAGGCGCGGTGCAGTTGACGGGTCCCGACAGGTCGTTTTTCGTCATGAGAAATAAATAGATGTCCACCAGGTCTGTTTCATGAATCCATGAAAACCACTGGTTGCCGCTCCCTAAGGGGCTCCCTAAACCTTTCTGAAACAGAGGGACCAGCTCGCCAAGGGCCCCGCCGCTCCTTCCCAGCACAATCCCTAACCGACAGATGACAACCCTCACGCCAAAGGCCTGGGCACGGCCTGCAGATGCCTCCCACTCACGGGTCACGGAGGCCAGGAAATCATCTCCCGCCGGATTGTCCTCGTCTAATTCTTCGTCCCCGTGGAAACCATAATACCCGACGGCAGAGGTACTGATCAGGATCGTTCCGTTTTTTGCCTGACCGGAAAGGGCCTCCACCAGGTGCGTCGTTGTCTTGACCCGGCTGTCCCGGATGAGTTCCTTGGCCTTTCGATCCCACTTTCTGAAGATGGAAGCCCCTGCCAGATTGACGATGACATCATGCTGCGGGACACGCTCCTGCCAGGCGCCCGGGAGTGTGGGATCTCCCTCCAAATAGGAGATGGGCTCCACCCCCGACTGCTCCGGTTTCGAAGACGCTTTTCGGGTCAAGATGGTCACTTGGTGACCCTTCTCGATCAGATGCTGGGTCAAGGTCGTGCCCACAAACCCGGTGCCTCCGGTCATGAAAATCTTCATTGCCAGGTCCTCCTTCTCAAGGTTAAGCCTCTGAATCGCTGCCGGTCCTCGCTGTGAAACCGGTGAGAGTGGCTTCTAAGCGAAGTTAGGTAATACTGAATATTTCCTGATGTAGTCTTTTACATTAAATTTTCGGGCTGTATTTCTGGAACTCATGTAGCGGATTTTCCCGAAAACGGGACGCTCCGGCCCCCATGCCCGGTCGTAGCGGCCCAAGACCCAGAAGATGCCCGAATAGGAATTGGGGTCCCGGCCATCCAGGGCGTAGCGGTTGTTCAATTCGATCATGATGTCGAGGGCCTCCTCAGGGTGAGCGTTCCACTGAAGGATTTTCTTACCCCACAGCATGCGCAGGTAGTTGTGAATCCGGCCTTCACGGACCAGTTGGGTCTGGGCGGCATTCCATAGGGGATCATGGGTGTCCGCCGATGCCAGCCTCTCCAGCGGGTAGAGATAGGGTCGCTCATCCGCGGCGTGGTCGGCCAGGGTATTCAATGCCCAGGACGGGAGCGATTCGTAGCGGTCATGATCTTTCCTTTGCCAGCACATGTTGAACCCCAGTTCCCGCCAGGTAACCAACTGATCCAGAAAGGCCTCGGCCGGAGCGCTCATGCCCCACCAGCCCGAACGGCTGCCGTTGGCTCGGGGCGAGATGCGATCAAAAAACCAGTCCTCCTTCTTCATGATCTCGTGGAATATCTGATGCACGGAGATGTGGCCAAAGTGGAGGTAGGGAGACAGCCCGCTGGTCGCCTCCACATCGGGCGCATTCCGGTCTCGGTCATAGACCGCAAGTCGCCTTTCCAAAAATACTCGAAGTCTTCGATCCGCTGCCTGGGCGCCCCCCTCTCCTCGAACTGGGGAGACCTCATGGTCCAGGGGTAATCCGGCCAAAGCCTTCCCATCACCCTTGAGGATAGGAGTATCTGCCGGCGGCCATCGCTTTCGAATATGCCCGGGGATTGCCTCAAGCCGATGCAGGTGCAGACCTCTGAGGGGAAAGGGCCTGGGATGTTCCGTGAGATAGCGGGGAAGCGTTTTCTGGAGAAACCGCCTGAAGGCATGGGCCGTCGGGAACACCCGGTCTGCGGCGCGCATGGGAAGGAGTCCATTGGCGTCCACCAGCTCCATGAGCACCGGCGATTTTTGGGAGGCTGAAGCGATCATTTTCGGGAGGAAGAAGGCGGGAAAATCATCGGTGACCACCACACAGGCCTCGCGGGCAAGGGTCTCTAAGAGTCCCTTGCCTGTACCGGGTGAGGGTTCCACGTAAGGATAATAAAGGACCGTGGATCCCTTGAACCGCCGCTCATTGTCCGCCATTCCCCGCAGAATGAAGTGGTGCAATCGGTCGCTGGCCCAGGCATATCCACACCGGACGGCCTCCAGCACCAGCAGTGGTTTGCCAAGTTCTTTGGCCCAGTCAATGGCCCGATCCAGGCTGTAATTCCATCGGGCCCTGCGATTGGCGATCATCCAGTAGAGGACAAACCGGCCCGCCGCATTCACCGGGGCGCGGTTCCCTTTTCGAACCCTAAGATCGGGCACGGAACCTACCGTGGGATTTATGATGGTCGATTTGTGATTGCTGATTGAATAACTGTAATCCCGTTTCATAAGCTCACCAGATCGCCGTAAATATGGGAGGCGATCTCCTTCCTGACAGCCCTTTTCGAAACGATGTCCACCGGGCAACGGAGTCTCTCCTCCAGGAAGTTGCCGAGTCCCGTCAAATGGAGAAGCGTCGCTCCTTCCCGGAAATCCACCAGCACGTCCACGTCGCTCTCCGCATGTTCCTCACCCCTGGCATAGGAACCGAAGAACCCAATTATTTCGGCCCGGTATCTGTCTCTTGCCTCACCCCTGACCTTTTCAAGGACCTGGATGATGTCATCCTTTGTCATGCTGTATTCTCCCCTCTGATTGTGATCTGTTCCAATGGCACCAATAACTCACCACCTCCACCCTTTCTTCCGGCGCCAGGTTCTCGGCCGGATCTCTCCCCATGTAGAGCTGTGGAAGTGTTGCGGCGTTCATGACTGCCTACAGGTAACAGGCAGCCTTAAACCGCTGAGCCTTGAGTCATTTTGGTTGAAGGCCCCGGGGCTAATGACCTTTCTTTGTACTCAATATAGCACGTCTCGCCTATTTCTATCCACGCAGCCGGTACCTATCGCCAGGCTATCCCCATTGGCCAGCCACAACCCTGCAGACATCCACCCAAATGTAAAGATGTAAAGGGCGTCCCTATGGCATTCCCGGGTCAGCGCCATGACACCTTCTTTATCTTGGCTTTTCAGAAGCCGCGCAAATAGGAAAGTATGCACCTGGCGCTTGAGATGGTTCACATCCCATCCTTCATGCTCGGCTTCGATTTCATAAAAAAGGCGTTCATTCTTATTTTCGACGTTCATCAAGGTTCGATAATGCGACCAGCCCAAATTGGGCGAGAATCCCCTCGCAGCGTCGGCTTGTTCGACAGCCAGCGTCATGTCATCCAAAACGCCACTTTGGTTGTGGCGTTTTCCGGAGGATTTGAATTCGCCACATCCGATGTGGCGAATCTCGGGGACACGATCGGAATAGACCAAATAAAAAGTTCGGATGTAGCGAAGGTTGGTTGTGGAGAATCCGCGGCCGTACTTCCCAGTCAATTTTGCGGAAAGCTGTTCGATTACCTGTTTGCCGTATTCGGCACGGTCACCTCCGCCCTGGATCTCCTGAACAATTTCCCGCCCGATGAGCCAATAGGCGATGACCATATTGTTGTTGACAGACCGAACAACATTGGCCCGCGCCTGTTCAAGAATAGAAACGACGCGATCAAATAGATCGATACCCTCTGGCATTACGCGAGAAAGTCCGTTTGCGTCCATGTTCACTCCACAACAATCCTTACCTTACCTGGTTCCTGCCCTTGGTGGACCAATCTTTCCCCGTACCTGTAGTCAAAAAGTCCATAAAGTGAAAAAACCCTGATCATCGTCCAATGGATTATCGGCAACTCGGTAACGCATAAAATCATACCCGTCCTTTATGTTGCCCTCGCAACATAAAGTCCCACATTCCAAATACTTATTTAGATTCTTATGGACGTCCCGCAGGTTCACAATTCAAAAGGCCGACGGAACCTATGTCCTGCAGGCTCGACCACCACAAAAGATCTTTCCAGTTCGTCAGCACAGTATCGTTCCAGAACGCTCTTCAATTGATTGTGGACTGCGTCCATTGTAGATGGGAGCATTCGAAGATAAATGACGCCTGAGCCCAGACCCTTTACAAATACAAGATGCCCGAAATCCCTGTCACGGGTTATGAGTACGGCCTGTCGCTCCATAGCTGATCGTAGGATTGTTTCATCAGACCGTCCTGAAAGCCCCAATTCCCGCACGCTTGTCACGTCGTGATTCAGGCCCGCTAAAAATCGCCCGGTCGCGGCGTAGACATCTTCATCCAGAAGGATTCTCATGATGATGCTTCCCGCA
>Ga0172369_10005471_pt1 | contig 15595 bp, 13 predicted proteins | sample LakKiv25m_FD_114539 | JGI IMG/M metagenome (GOLD analysis project Ga0172369, IMG submission 114539) | Freshwater microbial communities from Kabuno Bay, South-Kivu, Congo - kab_022012_11.25m | ecosystem: Environmental > Aquatic > Freshwater > Lake | place: Democratic Republic of the Congo...
GGATATCAATATACGTTTGAGCCGGATTGGGGGAGAGAGTGATAGTTAGTTCAGGATCTGGTTCAAGGATACCCACCGCATTGATTGTAAAGGTTTGTTCCGGCGGGAAGCTGCTTCCCATGAAACCGTTGTCGACAGCCTGTACACTCCAGAAGTAGGTTCCATCACCCAGGTCGTTTACGGTAAAAGAGGTATCCTGATTTGTATTTCCCAGTGACGCCAGGTACCGTATCCCTGATGCCGGGTTAGAGTTGGCTGCGAAGATGTCGGGAGTTGATGATGCAGTTCCGACATAGAGGTTGTAGCTTAATCCTGCGGAGGGGGTTTGTGCATCTGTTGCCCGGTTCCATTTGACGGTGACCATGTCCCCGCTGGTACTGGCATCCAGTCCCTGTGGCATCGCCGGAGGGGTATTAGCTGAGAAAATCCCACTGCCGGCAGGATTCATGTAAATCTCGGTTTTGGGGACATCGAATCCGTCAAGTCCGGTGAATAAAAGATCTGAGGCACCATCGTTGTTGAAATCACCCCAGTCAACATCCCCTTTTTTGTAACCGGGGATCAATGTGCTTTCTTCAAAGAAATTCAGAAACGACTCATTCCGGTAAAGTATGCATGCAGCTGTAGTACCGCATCCTATGATCTTGCCTGTAACGATGATATCTGTCCACCCATCGTTGTTGTAATCTGCCAGGTCAATGGATGTAAAGGAAACGGGGTTGGAAATGCCAGAGACCGGTTCGAACTGATCATTGCCATCATTGCGGTAGATCAGGATGTATCCGTCCAGGAAGAGGTCCACGCCTGAAAGCACTAGGTCCATATCGCTGTCGTTGTCCAGGTCACCCCATTGCATATCCCCGTTATTCAGTCCCATGAACCCGCCGGGTTTGATTTCAGTGAAAGTACCTTCGTCCTGTTTATAGAGACAAGTTATCATCCCTCCTCCACTGTCACCCCCGATCATGACGTCAAGTTGTCCATCGTTGTTATAGTCCACCCAGTTGACAGAAGCATTCTGAAGGCCCGGGAAATGTTCTCCCTGGTCGCTGAACTGACCATTACCGTCATTTCTTATGATCATGGAGTAGAAGGTCAACCCCTGATGCGTGCCCGCCATAAGAATATCCAGGTCGCCGTCGTTGTCGAGATCTCCCCACTCAGCCTCTCCGTTCATGATGCCTGGCAGGACGATGCCTGAAACCGTGAACGTCCCGTTTTCATTGTCAATGATCATCGAGGTGGCAATATGAAAATTATCCCGGCCCACCAACAACAGATCAAGGTCTCCGTCATTGTCATAATCGCCCCAGTCGGCTGAACCCTCGCTAAATCCCGGAAGATTCGCCCCGATATCCTGAAAGGTCCCGTTATCATTCCGATAGATGTAGGTTGCCGGAATAGCGTTTCCCGGTTCACCTGTGAGTACGAGGTCCAGGTCGCCGTCGTTGTCGTAATCGCCCCAGGCCACACTGCTGCTGCTCAGAGGCTGGAGGTTCGCGTTAACGAGGATAAAAGGCTGTCCGTCAGCGGTTCCCGCCAGGATAAGCAGGATCAATAGAAGAAGATATAGTTGTCTCATAAAACCGGCTTAATTATCAAAGAAAATCGGTCACCTACACAGTCTCCCGGGGATCCTGTTCGAAGCCGGGATTGGAATTATTTCCGGTTTGACCGGAATGCCTCCAATCCCTGATCAAGGAAATCGATAAAACCCTGGACATCGGTATCGAAAGCACGTGGCGGGACCAGGACCTCCCCTGTAGTATCGAGCAGCACATAGTAAGGTTGTGCATTTACATTGAACCGGGAGATCTCAAAGTCGACATTCTTCCTGCCCAGGGTTTTCTTAACCTTTCCGTCAACTGCAGATGTAATCCATTCCGACTCGGGGAGCTCGGTCTGTTCATCCACATAGAGGGCTACAATGATGTAATCATTTCTCAACCGTTTCATGACTTCCGGATCCGGCCATACCGTTCGTTCCATCACTTTGCAGTTCACACAGCCATGCCCGGTGAAATCAATCAGGACCGGTTTGTTCTGCTGCTTGGCGCAAGCGAGACCTTGTTCATAATCGAAATACCCCTGCAGACCGTGAGCCATCTTCAGTTTATCGCCGTGTTTCGGCTCGTCGCACAATGTCCATTTATTCTCTGTTACCGGGCTGCTTCCGCGGTTATCCATGATGATTTCCACAAGATTGAATGAGGATTCTGCAGGCAGGAAGGCAGAAACACTTCTCAACGGGGCCCCTATCATTCCGGGAATCAGGTACACGACAAATGTGAATGTGGCGATTATCAGCAGCAATCGTGGGACACCGATGTAAGGAAGGTCGCTGTCATGAGAAAATTTGATTTTTCCCATCAGATATAGGCCCATCAGTGTGAACAGGACGATCCACACGGCAATGAATAACTCCCTGGTGATACCCCACCCCAGAGCCTGGTTAGGCACAAGCAGGAATTTCATTCCAAGGGCAAGGATAATAAAGCCCAGGACCACTTTCACGGAATTCAACCAACCTCCCGACTTTGGCATTTTGCTGAGCATCGAAGGGAAGAACGCAAGGATCGTGAATGGGAGGGCAAAGGCCAGTGAAAATCCGAACATGCCGATGGTTGGCTTAAGGATATTCCCCGAGGAGGCTTCCACAAGGATGCCTCCGATAAAGGGGGCGGTACAGGAGAAAGATACCAGGACCAGTGTAAGAGCCATGAAGAAGGTTCCGATCAATCCGCCTTTGTCAACCTGCTGGTCCGATTTATTCGTCAATTTGGAGGGCAGTACGATTTCGAAAAGGCCAAAAAAGGAGGCAGCGAATGCCGTGAAAAGGAGGAAAAATATGATGTTTGTGATCCAGTTTGCGCTGATGTTTTTAATGGAGTCGGAACCAAACAGAACTGTCACAAGAACGCCGATAAAGGTATAGATGACGATGATCGAAAGACCGTAAAAGAGGGCGTTGAATTTGGCTCCTGCCTTGCTTTTACTGCTGCTCATGAAAAACGTCACCGTCATAGGGATCATGGGGTAAACACACGGGGTCAGTGCACCGGCAAATCCGGCAAGAAGGGCTACAACAAAGAAAACCCACATGGAATCGCCGTCATTTGAAGCTGATTCTTCCGGCTGTTCTATGACAGCTGCTTCAACGGTTCCATGTTTGTCAGATTCAACTATGACAATGGTGTCGATAGCTTTTTCGTCGGTTTTAACCACACCGACTTCCTGCCTGGCTGGCTGTGTTGCGACATCAGGGCTGGCAGCTTTCAGGTCAAAACTGAAATCAACCCCGGTTGGGGGCAGGCATCTTTTATCGTCGCAGCACATGAACTCCAGTTCTCCTCCGACAGTAAATGGTTCTGTTGTAAGGATCCTGATCTTTTGTTTGAACACAACGGTACCGTCAAAGAATTTCAGGTTCATCTCAAAATTGGGATCGTACTCTTCAACTCCTTCCGGCTCTGATGCTTCCCCGATAAGGGTGTAGTCTTTGCTATCGTTGAAGTTAAACACGGTAGGCAGCGGCCCGCCTGCCGGCAGATGCTGGGAGTACAGGTGCCAGCCTTTATCGATTTTGGCTACAAGCATCAGGGTTGCTTCATCGTTGCTGGTCCGTTCGGTCCTGAAGGACCACTTAACAGGGTCCAGTACCTGGCTAAACGTGAGTAATGGCAGTATGAACAATACCAATCCTGAAATAGCAATTTTTTTCATCTGGTTCAACGTTGGTTTTTGAATGTACAAAGGTAGATATTTTATTTATATCAGGGAAGAAGATCGACTACCAAAAGGGTTTTGGTACGGGCCGAAACCCTGAACCGGTGATCGATCCTGTGGCCAACCACCCAAACGATACGCTGTCCTGAACACAGCAGCCAGCAATCCTCCTTATCAGGGATGGAGATTTTTTCATCGATGAAAAAATCACTCAGTTTCTTTCTCTTTTTCATCCCCAGCGGATTGAAATGATCGCCCGGTTTCCATTTCCGAAGAGTCAGCGGGAATGTGAGTTTTGATTGATCCAGTGTTGCCCGGTTTTTAGCGGCGCTGATCTGATACCCTTTATCCATGGGAATGGATGTAAGGGTCAAGTGTACCGGATCATCAATTTCTCGGGTCACTTCATCGATCTGATACATTTTATGGATATCATCGGGAGTTCCCCGGGAGTATGTCGTTATGATCAACTGGTCGCGGTCCTTCACAATTCTGTAGGAAGGGGAGTAAAAAATCTTTCCGCTATCCTGGCTGAGGGTCTGTATGATCGCTTGAATGGTGGCTTCGTTAAATTCCATAGGGGAGAGTAATTCATACATCCAGGACTGAAGGGGTTTCAGTTTCCGGAGTTCCGGTACTGCAATCACCCATTTCCCGTTTACCTTTTTCAATAACTTCTTACGCTTTTTCTCAACCAGTGTATCCAGGATCGATTCCGACTCCCTGATCCGGTTGATGGTGGATGTCAGTTGCCTGGCGTAATCGGGATCGATGGATTTTAGAAGCGGAATAAGCTGATGACGGATTCTGTTCCGGGTATAGTTGACAGAGTTGTTTGAACTGTCTTCACGGAAACTGATATTGTATTTTCCGGCAAAAGAAAGGATCTCAGAGCGCCATGCGAACAGGAGCGGACGGATCACTTTTCCGTTTTTCACCGGTATTCCATGCAACCCTGCGATCCCGGTTCCACGCAACAGGTTGATAAAGAGAGTTTCGACCTGATCATCCAGGTGGTGCGCTGTTGCTACCAGGTCGAACCCTTCCTGATGACGGATCTCTTCAAACCAGGCATACCGAAGCTCCCTGGCAGCCATCTGGATGGAGATTTTACGGATATCTGCGTAATCTGCGGTGCAAAACCGGGTGGAATAAACAGGAACTTCATACCGGGATGCAAGTGATTCGACAAACTGTTCGTCCTGGTCTGATTCGTCACCCCGTAACTGAAAATTGCAATGAGCTATGCCGAAGCGGAATCCAGTGCGATGAAACAATTCCGCCATAACCATCGAATCCAGTCCGCCTGAAACCGCCAAGAGGATCCTGTTGAAAGGATTGAACAGGGATTGTTCTTTGATAAATGATGTGAAACGGTGTAACATTCCAGCAAATATACACATTGCTTATTACACGACCACCCCGGTACGAGCAGAGATCGTACCACCCCTACTTAACAAGGAGGGGATATTTACTTCATACATCTAACTTCGTACTTCCCTTCTGACTTCTGACTTCCAACCTTTGACCTTACTTGATCTCCCAGGTTTCTCCGCTCTTAAAAAGATGGTCCATTTTCTTGATCGGAGAGTCCTGTTGTGCAAGGCTGATCTTTTCTTCCACAAGGTCGTCATACGTCGGGAACATGGCAGAACGGATCACGCCAAATATTCTGGGAAAGTTGGGAGGCCCAAGTTTTGCCATCATGATATGAATTCCCGGATTTGGATCATACCGGTCATGAACCAGGATATCATCGATCGTTATGCCATCTTTACCAAGCTCAACCACTTCAAGGTTGGTACCGTTAAGACGGAGGCCTTTCTCTTTGTTGGCCCCGAATAGCATCGGCTGGCCATCCGTTACGACGCACATATTCTCATCGCGGTTTTCTTTGCTGATGGTACCGAAATGGGCTTTGTCGGCAAAGATGATGCAGTTTTGCAGAATCTCGATGATGGAGGTCCCGTCGTGCTTTGCTGCTTCGAACATGGCTTCCGTCATGAGCGGTAGGTCGTTGTCCGGGACACGGGCAAAGAAGGTACCCTGGGCGCCCATTACCAGTTCTCCGATATTGAACGGGTGTTCGATTGTGCCATGTGGGCTTGTCTTGGTTACCTTGTTCATCGGGGTGGTGGGAGAATATTGTCCTTTGGTAAGTCCGTAGATCTCATTGTTGAATAAAAGGACATTCAGGTCAACATTCCGGCGTATAGTATGGATGAAATGGTTGCCGCCGATGGCCAGTGAATCTCCGTCGCCCGTGGCTACCCATACACTGAGGTGGGGGTTGGCAACTTTGACACCTGTTGCGATTGGCAAGGCTCGTCCATGGATGCCGTGGATGCCATACGTATTAACATAATAGGGGAAGCGTGAGGAACATCCGATTCCTGAAACAAGACAGAAATTCTCTTTCTTATATCCGAGCCTGGGAAACACCCGCTCAACAGCAGCCAGGATTGCGTGTGCACCGCATCCGGGACACCATTTTACCATCTGATCGCTTTCGAAATCAGCTTTCTGCAGCTGGACGGTTGATCGTTCAACAGTTGTATTGATAAAGTCCATGATTATTTCTCCTCTAACAGTTGGTTGAATTTATCGGTTAACTCATTGATCAAAAAAGGAAGTCCCTGCACCTTGTTGAACTGATAGATGTTTGGTTGAGGGAAATTCATGCGGAGGTAATTCACAAACTGGCCCCCATTCAATTCACAAACCAGGATTTTTTTGTAATTCTTCAGGATTTTTGCAGTATTCTTAGGCAACGGGCTGATGTAATGAAAATGCGCGTGGCTGATCTTCTTCCCCTGCCGTTTCATCTGCTGAACTGCCGAATGCATGGCTCCATACGTCCCTCCCCAGCTTACTACCAGCAGTTCTCCTTTTGCGGGACCATCAACTTCCTGTTCTGGGATATAATTGGCAACACGTGCAACTTTTTCGGCCCTGAGATTGACCATTACCTGGTGATTCAGCGGATCGGTGGAGACAACGCCTGTCACATCTTCTTTCTCCAGTCCGCCGATCCTGTGTCTTAATCCATCAGTTCCCGGGATAGCCCATGATCTGGCCAGGGTTTCAGGATTTCTCTTATAAGGTTTGTATGAAGTGTCATTTGCTTTTGCAATTGGCGCATTGATTGGAGGAAGGCTGGCCATTTTCGGATCCTTGAAAAGTGCAGATCCGAATCCCAGGTAACCATCTGTAAGAAGGATGCAAGGGGTCATGTGCTCCATGGATAACTTGGCCGCCATATAGGCATAGTGGAAACAGTTGTCGGAAGAAGAGGCGGCGATCACAATGACAGGACATTCCCCGTTTCTGCCGAACAGGGCCTGGTAAAGGTCAGACTGTTCCGATTTGGTAGGAAGTCCGGTGGAAGGTCCTCCCCGCTGAACATCCACGATCACCAGGGGAAGTTCTGTGATCACGGCAAGTCCTATTGCTTCGCTCTTCAGCGAAAGGCCAGGTCCTGATGTAGTGGTGCAGGCCATTTTACCGGCATAGCTTGCTCCGATAGCTGAGCAGATACCGGCGATTTCATCTTCAGCCTGGAACACTTTTGCTCCGAGTGATTTATGTTTTGAGAGCTCCATTAAGATCTCCGTTGCCGGAGTGATAGGATAGGATCCCAGGAACAGTCCCCTTTTTGATTTCTCGGCAGCTGCCAGAAGTCCCCATGCTGTGGCAACATTGCCTGTGATATTCCTGTAGCGCCCCGGCTCCATTTTGGCAGGAGAGACCTGGATGACCGATTCGATGGCTTCGATCGTATCAGCATAATTGTAACCTGCCTCAAGTACGATCTTATTGATTTCGGCAATCTTTGGATTTTTCTTGAATTTGACATCAAAAAATTTAAAGGATGGCTTCAGGGGTCTGTTGAAGATAAAGTACAGCATGCCGAGGGCGAACATATTCTTGCTTCGGACGGCAGTTTTTTGATCAACGCCTAATTCTTTCAGACTCTCAACCGTAAGGGTAGTGATCGGTGCTTTTAACAGGTGGTACTTTGCCAGGCTTTTGTCATCCAACGGATTCGAAGAATAGCCTGCCTTCTCCATTGATTTCTGGTCAAAGGCATCTGAATCCACAAGCAAGGTGGCGCCTAGTTTTGCCCATTTCAGGTTGGATTTCAGGGATGCCGGGTTCATAGCCACGATCACGTCGCAAAGGTCGCCTGTCGTGTAAATTTTAGCGCTTCCCATGTGTACCTGGAAACCCGAAACACCCGGGATAGTGTTTTGCGGTGCGCGGATCTCAGAAGGAAAATCAGGGAAGGTCGCCAGGTCATTGCCGGCAAACGCGGCTGACTCTGAGAATAATCCTCCGGTAAACTGCATCCCGTCCCCCGAATCTCCAACAAATTTTACTACTACTGATTCCCTTTCCTCGATCGGTCTGTTCATTTTTGTCATGTAGGGTTGATTTTTAAGTTTGCAAATTTACGTTTTTAACACTCATCTTAAAGAAAAATGAGAAAATTTTTGCGTATTCCAAAAAATTGTATCTTTGCCGCCAGAACCCTAATCCTAAACCAATTTCCCTTACATCGGGATTATAAAACTCACTGAATCATGGCTTATAAGATTAACGACGATTGTACTGCTTGCGGAACCTGCATCGATGAGTGCCCTGTTGAAGCAATTGCTGAAGGCGACATTTATACGATCGACCCGGAAGTTTGTACTGATTGCGGAGCTTGCGCAGATGTTTGCCCTGTGGAAGCGATTCATCCGGAATAATGGCATTTGACTGGCCCCGGTGGCTGGTCACAGAAGGGAGGTTGTCCTGGAATAGCGGGTCAGCCTCTTTTTTATTGGAAAAACTTCAATGTTATTTCATCCCCGTCAAACTCAGCGTAACTGAAATGGGTCAGCCAGTCACCCAGCACAACCTGCCGGCAGTGATCGTTCAGCCGGATATCCAGCGGCAGGTGGTAATGTCCGTATACCAGGAAGTCAAGATCCGGATGTCCTTCTATAATAACCAGGGAATGACGGGTAAGCCTTTTCTCAATCGTCCGGCGGGTGATCTCTTCATCCCGCTTTTCCTTTTCCTGCGATACATACCTGCTGCGGCGTGACCAGAAAAGTGCCATGCGGATCCCGAGATCGGGATGCAACCAGCGGAACAGCCATTGGTTGAACCGGCCTGAGAAAATCCACTTCAGAAGCTTGTAGCCATGGTCTCCCGGCCCCAGGCTATCGCCGTGAGCAAGATAAAAATTCTTTGTGCCTATGGATCTGAACTCCGGAGCCCGGTGCAGCTCTATATTGAGCTCTTCTTTCAGGTAACTGAATGCCCACATGTCATGATTGCCAAGAAAGAGGTGAACCGGAATTCCGGAATCTGTGATTTCTGCCAGTTTCCCAAGCAACCGTGTATATCCTTTTGGAATAGTGGTCCGGTATTCGAACCAGAAATCAAACAGGTCGCCCATCAGGTAGATCTCAGAAGCATCCCTGCGCGCCATTTCGAGCCACCTGACAAACATGGATTCACGTAACAGGCTGCGGTCATGGTCAGGGATCCCGAAATGAAAATCTGAAACGAAATAGATTTTGTTCCCCATGGTGTTTCGTTGATCCAAACTTACAACTTTTTACTTTACTTCCTTCAACCATTGATGAAAGAACCGGGTATGCCGGTTCCCCGGGTAGTTTGCCATCAGACCGCTATCGACTCGCCGGTAATCACCGGCATCCGTTTTCGGTGACAAAACAGGCCGCATGCCAAAATGATAGTTGACAACCAGCAGTGTTGAGAAATCCCCGGCATTTTCCCTGATATATTCTTTTTCGTAACTACGCTGCCTCTCCCAGATCTGGTTGAACAAGGAGTCAATACGCACCGTCAGTTCATAAAAATCATCCTCACCCTGGTTCAATTCAATGATTCTCTGCAAAGAATCCACCTCACGGAGATTCCCGGCCGAATAAGCGTAGAATGATTGAAGCAGGGAGGACTCCCTGTTTCCTGAGACCTGAAACACCGGCGGATCTTGGTTCATATTACCCGTGATCAGGATCGAATCACCCGGGCTTGCAATGAAAATAACCTGCTCCCCGGGAATGACACGTAAAGAGAAGATCCCTGTCTCATTTACGTTGGGTGACCATTGAAAGACCCCTTTTTCATCGGGCAAGGCAGAATCAATTTTCTGCAACTCCAGTATCGTTTGTTCCAGAAGATATATGAGGACGGGAGCTCCTTCTATCTGACCCGTGATGATGACTGTGTTATCATTGTTGGGGCTGCATCCGGAACCGATGAGGAGTACGATGATAACTAGCGAAATTGCGAAATAGCGAAATAGCGAAATAACGAAAAAGCGAAATAGCGGAATAGGGGAATGGTTATCAAGTGATCTGGCCATACCGTCAATATTTTGAGTTCACAATTAATGACACAACTTTTTTGTCTAGTGGGAATGTCACATCGTCTTCTGTCAGTTTATCGAGGGGGATCCACCTGAAACACTGTGCTCCTTCAGTTTTCTCATGGAAGGAAAACGGAATTTCCGTCGTATTAAATCGCATGGGTTCCAGGGCTTTAACGAGATAGTAAATACTGATCAGCTGCATCATGGAAGGAAGAAGTTTTGTCGGCTGGTAGTAGTCGGTCGTATAGATATGGGTTGTGACATCAATCTTAAGTCCCAGCTCTTCCATAAACTCCCTTTTCAGGCATTCAACCGTCCCTTCTCCGAACTCCAGTGCTCCTCCCGGAAATTTTGTCATCAGCGTGTCCATCCTGAATTCATCGGTTAGCAGGATCTTATGATCATGGATCAGTATCCCGTATACCCTGATGTTGAACCGACCTTCACTCATTTTTAAAAGTTGAGGACAGAAGAGAAAATCAGAAAGAAGAACCTGATTCCGGGTCAAAAGTAGGGAAAATCCCTCACTTTTTCAATGCGCGAAGGATCTCCCTTTTACCCGGCGGGCCTGGTAGTTTTTCAATAAAGAAGCCTGCAGCCAGGAGGTTTTGTTTTACGGTCCCCTTACAGGAGTATGTAACCAGGATCCCTTTTTTACGCAGGAGCCGGAACATTTTTTCGAATATTTCCGGTGTCCAGAGTTCCGGCTGCACATCCGGTGCAAACGCATCAAAGTAAATCAGGTGAAAAGCTGATCGGATTGGGTCAAAGGATAACAGGTCGGCGTTTAACTTCGTAAGCGTGAAATAGGGATTCAGCTTGAAAGGCATCTCCCATGGGGCGTGGTGGATCCTCCTGAAAAACTCTTCCGCCTCCGGTTCTCCAAGCACCTGAGGATAATTCAGCCTTTCCAAGGTCTCCTGCCCCAGGGGGTACAACTCCACAGCGGTATAGTGAACTTCTTTCCTTCCTGCCTTTGCAGTGATGCTTGTCAGCAATGCGTTCAACCCTGTGCCAAAGCCCACCTCAAAAACAAAAACAGGCTCAATCTTTGCATCCACAGCCATCAAGCCGTTTTCGATGAACACATGCCTCGACTCCTGAACCGCTCCGAACGTTGAATGGTAATGTTCATTCAGTTCCCGGACGAAAATGGTATCGGATCCGTCGAGGGTGCGCGTGATTTTTAGAGTGCGGGTCATCGGATCATGAGGGAATGATCACCTTCGCTAAAGCTTCGGCGATTAACAAGGGGAGATGATCACCTTCGCTAAAGCTTCGGCGATTTATAAGGGGACGAAGGGATGCATGGCAATGATGTGCAATGATGTGCAATGATGGCAATGATGTGCAATCAATAAAGCCTCGGGTATTTGTTCGGGTTGTACTCATGCATCATGTCATAGACCGACTGGAAAACATCCTCCGCATTCGGATTGGAGAAATAGTCACCATCGTTGCTGTATGCCGGGCGATGATCTGTTGAGGTCAGTGTTCTTGGAACAGCATCCAGGAACTGGTAACCTCCCTGGTCTTCCAGCACTTTTTGCATCATGTAGGCGGTTGCTCCTCCAGGCACATCCTCGTCGAAGAAGATGATTTTATTGGTCTTTTGAAGGGATTTCAGGATGTCATTGTTGATATCAAACGGAACCAGGGACTGGACATCGATCAGTTCCACCGAGATACGAAAATCCTTCAGCTGGGGCAACGCTTCCTGGGCGATCTTCACGCAGGATCCATAGGTCACCAGTGTCACATCGGTACCAGGCTGAAGTACTTCAACCGTGCCTACGGGGATCCGGAACTCTCCGATGTTGTCAGGAAGTTGTTCTTTCAGACGGTATCCATTCAGTGGTTCAATGATCAGTGCAGGATCGTCGGAGGCCATCATCGTGTTATAGAACCCGGCAGCTCTCGTCATATCCCTGGGCGCCAGCACATACACACCCCTGATGGAGTTGATCACCATGCTGAGAGGCGAGCCGCTGTGCCATATGCCAACAAGCCTGTGCCCTCGCGTACTTATGATCAGGGGGACTTTTTGTCCGCCTTTTGTGCGGTATTGGGTCGTAGCAAGATCATCACTCATCACCTGAAGTCCATAGAGGAGGTAATCAAAATACTGGATCTCCGAAATGGGACGCAATCCACGTAAAGCAAGTCCGATTCCCTGTCCGATGATGGTGGCTTCCCGGATGCCGGTATCGAAAATCCTCTCTTCCCCGTATTTCGCCTGGAGCCCTTCCAGGGTCTGGTTCACTCCCCCGATCTTTCCCACGTCCTCTCCGTAGATCACAGCCAGAGGATTATTTTTGAACATATGATCGTAATTGGCAAGGAGAATTTCCCGGCCTGTCACTATTGGGGACTTCTCTGAAAATACCGGGGGGATTCCCTTGATATTCATGGCCCGCTGTTCTGATTCACTGTACAGATGGGAATTGTACCGATCGTAATTTTCTTTCAGCTGCTCATCCAGCCATGTCCTCAGTTCGGCTACCATTGGCTTCTTAACTCCGCAACTTAGGCAAACATCCCTGAGAATCTTTTTGGCGGAGGAGATCACGTCTTTCCGGATCGGCTCCCCTACAAGGCTCAACTCTTCTACAATCTTATCGATCTTGTCCTGTTTCTTGCACGGGCAATGGGTTGTTTTTACCGTTTCAATCAGTTTTTTACGTTCCTGTTTGATCGGAGCCTGGTAGTGATTCCAGGCATTTTTCCTCGCATCCCTGGCACGCTGAAGCGCTTCCTCTTCAATTTTGTTAAGTTCATCTGCGGTTGCCAGGTCGCTCTCAAGCATCCATTTTCTCATCTGGGTAAGGCAGTCAAACTCTTTCTCCCATGCCAGGCGTTCCTCCGATTTATAGCGTTCATGGGATCCGGAGGTGGAGTGGCCCTGAGGCTGTGTAAGTTCTGAAACGTGGAATAAAACGGGGACATGGTCTTTCCTGCAGATGTCAATCCCTTCGCTGAACGTTTTCAGGAGAGCGGGATAATCCCATCCGTTGACTTTGTAGATAAGCACACCCTGGTTTTTATCATCCTTTTCAAACCCCCTGAGTACTTCGGAGATACTTTGTTTTGTTGTTTGGTATTTCTGAGGAACCGAGATGCCGTACCCATCGTCCCATACAGCCAGGGCCATGGGGACCTGCATCACACCTGCTGCATTTACCGTCTCCCAGAAATGACCTTCAGATGTCGAGGCATCACCTATCATTCCAAAAGCCACTTCGTTCCCGTTGACCGAGAACTGTTTAAACGGTTTTAATCCTTTGTTGCTTCTGAAAAGTTTTGATGCCAGCGCCAATCCAAGAAGCCGGGGCATCTGTCCTGCAGTCGGAGAGATGTCGGCCGAAGAATTCTTCTGTTTTGTCAGGTTTTTCCATTCTCCATGTTCATCAACACTCCTTGTGGCAAAGTGGTTGTTCATGATCCTCCCAACAGTACCAGGATTCACATTTATGTCCGTGTCGCCGTAAAGTTGCGCAAAGAATTCTTCCGGAGTGAACAACCCTGCTGCCATCATAAAGGTCTGGTCCCTGTAATACCCTGAACGCCAGTCGCCATCTTTGAAAAATTTTGCTAAGACCAGTTGCGGAACCTCTTTGCCATCGCCAAAAATTCCAAAATTTGCTCTTCCTCCCAGCGCTTCCCTTCTTCCCAGCAGGCTCAGTTGCCTGCTAACATTCGCCAGCCGGTAGTCGGCCAGCACCTCCTGTTTGTCGTATTTTACTTTGCTCATTTTCATATTCTCATACTCTCACACTCTCATACTTTCACACTCTCACACTCTCATACATCAATAATTCTCCGCCTTAATTTCGAAGTACGCCAGGGGGTGATCACAAACCGGACAGTTGTTCAGAGCCTTATTCCCATAATGAACATGGCCGCACTCACGACAGATCCAAACCTGTTTTTCGTCCCGTTTGAACACCTCGTCGTTCACTATATTTCCAAGTAATTTGAGGAACCTGGCTTCGTGATCAGCTTCGATCTTTGCAATCAGCTTGAATGCCGTGGCAATTTTTGGAAACCCTTCTTCCTGCGCAATTCGTGCAAATTCAGGATACAGATCTTTCCACTCTTCATGTTCTCCCATCGCGGCTGATTTCAGATTTTCGGCTGTAGTTCCAATGACCCCCGCCGGGTAAGAAGCCGTGATCTCCACCATACCTCCTTCCAGGAAACGGAAAAAGATCTTTCCATGGGTCTGCTCATTCATGGCCGTCTCATTAAAAATAGCGGCAATCTGCTGATAACCATCTTTAATTGCCTGCTTTGCAAAGAACTGGTACCGGTTTTTGGCTTGTGATTCACCTGCGAAGGCTTTCAACAGGTTTTGTTCTGTTTTGGTTCCTTTGATGCTTTTATCCATGATCTATCTGGTTATTGGTTTATTTTCCAACTCAAAAGTAATAATTTTACCGCAGATTCCGCAGATTTCACATGTAACACAGATAACTATTTCCGACAGAAAAAATCGAACATCTTGTAATCCGTGTAGTCTGTTGTAAGCGGTTACTCTTCCATTTGGATATAATCTTCTTTTGTGACCTGGCAGATCGGGCATCTCCAGTCATCAGGAATATCATCAAAAGATGTCCCCGGAGCAATCCCGGAATCGGGATCCCCTTCCGCCGGATCGTAAACATGGCCACAAACGGTACATCTGTACTTTTTCATTCTATGGTTCTTTTAACACATGTTTTCCCACAATCAGACTTGCAGCATTTTTTCTTTTTCCCCTTCTTTTTTCCTTTGCCTTTCTTGTTGTTTCCCATGATCTACCTGGTTGATTTTATCCACTCAGTGATTGTTTCAGCTGTCGGTGATTCTCCGGGAGGTACCATGCCTGCCAGAGAACCATCTTCATTGATCATGTACTTTTGAAAATTCCATTTTACTTTTGAATCCATTACGCCATTTTTTTGTTTCTCCGTTAACCACCGATAAAGAGGCGCCATGTCATCACCCTTGACCGAGATCTTCTCCATCATGGGAAAGGTAATCCCATAGTTGACCTGGCAAAACTCCACGATTTCATCGTTGGTTCCGGGTTCCTGGTTCATGAAATTGTTGGCAGGGAATCCGATGATGGTGAAATTTTCACCGCCATATTGCTGGTACAACTCTTCAAGTTTCGCATACTGAGGTGTATAACCGCATTTTGAGGCGGTATTTACCACCAACACTTTTTTGCCTTTTAACTGGCTCAACGGGAACTCTTTTCCATCGATGGTCTGCACGGAAAAATCATAAAACGACCTGGTTCCCTGGGCAGTTGATGCTGTTGTCATCGCAAAGATTATTAAACCTGTGAAAAATATCTTCATTTTTGTACGTTTAAATCAATGAGACTCAAATTTTTCAAATGAAATGCAGAAAAATTTGTTAGTCGAATTGATCCCGAGAGCGAAGCGATTCGGGATCTCTGGGTTATATTCCCCGCTGCTTGCGGCGGATTTA
>Ga0172369_10005477_pt1 | contig 15584 bp, 9 predicted proteins | sample LakKiv25m_FD_114539 | JGI IMG/M metagenome (GOLD analysis project Ga0172369, IMG submission 114539) | Freshwater microbial communities from Kabuno Bay, South-Kivu, Congo - kab_022012_11.25m | ecosystem: Environmental > Aquatic > Freshwater > Lake | place: Democratic Republic of the Congo...
TCAGTTTATTTAGCTGGTGGAAATAAAGTTGAGGTTGGTTCCATAAGGGAAAACATTGAAGATTCACTAAATAGTATTGCTGACAGACAATTTCCTGAATTTAAGAGTAAAGGTGACTTTAAAGATTGGGATAAAGCTCTTACAAAAGCATTAGCTGGAGATCCCGATGCACTGAAAAAAATAAATTGGGATAAAGAACCCAAAGATCATCCAATGGCGATAGAAATTCTTAGGTTTATTGGTAATACTCAAAAACAAGGAAAAGAGATAAGAACCCATTTTCTTAAATCACCATCTGGATTTAGTCAGGATGCAATTGATACAATAATATTAATGCTTAAGAACACTGAGCATATTTCCTCATCTGAACCAAGCCTTAATCAATCTAAAATTGGGAATGCAACATTCAAAAAAGAAATTCATACTTTATCAGCATCACATAAAATTAAATTAAGAAAATTATACCAGGAAGCAGGTATCTCTTGTAAACCAGGTGAAGAGTTTATTCATTCAAATACATTTCTAACTAAACTTAAAGAACTTGCTGAAAAAGTAAGTGGAGATGCTCCAAAGCCTGAACCAATCAACATTCAATTCTTAAAGGAGATAGAAAATTTAGATGGCAACGAACGACTATTAAGGATTATTGATGAGCAAGAGGATCTTAAATCCAAATATTATGACTGGACAAATAAATCAGAACTTATTACTAAACGTGAACCACAGTGGAATCTTTTGTTTGAGTTGACAAACCACTCAGCAACTTTGAAAGATATTGATCAACTCGTAGCTGAAATAGAAGCTATCAAAGAAAACAGGTTGCTCTTAATAGAACCAGATCCAATTCAACCGAAGCTGACAGAGATTGTTGAAAAGCTTAAAACAAGTTTGAATAATTATAAGAGTAATTACATCGCGCTGTATGATACTAAAATGAAATTATTACAAGAGAATGATTATTTCAAAAAACTTTCACAGCCTCAGAAACATACAATCCTGGCAAAGCACCAGTTAGTTCGAAAACCTGAAATCATTTCATTAGAAGCTAATACACTATTAAATGAATTACAGCAATCATCACTATCAATGTGGGAGACAAGAATCGCTGCTTTACCAGGGCAATTTGATACCGCTTTAGAAGAAGCAATAAAATTTTCAGTTCCGGAAGCTGAGACTTATTCTTTACCCAGAAGGACGATCAATACAATTCAGGATATTGAAGCTTTTGTTGATGAGGTAAAAAAAGAGTTAGAAAAATTAGTGAAAAGCGGCAAATCAATAATTCTGAAATAGTGACATAGAAGGATAGCAATTTAATTATGTCAGTTCTCACATCGCAACAACGAAACGTACTTGAAAGTACAGTAATTAAAGCAAGGAATTTCGCAGAGAGTGGTGCTCGTAATGCACTGCACAACTTATCCGTAGATGAAGCACAGCCCTTCACTCATATTACCACTGAACAAAGATCATTACGAAATCGACTTAGAAGTAAAGCCCGACTCTCAGGAGATGCACTTCCTTCCAGTGGAAATCAACAAATTGATCATCTGGCGTATGAATTAGCCTATGAATACTGGCATAAGATGCTCTTCGCTAAAATTTTGGAAGCAAATGGATTACTAATACATTCGGATGGTATTGCAGTTACTATGGAGGAGTGTGAAGAATTAGCAAGAGAAGAAGGTTATGCTGATAAATGGGATGCTGCAGCTTCATATGCTTCAAAAATGTTACCTGCAATCTTCAGAGTAAATGATCCATTACTTAATATTGAATTTGCCACAGAGGATAGAATTAAACTAGAAAGTTTATTAGATGGATTAGAGAATGAAATTTTTATCGCTGATGATACATTAGGATGGGTTTATCAATTTTGGCAGAGCGAGGCAAAAGCCAGGATCAATGCAAGTGGAGATAAAATAGATGGGGAAAAACTACCGGCAGTTACACAGTTATTTACAGAGCCTTATATGGTTCACTTCCTTATTGATAATACTGTTGGTGCCTGGTGGGTTAGCAGAAACCCTGGTGTTACTCCACCAGTAAAATTTGAGTATTTTAGAACGTTGGAAGATGGTAAACCAGCAGCGGGTAGTTTTGAAGGTTGGCCTGATAAAACTGCAGAGATTACTTCACTCGATCCTTGTATGGGGTCAGGGCATTTTGTTGTTTCGCTTTTTGAAGTATTTGTAAAATTAAGAATGTATGAAGAAAGATTAAGTAAAGAAGAAGCAACAGATAAAGCAATAAAAGAAAATTTGTTTGGATTAGAAATAGATCCAAGATGTACACAAATAGCAGCGTTTAATTTAGCATTAACTGCCTGGAAGTTTTGTGGACATTACAGAGAACTACCTGAAATGAATCTTGCCTGCAGTGGAATTGCACCTAAAGGTAAGAAAGAAGACTGGGTTAGGTTAGTTGGAAATGTGAGAAGAGACGACAAAGGTAGAATGGAAAATGGAATGAAAGTTCTATATGACCATTTTCAACTTGCACCTGAACTTGGTAGCCTTTTAGATCCATCCACAATAAAATCAGATGCTTTTACTGCTAGCTTTGAAGAGCTACAACCAACACTATTGAAAGCATTAGAAAATGAAAAGGATGCTGAACAGCTTGACCGGGGGGTAATGGCTGCAGGAATAGCAAAGGCTGGTGAAATCTTATCTAACAAATATGTTTTACAAATAACTAATGTGCCTTTTTTAGGAAGAGGTCGGCAATCAGAAGAAAGTGTTTTAGCATCATTTTGTTCACAAAATTATCCTTTGGCAAAAAGCGAATTAGCAACTGTCTTCATAGAAAAAATGCTGAAAGGTGAAAGGAATACTACCGTTTGTTCAGTTATGCCGCAAAACTGGTTATTCCTAAAGTCCTATAAGAAATGGAGAATAAATTTACTTAAATTAAATAAGTGGAACTGGGTCATACGTTTAGGGTCAGGAGCTTTTACACAAATTTCTGGGGAGGTAGTTAAAGCTATATTAATTTCTTTCAATAATAATACTCCACAAGAGAACTCTACTTTTTTTGGACTTGATGTTAACTCGATATCAAATATCACTAATAAATCTCTTGGCATTAAATCAAACGATCTTTTTTTTCTAAATCAATTAGAACAACTTCAAAATCCAGATAGTCGTGTAGTACTTGGTGAAATCAAAGAGGGAACAGAACTTAATGAAATCGCATATACTGGTACTGGTTTACAAAGTTTTGACAGACCTAGATTTATTCTTTCCTTCTGGGAAACAAAGTTATTTTTAGACATTTGGATGCTTTTGCAATCAACCCCAGAACGGAATAAACTATTTTCTGGAATGAATGAAATCGTAAAATGGCAAAATGGATCTGGAGAACTATACGATTTAATGAATGCTAAAGAAAAAGTTGGATATAAAAGTGGGATATGGAAAGCTGGGTCACAATTTTGGGGTCTAAGAGGAATAATACATAGCGTTGTTGGCGACTTACCTCACTCACTGTATTTAGGCTATCCTTATGATACAAATGCTGCTGTCATAATTCCAAAAGAAGAGGAGAATTTATTAGCTCTTTATTGTTTCTCCGAATCAGGTGAATTTTCAAAAACTGTAAGAGAATTAGATCAAAAACTAATGGTTACAAACGCAACTTTTATGCAAGTTTCTTGTGACTTGGATTACTGGAAGGAAGTAGCTGCACAAAAGTACTCAAATGGATTACCTAACCCTTATAGTGAAGATCCAACACAATGGTTGTTTCACGGACATCCTACAAAATCAGATAATCCATTACAAGTAGCAGTTGCCAGATTTCTTGGATATCGTTGGCCAGCAGAGACTGATACAGAAATGGAACTATCAGATGAAGCACGATATTTCATTGATGAAATAAAGAAATTTAATTCTAAAACTGATGAAGATGGAATAGTGTGTATTCCATCGGTTAATGGTGAGTTAACAGCAGCAGATAGAATTAGATATTATTTACAGAAATTATTCGGAGCTGATTGGAATAATCAAACAATTAATTCTTTACTCCAGAAAGAAGGATCAAGAAAAACTAATCTGGAAGATTGGTTGAGGGAAGAATTCTTTGAACAACACTGTAAAGTTTTTCAGAATCGTCCCTTCATCTGGCATATCTGGGATGGTCGCAAAGATGGATTTGGTGCATTAGTTAACTATCATAAGCTCACAAAAGAAAACTTAGAAAAATTAACCTATACATATCTGGGTGATTGGATAAGACAGTGCGAAGCTAAAAAGAAAGCCGAAGAAAGTGGTGCAGAAGGATTATTAAGTGCTGCCTTAAAACTAAAAGAAAAGTTAGAAGCAATTCTTCTTGGTGAACAACCACTAGATATTTTTGTTAGGTGGAAACCAATTGAACAACAACTAATTGGTTGGGATCCTGATTTGAATGATGGAGTAAGATTAAATATTCGTCCATTTGTTTTTGCTGATGTGTTAAGGAAAAAATCGAAAATAAAATGGGGAATTGATAGAGGTAAAAATCCTCCCGGGTCCCCTTGGGGTGAGATTAGAGATAATGATAAACATTTAACACTTGCAGAAAAGAAAGCTGCAAGAGAGAAAGGGAAATAAATGGTTAGCGGAGATTTATATCACGTTTCGTGCAAAGAGTATGTTGTTGGGCAAAAACTAATTGCTCAAGAAACAACCCCATACTATCAGAAAAAAATTAGTCAGGGAACTAATTGGATAGATGATATACTGAATGACCATAAACCCAAAGATGCTCCTCAAAGAAATAAAACTCTTTTTGCTTTCGATTTTGTAGGTAATTGTCAAGCATTTTTTGAAAAAGAAAGTTGTCCAAGTGGAACACCGAAATATTACAAAGTTAAGATGGTAAACCCTATAAAATCTCCTATGTGTTTGACTGATTTGCTAGGAAAACTAGGGAAAGAGTCTCCAAAAGTAAAAGAAATAGCTCAAGAGTATTGGAATCCAAAACATAAATGGAAGTATTATGAATACTTATCAACTGAGATGGAGATCATTGAAATATTAGATACTCCAGGAGAAGAAACCTTGAGAATAGGCAAGGGTAATATAACAGATGATGCTGTATTGAGAAGAAGGTTATTTCAACAGGATGAAATGAAAAAATATTTCGAAAGTCTTAAGAATGACAGCAACAATTTTTAATAAAATAGTCTTAACCTTAAGACAATCAGTTTTACACAACAGTGGCATAATGGTCAAACCTGAGGTAATACTTTGGCCTGATTCCGAAAGGCAGTGGGAATCAGTTGTGCATATTTTAAGATCTGAATTCCCAGAGATATTAACCTTTGGAGAGTATGATGCTGCTAAAAAGCAAGGTCCGGCAATATGGATAAAATGTGTGGTAGCACGTTTGTTGCCTGAAGCTGATTGGTCTGAAGATGTAACTCCTATCATTTACTTACCTGGGCTTTCTAAGAGTGATTTAAAGAACATTTCAAGTGCGGGTTTAGATTTACAACCATTGATTGAATATCAATACACGGGAACAATATTTTCTCAGACTAATGGAAGAGAATGGAGTATACTAGCCTTTATCGAGAATGAACAACAAGGGCTTGGATTAAAAGTTGCACAAGATAAACTAACAAGAGAAACTTTAGTAAAGGTTTTACCTACAATTTTTCAGGATGATTCTATCAAGTATCCCCCTGTAATAGATGTTGATTTTCTAAACTCTTTACTTTTCCCAGATGCTTTCCCAAATATATTGAAGTGGTTGTGGAAGGGAGATGAATTCCTTAATTCCTTGCAAGAAGAAAAAAGGGAAGCCTTTGTTAATATTTGTAAGACGCGTTTCGATTTCGAACCTGATTATAAAAATATTTACGCAATCGTGCAGAAGTTTGGAATGCAACATAATGCCTGGAGACACGTTTGGGAGTTGTATGCTTCATCTCCAATAAAATATCCTGAGTTGGAAGGGTTGTTGAGAACAGCCAAACCTGATGATATGGGAATTGATTTGTTTGCTGTAAAGGAGGAGAGCTGGCCACAAGTAAACGAACAAAAAGAAGATGAACTAAGAAAAGCCTTACTTGCTCTAACTAAACTTTTACCAAAAGAAATACTTCCAAAATTATCGGAGTTAGAGAAGGTTCACTCTATTAGAAGAAACTGGGTGTGGGCTGAATTAGGTTATTCCGCATTGGCAAATACTCTACCACACTTAATTCAAATGACGGAAGTCTGTATTACTGCCTATCCATCCTCCGAAATAAATGAATTAAAAAACTATTACACTGAAAAAGGATATTTAGCAGATCAATCAATGCGAAAAGCTTTTCAAGCTGTGAAATCTGAAAAAGATAGACAGACCATTGAATCAATAATTTCCATTATATATAAACCCTGGTTAGAATCTCTTACTGAAAAATTTCAATCAAAAATTGATTTGAATACAGATGTATTACTAAAAAAAGATTTAGTTGATGAGACCGAAAATTTTATTTTATTTGTCGATGCATTTCGTTTTGAATTAGCTAAAGAGTTCGGAGAGATACTTAGAAATCAAAAATACAACGTTGAGATTCAATCAAAATGGTCAGGATTTCCAAGCCTTACCCCAACTTCAAAGCCTCTTGCATCTCCAATGGTTAGCGAAATAAATCTTAATAGTAATTGTGTTGATTTTAGGCCGCAGATAAAAACTGGTAAGGAACTTCAAATTGGTCTCTTCAGAGAAGAATTAAATAAAAAAGGATATAAAGCTATAACAAATCATTCTCAAATAGTTGTCGGTGAGAAGTATTGGTATGAGATTGGAGACATTGATACTAAGGGGCACGAAGAGCAAGCCAATATTGTAAAAAGAATTGAAGAGCTGTTTCATCAAATTAAAGAAGCATTAGAAATTGCTTTTGAAAAAGGTTTTGAACGAATTAAGATAGTTACTGATCATGGATGGCTTTTGTTACCTGGTGGTTTACCTAAGCAATCTTTAGATAAAAATTTAACGGAAACTCGCTGGGGTAGGTGTGCTTTAATCAAAGAAGGTGCTAAAACTAATTTGCAGCATCTTCCCTGGACTTGGAATCCAAATATTTTTATCGCTTATGCACCGGGCATCTCTTTCTTTAAGAAAAATGAAGAGTATGCTCATGGTGGAATTTCTTTACACGAGTGTGTAATACCAGTACTTACAATTACAAAGTCTGATAAATCAGATATAAGGGCTAAAATTTCTAACATTAAATGGGTGGGATTGACTTGTAAAATTGATCTATCTGATGCACCAGATGGTTATTTAGCCGATATCCGGATTAAGTATAATGATCTGAATACCTCAATCGTTTTGATCAATAAAGAAAAGAAAATTATCGGAAACAAGATTACACTTATGGTGGATACTGATGCTGAAGCAAAATCGGCTAGTGTAGTTCTGATGGATGAAAATGGAATAATATTAGATAAAAAACCAACATTAGTAGGGACATAAAATGAAATTAGATATTGTCGATCAAATTGCTGCTAAAGCATTTGAGGGTTATGTGGTGAGAAAGGATTTATTGGATCAGTTCAGAAAAACTTATCCAGTTCCAACATATGTTATCGAATTTTTACTAGGTCGATACTGCGCAACTACCGATGATCAGGAAATACAAGAAGGACTTGAAATTGTAAAACGTCAACTTGCAGATCGTACTGTTCGTCCTGGTGAAGAAGAATATTTCAAATCAAGGGCTAGGGAACAAGGAACAATAAAACTGATTGATATTATAACCGCAAAGCTGGATTCAGCAACGGATAGTTACGTTGCAACTCTTCCAAGTCTAAGATTAAATAAAATTCGTATCTCACCAGATATGGTAAACGCCAATGATAGAATGCTGACGGGTGGTTTTTATGGGGAATTGGAATTAGAATATGATAGCGCAATTGCACAGGAAAATAATGGAAGACCATTTGGTATAACAAACATTAGACCCATCCAACTTTCTCAGCGCAGTGTTTTAGAAATATTCTATAATGGTCGCAAATCTTTTACGCTCGAACAATGGAAAGATTTTTTGATTCGCAGTGTTGGTATGGAACCGTCAACATTATCAGAGAAAGCGAAGAATGTTCTGTTCGTACGAATGATTCCATTTGTTGAACGAAATTATAATATGGTTGAACTTGGTCCTAAGGGTACGGGTAAATCACATATATATCAGCAAATCTCTCCCTACTCACATTTGGTATCAGGAGGAAAAACTACTGTTGCAAGAATGTTTGTTAATATGTCGACAGGTGAACGTGGACTCGTATGTAAGTATGATGTAGTATGTTTTGATGAAGTGAATGGTGTCTCTTTCGATCAGAAAGATGGTGTGAATATTATGAAAGGATATATGGAGAGCGGTGAATTTAGTCGAGGGAAAGAACCGATCAGAGCTGATGGCTGTGTTGTCATGGTAGGAAATTTTGAAGTCGATGTGGAACATCAACAAAGAATTGGTCACTTGTTTGGTCCACTACCACAGGAGATGAGAGATGATACTGCCTTTATGGATCGAATACATTCTTATGTTCCTGGCTGGGACTTCCCAAAACTAAATCGATCATATTTTACTGATCACTTCGGATTAGTAAACGATTTTTTAGCTGAATGTTGGACAAGGTTGAGAGACGTGAATAGAATTTCTTCTGTTTTACCCAGGGTAGATTATGGAGGAGCCCTGAGTGGTAGAGATAGTGCTGCGGTCAATAAAACCCTAAATGGATTACTGAAATTAATGCAACCCAATCCTGATGAACCAATTGATGATGAAATATTAGAATGGGCAATCAAAGTAGCAATGGAATATCGAAGAAGAGTAAAAGAACAGCAAAAGAGAATAGGATCAGCAGAGTTTCGTAATACACATTTTAGTTATAGGATTGGTGATGAAGGAGTTGAAACTTTTGTTAGTACTCCTGAAATACATAGTGAAAATACAATTGGTGAAGATCCACAACCACCTGGACAGGTGTGGACAATAAACACTGGAAGTCAAGACGAAAATGCGGGGCTTTATAAAATTGAAGTTAATGTAGGCCCGGGCAGTGGAGTAAAAATACTTAACAAACCCACCCCCCAACCATTTCAGGAGAGTGTTAGATATGCAGAACAAAACCTCTACAGTAAAACGAGGGAATTAGTAGGTGATCGGGAGCCAAGATCACATGAATTTTCAGTTCAATTAAGATCTTTTGATATTTCAAAGAGTGGTAGTGGTATAAGTATGGCTGTACTAATGGCTTTATCGAGTGCACTTCTGGAGAAGAGTCTTAAAGGTGGTTTGGTAATTGTAGGTCAACTGAATCTAGGTGGGTCTATTGATAACTTATACAATGCAATTAATCTTGCTGAATTAGCGGTTGAGAAAGGAGCATCGACTTTACTTGTGCCATTAAATGCACGTAAACAATTAAACGATTTATCAGATGATATGATTACAAAAATAAATATACAGTATTATACAGATCTTAGAGATTGTTTGGTGAAAGCACTATTAGAATAGTTATGATTTATAAGTGCAATAAAATTCTAAAGTTTAATTGCTTGAGATAGATGAGTACTTGAAATAAATTTTTAATAGAAGAATTACTCTCTGGAAGTGTAAGAATTCTTGGATGAAATAATAAATAAGTTAGCAAAACAACTATCTGATAAAAAATTATGAATCTTAAATGCAAATCTGTCAATTAAAAATTCAAAACTTTAGAGGGATTAGTTCAAGCACACTGATTTTTCCAAATCATGTTGTACTTGTTGGAGATAATAATACAGGAAAATCTACTGTATTGGAGGCAATTGATTTAGTACTTGGTCCAGATAGATTAAATAGGACGCCTGTTATTGACGAACATGATTTCTACATAGGTAAGTATCAAAGTATGCAAGGGGAACTATATAAGATCATTATTGAGGCTACAGTTACTGATCTAAGTGATGACCAGAAAAACAAGTTTTACGAATATATTGAATGGTGGGACAAAAGAAATAATTCTTTATATGACCGATCTGATATTACTCAAATAGATAACTCTGAGGTTCAGGCAGCAATCAGAGTTACATTCGAAGGATTTTATGATAAAGATGATGATGATTTTAAGGGAAATACATATTATAGTAGAAGTCTTGTAGAAAGTGATTCACCAGTACAGTTCACAAAAAAAGATAAACAATTTTGTGGCTTCTTATATTTAAGGTCAATTCGCACAGGGACAAGAGCTTTGAGTTTAGAACGGGGAAGCCTATTGGATATTATTTTACGTTTAAAAGAAATCCGTCCACTGTTATGGGAAAAAACCTTAAATAGTTTGAATTCCTTTGAAATAAAAGATGAAAATGAAGAGGGTTTATCTACAGTTCTTGCTAGTATACAGAAAGCAATTGATAAATATGTGCCAAAAGAATGGGGTGCAAACCCGCATTTAAAGCTATCAAATCTAACTCGTGAGCATCTAAGGAAGATAATAACAGCATTTATTGCAACTGGGGATGGGGAACACTCAGCACCTTATTATAGGCAAGGCGCTGGTACCATAAATATTATAGTATTAGCAATGTTGTCACAAATTGCTGAAGACAAGCATAATGTTATTTTTGCAATGGAGGAACCTGAAACAGCCATTCCACCATACACCCAGAAACGAATTATACATGAAATAAAAAATCTTTCTTCTCAATCTATATTTACTTCTCAATCTCCATATACCATTGAAGAATTCAAACTTGAAGAGATCCTTATATTAAGAAGAGACTTATTAGGTGAATTAAAGCAATTCCGAATTGAATTGCCTGCAAGTATCAAGCACAAAAGATTTAGAAAAGATTTTAGAAATAGATTTTGTGAAGGACTTCTTTCGAATCGTATAATTATTGCAGAAGGGTCGACTGAAAATTCTGCTATACCAGTTGCAGCTCGAAAATTATCAGAATTAGATCCGACAACATATTCATCATTAGAATTATTGGGTTTTTCAATAATAGATGCTGAAGGAGAAAATCAAATCAAAGATATAGCAAAAGTTTATTCGGCTTTAGGAAAAGATGTTTATGCAATATGCGATAAACAATCTGAAGAAAATAAGGTTGCCATTGAAAACTCAGTAAAAAAATTATTTATGCATGAAGAAAAAGGAATTGAAAAATTAGTTCTTAAAAATACAACCCATTCTGCTAAGGAAAGATTTCTCACTAACTTAACAATACCCCAACATTTGATGGTTAAATACCCTAATCAAAATGAACAAATAGATGATCTTTTGTTAGATTATTTTCAATGGTCAAAAGGGAACTGGGGTATCTCTGATTTTTTATCACAATGTGATCTTGATGAGATTCCCCGATGGATTAAGCAAGTATGTATTGAATTAAAAGAAATAAGCAGTACTAATACTCTTGTTGAAGATAGTCCCAGAATAAATCAAGAAGATGAAAATGGGGAAGTTATGCCTTGATTGAACTTTCAGAAAAGAAAAAGCAGATTATAAAAAAAGATGGACATCTTCTTATAATAGGTGGTCCGGGTTCTGGAAAAACTTTCATATCTATTTTAAAGGCTTCCTACATTGTAAAGAATTGTATAACCACTACACAAAAAGTATTATTTCTCAGCTTTGCCCGTCCTACTGTTTCAAGGGTCATTCAAGCTATACAAGAAAACGTTAATGTTACTGAAGAAATTAGTAAATCAATTCTCGTTGATACTTACCATTCTTTTTTTTGGAAAGTCATTAAAACTCATGGATATCTTTTAGGTCTTCCCAGAAAATTGTCGATATTGACTCCCTCGATGGAAGCGGTAATGTTGTCCGCTATAAGAGGCTTAGATAGCTCCCAGGAAGAAATTAAAATTCTTATTAACACTGAGAGACTTAGGTTAGCTTTTGAACAAGGGTTGATTTGCTTTGACTTATTCGCTCATTTTGCTGGCAAGATACTTCTTGGAAGTGACAAAATTAGCAAAACATTATCCGGAGTATTTCCAGTAGTCATTCTTGACGAGTTTCAAGATACAAACTTCGATCAATGGAGATTCGTATGTCAATTAGGCACACGTAGCAAAATGATTGCTCTTGCTGACCCTAAACAACGCATTTATGATTTTTTAGGTGCATCTCAAGAGAGAATTGATGATTTTATAAGGGTCTTTGCTCCATCTGAGTTTGATATTAGTGATGAGAACTATCGTAATAATGAGACTGAAATTTCGATTTTTGGTGATGATTTGTTGTCTGGAAACTTTAAAGCTAAGTATAAGGGCATTATACTGCGTGGTTATCGCTCCAATAAGCAACAAGCTCATTCGTATCTCAAATATGAAGTGCTTAATGCAATTAGAAGAATAAAATCTTTAGATAATAAAAAGTGGTCTTTAGCTATCCTAACACCCACAAAAAGAATGATGCGACGAGTGTCAGAGTTTCTTCTTTCTGAAAGTAAATCTTTACCTCCTATATATAATAATGCAATGATTGATATTGAAGGAGTCGTATTATCGGCAGAAATAATTGCATTTTTATTACAGCCACAAGAGAGTCAAAAAGATTTAATTGGTTTTATATCAATGGTAAAAAATTTCTTTCTAGGTCGTGGTAGCGATAAACCAAGAAAGAGTGATATTAATGAAGCAGTAAGAATCAATAAAGCATTAGAAAAGCTACCTAAACTTTCCCAAAAGAGTCTCCTCGTTTCAATGATTGAAGCCTATAATATTTGTAAATCAATTAAAAAAAATGGTAATCCAGATGATGATTGGTTAGCTGTTCGAAAGACACTTGAACTTGGGAATTGTATACGTCTAAAACAGGTAGCAGAGGAAGCAAAAAATGTAAGATTATTAGATAAGGGTTCGCAATTGAGAGATTCCTTATCAAAAGATTGGCGTGAGAACGGATTTTATAAAAATGCTCTGAAAATAGTTCGCCAAGCATTTATACGTGAACATTTTTCAAATGCGAGTAGACCTGAAACAGGAGTTATAGTAATGAATATGCATAAAGCTAAAGGAAAACAATTTGATGAAGTTATAATTTTTGAAGGATGGCCTCATAGACAAAAGGGAATTATTGTCTCAAATCCAGATAGAATAATACCTGGTAATAAAACAGAAAATATTGGTATTAGTGAAAAATATAATTTCCGCGTAAGTGTTACTCGTGCGAGATTTCAGACAACCATTATGACACCCGAGGATGATCCTTGTATACTATTTCAATGAATGATATGAATTAGTATAAAAAATTTATTTAAATTATAAGTTATTTTACCAGATAAAAAATTAAGTAATGAAGAATTATTATAGGAGAAAATATGGCACTTTATCCCGATGATATGACTAAAGAAGAAGTAATGAAAGAAGCTGCGAGAATATTAGCTCCAACATTTAGGCGAATGTATTTTGAACGATTTGGATATGAAGCAAATGAAACAGATGAGAAAATAGAAAAAGTGCAGAATGAAAAGAAAGAACAAAAAGCTAAGGATGAAGAAATAAAAGATTCTTAGCTGGGGTATAAGAATTTTAATAGTAAATATCTATCAAACACAAAATTCATTCAGAAATTTAGTCTAAAGACAGAGTCATTAAATATCACCTACTTAGGGTGGGATTTTTTAATTTTATGACCATAAAAAAGGAAATATTGTATGTTCGGCATCTCAGGTCTTATTTACATCCCAGAGTATATCACATCCGATACAGAAACATATCTCTTCAAGACAATTAACAAGAAAAAGTGGGACAATACATTAAGTCGAAGAGTTCAGCATTATGGTTATCGATATGATTATAAAGCCCGAACAGTGACTCCAGAGATGTATATTGGTGTTTTACCGAAGTGGTTAAATGATCTTGCAGTTCAGCTGAAAGAAGATGGCTTGAGTGAAGAAGTTCCAGACCAGGTTATAGTAAATGAGTATGAACCAGGGCAGGGGATATCAGCACACATCGATTGTGAAAAATGCTTTGGTCCAAGAATATTCAGTTTGTCATTAGGAAGTGCTGTAATTATTGAATTTACTCTTCAAGGAAAGCCAAAGAAGGAAATAATCTTAGCACAGCGATCATTGGTTATGATGTATGGTGATGCAAGATCAATCTGGAAGCATAGCATACCTTCTCGATTGAAGGATAAAAGCGTTGAAAGAGAAAACAGGATTAGTTTGACTTTTAGGAATGTTGAAAAAGATTTTTTAGTGTCAATATAGCTTTTAGTATCTAATTAAATTAACTGCATCTAGTAGACCTTCTGATTGAAAGCCAATCTTATTTTTTAACTTTAACTAATTTGTCAACTGCTGATTTCAAATAATCGGGGGCAAGATGCGCATAAATTTGAGTAGTCTGAACATCAGAATGACCTAAAAGTTTTGACACAGTATAAATATTCTCACCACCCATAACCAATTGGCTTGCAAAAGTATGTCTGAGTTTGTGAATATCGCCTTTTAATCCAAGATCATTTAATGCTTTTTTTAGTTTATGGTAGGGTTTATCGGGATGAATTTTCGAACCATTTTTAAGTGTGAATACATATTCTGAATTTTTGCCTCTTTGCTTTTTTATAATTTCAAGAGCTTCATCATTTAGAGGTATCACTCTTGATTCACCTGTTTTAGTTTGCCAGGTTGCTGAGGAAATTATTGTGATACTTGGAGGAGTTCCTTCAAGATTAACATTATTCCATTTGAGGTTTATCCATTCACCTTTTCTCAGCCCTGTATGGAATATAAACTTTAAAGGTTCGACCCAATATTCATCCAGTTGTGACCAGATCTTCTCAAGTTCTTCATCAGTAAAATACTCTACCATTTTCTTTCCATTTAATCTGAAGCGTTTGGTTCCTTTTACTGGATTATTGGAGAGATAGCCTTCTTTAATACCATAATTAAAAAGTTGAGCAAGAATAGTTCTTAATCCATTAACAGTTTTAGGCTCCCACTTTTTCCCATTGGTAATTTCATTCTCAAGAAAATAATTGAAACCCTCTTCTATGTAGTTAGTTTTAATAGTAGCAACGTTTAGTGAAGGGCCAGGAAAAAATTTTTCCATATACTCAACATACTTATCAAGATAATTTTGATATCTTTTAAGTGATGAAGGTCTAATCTGATTCCTCTTAGAGGATAGAAAATTGTGACATAGATCTTTAAGTGAAATTATATTGTCGGGTTGAGTTAATAAATCAAACTGGCCGAGATATAATTTTGCTTCAGTTTCTCGGAAGAGTTCTTCAGCTCTCTTCTTGTTGGTTCCAACTGTTGGACGACGTCTCTTCCCATTTACTTTGTAATCTAAGAAGTACGTTATACCCTTTTCATCTTCTTTAGAACGCAGCGTTACTTTAGGTACAGCCATAATAATTCCTTTATTCTTAATAACAATTTAAGAAAAATGGCACAAATCTGGCGCATTCTATTTTGCCAGACTTGTTAACTCATTTAATTATATGGAATTATAAGGAATGTGCGGAGAGGGAGGGATTCGAACCCTCGGTACCGGTTTACCCAGTACGGCGGTTTAGCAAACCGCTACCTTAAGCCACTCGGCCACCTCTCCATAAATAATCAATATTTCAAATTTAAGTAGA
>Ga0172369_10005478_pt1 | contig 15583 bp, 15 predicted proteins | sample LakKiv25m_FD_114539 | JGI IMG/M metagenome (GOLD analysis project Ga0172369, IMG submission 114539) | Freshwater microbial communities from Kabuno Bay, South-Kivu, Congo - kab_022012_11.25m | ecosystem: Environmental > Aquatic > Freshwater > Lake | place: Democratic Republic of the Congo...
CTATCACAGATCAGCCAATAACTGGACAAATCCTAAAAACTTAGGTTCAACAATAAACTTTGGACTTGGGATGTGGGGCACTTATGTATCTTCTGATAATAAATATCTGTTTTATACGACAGGGAATAACACGAATTATTCTGACACTTATGTTTATTGGGTTCGAATAGATGGTTTGATTGATAGTCTAAAGCACACTAATTTTGTTCCTTATGTAAAAAATTTGATTCCCAATCAGGCAGCCGATATTGGGACACTCTTCAATTTTACTATTCCCGACAGCACCATTATTGATGATGACGGGAACAATACCCTGGCTTTTAGTGCAAAACTCACCAATGGAAATCCTTTGCCTGACTGGTTGACTTTTGACACGCTGACAGCTTCCTTTTCAGGTACACCACCTTTAGCAGAAGTATTAAATATTAGGGTAAAAGCGACTGATACCGCCGGAGCAAATACATCCACAACATTAAAAATTACTGTACTTGATCCAACTGCAATTGACCGGACAGAATACCACGGAGCCAGAATTTTCCCAAACCCAACCAATGATTTAATACACATCTCCTTAAATTCCTCGGACGGTAAGACTGCTATTGTCGAAATTTGCAACATGGATGGAATGGATATCCAGACTTATTCATTCAATAAGAGCATAAGTATTGATATGGCAGACAAACCCAAAGGAATATATTTTGTCAGACTGTTCATCGACAATGAAAAATTTATTAAGAAAGTCAGTATTGAATAAATGCAATTTTTGCAATCATTTTTTTCCTGTACCGCGTACCTGATTTCCCTGGTTTTTCTACTAATGCCATTAATACGCCTTATTTGGTTCAATCAATATAAGTGGATATTTATCAAAGCAATCTAATTTAAAGAAATCGCTACTGTTGTGATAATTTTATTCTGCGCTTTTTGAAATACCTGATTTTACAGCAAACTAGAAGATTTAATTTGAAGGAGAATCGACCCGGAAATTGGTTTTTCTTTGGTAAAATAATCAAAGAATAATCCAAAGTGAAATAGTATTCAGGAAGCTATTTGATTTTACCGCAGCTGATGCATTCATACGTTGAGTTGAAAGATGTGAAGGTCTTTACAATGCGAAGACGTTGACATGGTGGAAACAATTATTGTTGCAGGATTGATACATTCCGGATTTTTGGACAGTTTCATCCCTGATGTGCCAATCGATGAGATTATCCTCGAAAGAAACAATCCGGATTTTTATACCAATTTTATTGCGATAAAAAATAAGGATTTATTGTAAATATTGTCAAATTGCAGACCACTCAAATTCCCGGTCGATTCAACACGATTAACGTTCGGGCTTTTCCCCAAAATAATATTCCTTTCTCCAAAAAACACAGCCCGGCGTTAAAGCAAATTCTACTCTATGATCTACTCATATTTAATCGCATCCACCGGGTTTCGGAGAGCTGCACGGTAAGCAAGGAAGAAAACGGTAAGAAAGGTGATGAGTATCGAAAGCAAACCTGCAATGAAAAAAATGCCTGGCGACAGATTGATTTTATAGGCAAAACTGTCGAGGTAGTTTTTCATATAATACCATGCAAATGGCCATGCGATTACATTCGCAACAACCACAAGCCACAAAAATTCGCGCTGTTGAATTGTAATGATCTGAGCAATGGAAGATCCCAGTACTTTCCGGATTCCGATTTCCTTGGTCCTTTGTTCAGCCATGAAAGAAGCCAGCCCGAACAACCCAAGGCAAGAAATAATGATGGCGAGTATGGCGAAATATTCGATAATCCTGCTTAACCGGGTTTCGTTTAGATACATCTTTTCATAGGTTGTATCCAAAAATTTGTATTCAAAAGGAAATGCCGGAACAAAGCTATTCCAGGTTTTTTCGATAAAACTGATGGTTTTTTCGGTATTTTCTCGGTTTATCCTTACAAAAATAAAATATGCATATCTAGGCAGGTCGAAAATTACAAGCGGATCAATTTCGGATTGCATTTTTTGAAAATGGAAATCCTTTACCATACCAACGATGTGATACCTTTGGGTATCACCCCATGTAAGCCATTTACCAACCGGGTCTTCGAAACCCATCAACTTTGCAGTTCTCTGGTTGATGAGGACGGATGAGGAATCCGTAGCAAAATCCTTCGAAAAATAGCGGCCATTTACAAGGCCTAAGTTCATTAATCCGGGAAAGTCGGCATCGGCAAACTCAAGGCTGATAAGCACATCATCGTCTGCATTTTTACCGTCCCACGAAAACCCGCCGCTGTTGCTGCCAACCATAAAAGGGAGATGCGATGAACAGCCCGCTCCAAGGATGTCAGGATTATTTTTTAATTGCACTTTAAAGGTTTCAAACTTATCTATCAGGTTACCCCTGAAAGTGAAATACACCACGTTTTCCTTATTCATACCGAGCTCTGAATGCAACATAAAACTAAGCTGCCTGTAAATAACGATGGTACATATAATCAGGCCAACCGAAAGGGCAAACTGGAAAACCACCAGGCTACGCCTGAACCAGGCATGTCCTCTCAGGTTATTCCCGGACGATTTCATTACTTTCATCGGATTGAACGACGACAGGTACAATGCCGGATAACTTCCTGCAATAATGCCGGTGAGAAAAGTTATCAATATCAGAGAAATAGTAATTCCCGGATCAAGAAGTGAAAACGACATCTCTTTACCACTCAGATCGTTAAAAAGGGGCAAAAGCAACTGGACAAGTATCAGGGCAAATACCAGGGAAATTACTGCCATCAGTACCGACTCGCCGATAAATTGAAAGATGAGTTGTTTCCGGGTAGCTCCCATAACTTTTCGTAACCCGATTTCCCGGCTTCGCTTCGATGCCCGGGCGGTTGAAAGGTTCATAAAATTGATGCAGGCAATTAAAAGGGTAAAAATGGCGATAATTCCAAAAGTATAAATGTTCCTGATGTTGGTAGGCGAACCGTCGAAATAATACAGGTTTTGTTTTGAAATTGGAAACAGAAACAATGTTGTAGTATTGGTTGTATCCCCGGCTACCTTTTGAAAATAATGTTCAAATTTCTTGTTAAACGCCTGGTAATCTACTTCGGGTTTGAGCAAAGCATAAATATAAAAAGTATTCCAGCCATACTGTTTTAACGAAAAACCCATCTGGTCGAGATAATCGAAAGGAATATAGTAATCATCATGAAAACTGGAATTTGTTGGCGGTCTTTCGATAACCGCGGTAATCCTGAAATCCTGCTTATCGTTTAGCCGGATAATCTGGCCCACCACATCGGTTTTTCCGAAAAGCTTTTCGGCGGCCCTATCTGAAATTACCGTGGTGAAAGGCTCCTTCAATGCACCGGCAAGTGTTCCGGAGACCAGTTTAAAATCAAATACTTTAAATAAGCCTGAATCAGCCGGAGTGATGGCTTCGATGAATTTTTTATCCCCATAACTCACCACGGCCGATTGTTCATAAAACCTGAAAACCTCCTCAAATTCGGGAAAATCACGTTTTGCATCTGCTGCAAGTGGGCCGGGCATGCAAGGGGTAGTAAGCGGTCCTGTGGTATATTGCTGGGTCTGGGCAAAGCGGTAAATATTATCGAAGTTTCTATTAAAGCGGTTAAAACTCAACTCGTGATAAATCCATAAACTTATCATGATGAAGGCTGCAAGGCCTACCGATAATCCGAAGATGTTGATGAAAGTATAACCCTTTTGCCGGATAATACCCCGAAAGGCTGTTATCAGATAGTTTTTAAACATAATGGTTATTTTTCTTTGCGGATATAAATGTTCCCGCTGATGGTTTCGAGTTTTATTGGTTTGCCTCCACCATTAAGGGTTGCTTTAATATCTCCACCCCTAAAAACCCGCATATGGGATGGCGTTTTCCCAAGATCCAGATCGAGATCAGAATATATCTCCCCGGTAATGGTTTCCGTTTCAAAAGATGCTTTCTCCCCTGCGTCGATGGCCAGATCGATAAATCCACTGATGGTTTTAATGTTCATCGGGGCTTCAAATCCTGATATTTCGATATCGCCACTGATGGTCTCCAACCGGATGATGGTTCCTTTGGGAAGCAAAACTTCGTAATCGATTTCCATATTAATGCAACGGCCATCTGACTTTGAGATAATACCATTCGTAACCTGATACGAATTTTCCATCAAACTTTCGGGATTCTTAATTTTGGCTTTCAGACTAACACCCCGGGCAACCTGTTCGACCGTAAGATCAAATTTATCATTATCGGCATTATCGTTAATATTTACAGTGGCTTTAATCCTGGCTTCACTGTTATCCCAGGTTTTAATTACGATATGATTGGCAAAATCGAAATTCATTTCTGCATTTTTGTCCTTCCCCATCATTACCGATTTTTCGATAACTTCCTGGGCTACTGACCTTGAAAGAAAGACGAAAGCAATAGCCATAAATATGATACGCTTCATAAGTTCGATTGTTTTATTAGACAAGAAAATTATAGAAATGTTACACCCTCAGGGTGTAATTATAATGGAAAGAAAAGCTTTCCCGGAATATTTCTTTATCGAAATTTCTTTCCGGGAAAGCTTTTGGATTTATTTTTTGCGGAGGTACAGGTTTCCATTGATGGATGAAACCGTAACCTTAACACCACCGCCATTTAATTTGCCTTTGATGTTGTTCATACCACCCAGGAACCGTTCGCCATCTTCTTTTCCTTTCTTATCAACCGCAATATCCAGGTCGGTGAAGATATCGCCCTGCAGGGAGCTGAGATCAAAATCGGCTTTGGCCGCCGAAGGCAAGGTTAAGTCAACTTCACCATTGATCGATTTGACCGACATGGGGCTATTTTGGTTTAGTGCTGAAAAAACGATGGTTATATCGCCGTTAATGACATCGAAAATCAGCGGTCCTGTAACGTTTTCGCACTTTATGCCACTATTCATCGTGCTGATCTCCAGTTCATTTTTAAAGTCGTTTACCTCAACGTCCGATGAAGCAAACGGACTTGTATAATCGAGTTTTACGGCAATACCATCAGGCACCATAAACGTATAGCTTGCTTCACTGGATTTCCTTGTTGCACCAGTAATACTGATGATATCACCGGCTTCGGTATAATTTAACCCGATATTGGTGTTATCGGTGCCCCCGGCAGAAAGCGGTTTTAAACCTTTTGCACGATCAGGGAGTTCGGTTAAACCGTCGGCTTTAATTACCAGTTCGCCACTGCTGGTTCCAACGATTTTAACTTCCCCTGCCAACTGTCCGATCTCAATCTTCTTTGCGTTTTTCAAATTGCTTTTAAATTCCTGGCCGTAGGAATTGCCGGCACATAAAATGCATAATGCAATAAATGCTTTTAATAAAGTTTTCATGTAAATGATGTATTAGGTTAATGATTAAAAATTCATTCAAATCCTTCTGCAAAAGCAGGATTCCGGTTCAGTTTCTCACGAAGCCTCAGATCCGCTGAAATTGGTCATTTTCCATGCATCCAGTTTTCCAACATTCCTTTCTTCCTTTTCTCCACTATATCAACCGGAGTATCCCTTTTTCGGCTAATTTCTTCACCGATTCGTTGGTGCTGTTTTTTTCGAGCATCTCCTTCATTTTATCAACCGCCCGTTTGTCCTGTATTTCAACGAGGATATTGATGAGCGAAATCTGGATGATCGGGTCGGTTTGTATGCTCATGGTTTCGACAAATGCATCCTTAACCAGTTGCTGATTTTTAAATTTAGCCAGCGCATTAAGGGCGGCCATCCGTACATTGCTGTTTTTATCGGTGTTCATCGTGTTGATGAGTGCGTTGAAGACATCCTTATCGGGGGCCGTCATTTCTTCGAGATAATTTGCAGCCTGGATGCGCTGACTGGCCGAGGGTTGATCCAATTTTGTCAGGATGAGCAGGTCTTTCATCTGGTTCAGTTCATTTTTGAGATCGTCGGTTTTGCTCATATCTCCCCGGTTGGAATTGATGAGCAGGCCAAGTAGCATTCCGGTGATGAGCAAGGCAAATCCGGCAGCCATTTGCCCGAAGTTGGTATAAATCCAGTGAAGCCTTTGTCCCGGCTTTAAAGCAATTGTTTTGCCGGATCTGACTTTTTGTTTTTCCGTTTTAAGTATGGCCTCAAAACCTTGCCTGAGGCTTTGGTCGGGCAACTCGTCCTGTAGCTGGTTCATTTCTCCGAATAACACCACCAATCCGTCAACCTCATCCCGGCAATGCTTACAGCCTTCGAGATGTGTCTTCACCAGAAGTGTCTCCTCCTGATCCAGGGTTTTATCGACAAAATCGATCAACAGCGGTTCTATTTTTTTACAGTTTTCCATGATTTCAAATTTTATTTAGCAGGGCGCAGAGGGCAGAGCGCAAAGCGTATTTGTAGCGCGTCTTTCCATTCTTCCAATCTTCCATTCTTCCAACATTCAAGTTCCAAATTTCCCCAATTTTCCATCATTCCATTTTTCCATTATTCCATTCTTCCACCCCTTCTTCACACCATTTGGAAGTAAATCTCCTTTAATCGTTTTATTGCCCGGTGAACCTTTACTTTCACCGCCGGTACCGAGCTTCCGGTAATTTTTGATATTTCTTCGTACTTCAATCCCTGGAACCTGCTCAGCTCTATCACTTCCTGCTGGTCGGCAGGGAGCCGGCCAAGCGCCTCCATCAGAATTTCCCTGCGCTCACTGTCTTCCAATTCATCCATGGCATCTTTATCACGGCTTGCAATGCTTTCGGCCTCATCAACATCCGAAATCAGGTACCGGTTCTGGTTGTAATGATCGATATGAATGTTCCGCGCTAACTGGTAAATCCATGTCCTGAACGGTAGTTTTTCGTTGTAGGTTTCGCGGTACTTCAAAATCCTGCCAAAAACATTCTGCGTCAGATCGCGGCTGGTTTCCCGGTCACCGGTGAGCCGCAGGAAAAAGTTGTACAGCTTTACGTGATACTTTTCAAAGATCGGTGAGAGGGCATCCAGATCACCCTCTTTAACTGCAACCATCAACTCTTCGTCTGTACTGAAAATCTTCACCGCGTTTTGTTTAAATTGACGTTTCATTATTGATTACCCCAAAATTCGTAAAAGGTTACATACAAGATAAAAATAATTTATTATTTATTCCAGACCAGGGATTTAAAGTGAGCTTTCTACTGTCGGGCATGGCCTGAGATTCCGCTGCGCCACCCTTAATTTCTTTAACTACAAAGGATCACAACGAAAAATTAAGGTACCGCAAAGAACCCCTTCAATTAAAAAGAAAGTTGTTTGCCGGAAAAATATTCGTGTTTTTGAAGCATCAATTATTTTCATTAATTTACCTCCAATTTAAACACCCTTTCTAATGAACGATATAGAACTTTTACAATTGACCACTGGCGACAAATAAAACATTGAATATAACAAGTTTTTGGAGGGATTTACAAGTTATAAGCCATTTTATGAGCCGACAACGAATTTGCTTTTTTATATTTTTCGTACTATTTTTTAAAGGTTTGACAAGTTATGGACAAACCGATAATAGAAAAGACTATTTAATTTCTTTCCATGACTGCGTCAAAGACAAATATGGTTATTAAAATCAAAAGGGAGATACGATTATTCCTACTGGAAAATATGCGATTTGCTTTACTGACACATTTAGAACTTATGCAATTGTTTTAAAACCAAACACTGGGTTTGTAGCAATAGACAGACAGGAAAACATTTTATATCAGGTCTTTCCTTTTGACAATGGACCAGACATAGTATCGGACGGATTTTTTAGGATAATTGAGAATTCTAAAATTGGGTTTGCTGACTCTATGACAGGCAAGGTTGTCATTAAGCCGCAATTTGAGTGTGCCTGGCCTTTTATACATGGAGTTGCAAAAGTCAGCATGGAATGTTCTAAACGATCGGACCGAGAACATAAAACATGGTTCAGCGACAAATGGTATTACATTGACAAGTCAGGAAAGACAGTTAACAAATTTGATGCAAACCAAAATGACAGAAAGAAAAACGGCTAATAACAGCACCTACCCTCAAACAGGGGTTTCGTGCTTTTTAGGACATGATCCTTCAACTGAGGGTTGAAAAGTAACTTCCTTCAGTTGGCAGATTCATTGGGAAATCCCCGCACTGTGTAACTGAATAACGGTAACTGCCTCTCGACGAAATGGTAACTACCACTCGAATGAATAGTAACTACCACTCGAATGAATGGCGGGTTCACGTATTTACTGGAAATATCGCCGTATTATCCAAATCATGAAATAGCGTTTTCACTTAAAAAGTTTACCTTTGGTGTATGATTATCAAGGACAAAATACAAAAAAAAATAACCGATTTTACTACTTTATGCTGGAACCATAAAGTTAAATACTTGTATGCCTTTGGTTCGGCAACCACCGACAGTTTCGACAGCAACACCAGTGATATCGATTTACTTGTTGAAATTGACGACCCTGATCCGATAGAAAGAGGTGAAAAATTACTTTCATTATGGGATAATTTCGAAATATTTTTTTGCCGGAGAGTTGATTTATTAACTGAATCCTCTATCCGAAATCCATATTTAAAGAAAAGTATCGATTCGACTAAAATATTGATCTATGACGGAAAAGAGCCTAAAATACTTAACTGTTATCATCCAGGCGATTGATTTGATTAATGATTTCACCAAATCGATTTCAAGTTACAATGATTTTGTAAACGATTTCAAAACTCAAAGCGCTGTTGAGCGACAATTAGGCATAATTGGCGAAGCTGTAAAAAAGTACGATTCACTCCATCCTGAAGCCAGTCTTGAGAATGCAGGAAAATTTATTGGATTTCGTAACCGGTTGATTCATGCTTATGATGCAATTGATTCATCAATGGTTTGGGCCATCATTCACTGACATCTTAATCCTTTGAGAGAGGAAGTGATACATAAACTTGGATAAAAATTCCGGAATACGTTGGACATTATCCCCGTATTGCCATTCTAATTTCGATTCTTCCAACCATAGTTCATTAAAAAAACAAAGCCGGAAATTTCATTCTCCGGCTTAATTTTTAAATCATTATCGCTTAGTTGCTCTTCATCCACGAAGTACGGTACTGTTTCCGCTCATGATTTTCAGCAGCGGCAAAGCGCCGTGAACCCGAATTCATCGGGCTTACCGGAAAATTTTTTTTAGGCAGTACCGATTTCATGACCGCCGATTGGTGACTCATCGGAAAAGGATGGTCGTCAACTGTCGGAATCGTCTTTGAAATGAGTTTATGAATGTCGCGCAAATAGGCTTTTTCGTCGGCATCACAGAATGAAACCGCAATACCTGTCGCCCCTGCCCTGCCTGTACGCCCTATACGGTGAACGTAGGTTTCGGGAATATTGGGAATTTCGTAATTCACAACATGGGTCAGATCGTCGATATCAAGTCCCCTGGCTGCAAGATCGGTTGCAACAAGCACCCTGGTTTCCTTGTTTTTGAAGTTTTCGAGTGCCCTTTGCCGTGCCTGCTGTGATTTGTTACCATGAATGGCTTCTGCCTTAATGCCTTTTTTGTTAAGGATTTTGGCAACATGATCGGCGCCATGCTTGGTGCGCGTAAAAACGAGCGCCGTAACCATGGCTTTATCTTCGAGCAAATGAAGCAGGAGTTCTTTCTTATCGCCTTTATCGACAAAATAAACCGACTGAATGATGGCATCGGTGGTTTTCTGCATAGGTGCTATTTCAACTTTTGCAGGATTTATCAGGAGGCTGTCGGCCAACTTTACAATTGCCGGAGGCATGGTTGCAGAGAAAAGGAGCGACTGCCTTTTTTTAGGAAGCATGGCCATGATTTTCTTTACATCGTTTATAAAACCCATGTCGAGCATGCGGTCGGCTTCGTCCAGAACAAACAGGCTGATGTTTTCGAGGTTTACAAATTGCTGTCCCATCAGGTCCAACAAACGACCCGGTGTGGCAATGAGAATTTCGACACCTCTGCGTAATGCAGAAGTCTGTGGGCCCTGGGCAACTCCGCCAAAAATGACGGTATGTTGTAATCCGGTATGAACACCGTAAGCCGCAAAGCTATCACCAATCTGGATAGCTAATTCACGGGTCGGGGTTACAATGAGTGCTTTTATCTTACGTCGTGGAGATAATCGGGTATTTTGAGGGATTTCAGAATTTAGTTCCTGGTGCAAAAGCTGGAGTATCGGGATAGCAAATGCTGCCGTTTTTCCGGTGCCCGTCTGGGCGCAGCCTATTAAATCTCTTCGTTGAAGAATCAGTGGAATCGCTCTTTCCTGGATAGGTGTTGGTACAGTGTAACCTTCTGTTTTTAATGCCTTTTGAACAGGCTCAATTAAATTTAATTTTTCGAATGACATGTGTAATTTTTAAAAGGCTTGCCGATTTTATTTTTGGTAAAGAAGGGGCCCTGGTAAATAATAATGCGGCAAAGATAGCTTAAATAAACCACACCGGAGTTATATTTTGTTAATAATGAATGGTTTATTGCCACAGGGCAAAGCCAAAAAGGATTTATCAGCAAATATAAGTAGCGTTCATTCAGCCGTTTCACTCGTAATGCAAGGCATCGATGGGATTTTTCCGGGCTGCTTTTATGGCTTGCCACGAAATGGTCGACACGGCAATAATCATGGCCAAAATGGCCGCAACTACAAAGATCCACCAGGAGATACGTGTCCGGCTGGCAAAATTCTGAAGCCATTTATCCATAAAATACCAGGCTATCGGGTAGGCTATAATACTGGCAACGAACACCCACTTTATAAACTCCCGGTTTAGCCGGAGTACAATATGGCTTACGGAACTTCCAAACACTTTTCTTATTCCGATTTCTTTTGTTCTCCGTTCGGTGATATACAGCACGAGGCCAAACAATCCGAGTGCTGCAATAAAAATTGCCAGTATCGTGAAACTGATAAAAAGATTGCCCATTTTCAAATCGGAAGTGTATAATGCGAGGTATTTATCTTCGGTAAAGAAATAATCCAGTGGCTGGTTGGGGAATACCGAATCCCACTTTTGGTTAATCATCGCAATTACTGCTTCATTATTCTGACCGCCGAGGCGAATGTTGAGATACCTGGAATTGCGAGGATCGGCATTGATGAGCAGGGGTTTAACCGGTTCGTGAAGAGAGGCAAAACTAAAATCGCCAACTACGCCGATGATTTTAAACCTGTAATCGGTAGATTCGTCAGATCCGGTTGGCAAAGAAATGTAATGTCCCAATGCATCATCCAGACCCATTTGTTTCGCCAGAGCCTGGTTGATGACCACGGCATTCGAATCGGCTTCAATGTTTTCTGAAAAGCTTCTCCCCTTTACGATTTTAGCACCTATCACATCAAAATAATTATAATCTGCCTGCAGATTAAGCAGCATCCAGGCGTCTTTTCTCGAATTCCCCTCAGGATAATAACCCTGGCGCTGTCCAAAATTACCAAGGTAAGCCGAAGAAGCCGATACATCTTTCACGCCGGGAACGTTTAATAGTTCAGCTTTGATCGTCGCATAACGGGTGGTCATTTCAGGTCCTCTTAAAGGTACCACCATCAGGTCCTCCTTAACAAAACCAAGATCCTTTTTGCTGATAAAACTGAGTTGGTTCCTGATGACCAGTGTCCCGAAAATCAGGAAAACGGAAATCGCAAACTGCAAAACAACCATCGCATTCCTAAACACCGAATTGCTTGGATGGTTGAAGAAGTTCGATTTAAACCCTTTCACCGGACTGAGTGATGACAGGAAAATTGCCGGGTAACTTCCGGCAGCCAAACCAACAAAGATGGCAAGCAGGATGAGGAACATTATAAAAGTGCCGTTTCCAAACCAGCCGAAGCTAAAACTGGTACCGGCAATATTGTTGAAAAGCGGAAGCGCCAGGTTGATAAAAATCAGTGCCAGGATAAGACTGATCAAAGAGATCAGTACGGATTCGCCGATGAATTGAAAAGTTAGTGTCTTTCGGTTGGCACCAAATACTTTTCGCATCCCTACTTCCAATGCCCGTTTTGACGACCTTGCCGTGGAAAGGTTGATAAAATTAATACAGGCAATAATTAAGATCAGAAATGCGATAGCCGAGAAAATGTAAACCTGTGCAATGTCGCCCTGACGACCCATCTCATGAACCAGATGAGAATGTAAATGGATGCTTGTGACGGGGTGCAGTGAAACTGTGAATTTTCCGCCATAATCCCGCATCCCGCTGCCCATGTATTTTTCGACCAGGGTATCAACCTTCACCTGCAGGGCAGGAATATCTACACAGTCGTCTTTAACCACCACGTAATTAAAAGTTGCAAATGCAAATAAGTTGTTCACCAGCGATTTTGTACGTTCGTTGGTGAGCAGCGTGCTGAAGGAAACATACATATCGAACTGCAGATGCGAATTGTATTCCGGGTCCCCAATAATTCCGGTAACCTCAAAATTATCCTTGTTGTTCCATTTTATCGTTTTTCCGATTGGATTCTCATCGCCAAATATTTTATGTGCCATTGTTTGAGTCATCACCAGTGAAAAGGGTTGTATCAGTGCTGTCTTCGGATCACCCTGGATGAAATCATATTTAAAAACATCAAAAAAGGAAGAATCGGCATAGATCATGTTTTCTTCAAAAAAATGACGGTCGAGGTAAGTAAGCAAAACCGACCGGCGCACCTCCTGTATCTGCGTAAACTGAACAACTTCGGGTAATTCGTTATAAAGAGCCGGTCCCATGGGGCCTCCTGTAACTGCAGCCTCAATATAATTACCACCCATTTCACCTTTTAACACCAATCTATAGGTGAGGTTGGCTTTTTTGTGATGGCGGTCGTATTTCAGTTCATTGTAAACATAAAGGCTTATTAATACAAAACAAGCCATACCGATTGCCAGTCCCAGCATGTTGATGAAAAAATAAATCTTGTTGCGAAGCAGATGGCGGATTGCTGTGATAAAGTAATTCTTCAGCATAAAAAAGAGATTAATTGGTAGATTTCATTTTTGATCCCATGTATCCGATTATTGTACCAAAGAATTTTATGAATTGATATTCAGCCTCCTAAGGTTTTTTTCTGACGATATCCTGAGATGGGACGTCCATTTTCAAACACCAGCCTGTCCGATAAAGAACAGGACGTTTTATGGCTTGTCTTATCCCGGACAAAGACTGATTTAATTACATCACACGGAATGAAGCCTTGGTGGTAAATTTTAGTGTAATCCGATGTAAATGTCAAGTTCCTTATGCCATTCATCGGGTTCGTAGGTTTTAGGAAAGATTTCTTCATTAAATATTAAATCCACCAGGTAATGCGGTTTTTTCCCTCCGATATAAACCGATTTAGCGCAGGATACACAGTAAACAACCACATCTTCAACGGGCATCTCCGAAGTCCGTTTTATCATTTGTATTTTAACTTTTTCGGTAGGAATAACACCGTAGAAACTATCGCCACAGCAGGTCGATTTTGTCCTGGTTTTCTCGGGCTCAATTATCGTAATATTCATTTTGTTAAGTAACTTCCTCACCGCATTGTGAATCCTGTCCTGGTCCCTTGTCGGACAAGCGTCGAGAATTGACATCGGCCGGCCATGATAATCCGGGAAAGTAATAATATCGTTTTCGGCTAAAATTTCCCACAACGAAATCGTTGAAGTGTTTTGATAATCATTCCGATAACGTTTATCACAACCCGGACAAATATTTATCACCCGGGTTTCTTCAGTAAATTGGGGATCGTGGTGACAACAAATGTCTAGATCATCCATTTCACCCAAACAGTCGTTTAGAATGAAATGTAACTTTTTGGCTAATTCCGGTTTATATAAAATTAATGCACATCCCGGCGCGAAAACCATTTTTATTTTATTCCTTTTATTAAAAGTCATGAGTGGTTTATTTTCTAAGTTAAACACAAAGCGAAGCATATGGTTTGTGGACGACTTTGAAACACAAGTCTTTCAACTTACTCCGGTAGTCATTAAAAGATTAAATGTTCATATTTACAATTTAACCCTCCATACACTATACGCATTAGTATGCCAGCTTTTCTTCTGTCTGAAATGTCAGGGTTTAATTTCAATTCCTGTCCCGATTTCTACTGCAATATAAAGTTCATCAATTTCTTGGTCAGTCAATGCAAAGCAACCTAAAATCCGGTCATACCAACGATGAAGATTTCCAATAAATCCAGTTTTGTTTCTAAGTCCATGTATTTTAAAGTCACCACCTGCCGGTTTTCCAAGTCGCCTTGCATTCTCAATATCGTCTTTGTTGGGACAGGAAATGCCTAAGTTTTTATGATAACCACTCTTTGGATCCTGTCTATTGATAAAACAAACATCCTCTGGAGTTTTTTTGTCGCCCTCGATTTCTTTGTAACCAAACAGGTTGTTTACCAAAAGAAATTTTGTTGGTCTTAATAACTTGTCCATTTGAATATGCCAGTAATTGTCTTTTCGATTTGAAAACAACAATGTTATTTATCTTACGACGGATGTTAGTTTTTCTTCAGGATAAAAATAATAAACTGCCAACCCGATAAATGAGATGGAAAATGACAGCCGTGCTATTTTATCTTTTCTCATTGAGTTCGAATTATTGATATTCTTCTAAGGTTTCTTATAACTTCGGATTCGCAACAACAGCAAACAAGATATAGAGGTTTTTTCCGAATGCTTTCCTGGATTATTCAAAATCATCACAAGACAAAGACTCACTTTCCCTTCTTGATGATAAACCCAACTTGTTGCGAAATCCGCTGATCGGGTGGGATGGAATATATCCATCGCATCATATTTGTAAAATTAACCTTCTCTAAAAAAGGGAGGTTTTGTTTTGTAAAGATGAACATGAGGATATTAAATTCCTGCTCTTTACCAGGCTTGTCGATCTCTAAATAATAGCCGTCGCTAAAGGCGGGATGAACAGGTATTTCTACAGTCTGGTCTTTCTGGAAGAGCCGGTCGGGATTGTCGTTGAGACGTTTGTCGGATGGATCTTTGTAAGGATAAAGGAGATAGGTTTCTTCGTCGGTTACATTAAATATTTTCAGATACCCGTTTTGTGTTGGTGTAAATGAAAACCGGAGGTTATCCTGGTTTTTGTAAACCTCATCGATGCCTTCGACCTTGAAAATAAAGGTTGGATCTGATTTTTCCTTGTACTGAAAAACCGTTGCCTGGATTTCAACTTCCACCTGCATATTCCCGAATTCGTTGAACGATTTTTTTTCACTCAGGATGGTGTCAACAATGATTTCACCTCCGGTTTCGATGGAAGATATGGCCTGGAAAATTTCGCGGTACTTTTCATTGTCTTCAAACTGATAATTAAAATCGGTAAACGAAACCGTTTCGGAAATCCCCGCCTTATTGAGAGCAGCGCGCTTGGCTTCTTCGATGGCTTTTGCCTTGGTTTGTTCCGGGGTAAGATCACTCGACATATAAACACCGGTGGCACGAACAGTCTTCTTTTCCTGGGCACAGGTATTTGATACCAGGAAAAAGAAAGGTAAGATTAAGCTGACGCTGAGTTTAATAAAGATTTTCATGATTTGTTCGATTTTCCTTTGAAGTAACTTTATTGATTTCAGAACAA
>Ga0172369_10005481_pt1 | contig 15579 bp, 4 predicted proteins | sample LakKiv25m_FD_114539 | JGI IMG/M metagenome (GOLD analysis project Ga0172369, IMG submission 114539) | Freshwater microbial communities from Kabuno Bay, South-Kivu, Congo - kab_022012_11.25m | ecosystem: Environmental > Aquatic > Freshwater > Lake | place: Democratic Republic of the Congo...
AGGGGCCGTTACGCTCAAGTTTGATAAAAAACTTATTTCCGGAATCCTTGAAGTCCGCGCTAAGAGCAAAACTGTAATCTATGCCCAGGTAGGTAGTATGGCCATCTTTATTATGGCTATCCAGGTCCACTACATTCTTAAAACTTACCAGGTCGGCGCGCAGATAAGTATCTAATCCCAGTGTCAACTGCTCGGTATTCAGCAGCTCATAGCTGTATACCGGGGAGGCGAAACTTAAACCCAAAATTAAAGCAAGCCAGATTTTTTTCAGCATCTTTGCTGATTTTGGGATACTTGCGCCTAAAAAACTTAAGCTTATGGTAGCACCTGCGGCGGGAAAACTCAAGGTAAAATAAGAAGAGCGCGGGCTAAATCGTAAGATTTGAATCTATAATTACCATAACTTCTCTTAGTTCAACATCGCTTTGCTCATTACCGAAATCTTTCTCTTGTAATTCACAGATATCCACAATACAAGTAACTATATCAGATAGTTTATCGGTAATTTGGCCATTTTGCACGCAAGCAGCCACAAGTTCCTTAAGCCGTGATCCGGAAGGCTTTATTCCTTGGGCAACCATATTGCGGATTTCCCGAATCTCCTTATTCGGGTCAATACTTGCTAATACCGAATTGCTCAACACAGGCAAAACTAAATTCAAATCCTTAAAACTCCCCATAGGTTCGTAGACGGTGGAACTTGCCATTGCGTCGTTTCGAAAATCGATACCACCTTTTTTATCCAGTACCGAAGAGGCAGAGACTTGTATGGGAGAAGAAGACAGCATATCATACGCTCCGTTTATCAATTTTGCGATTTCTTCGGCTACTATACGCGATACAGATTCAGGGACATCCCTCTTTCCGTATTTATCCGGATGATAAAGAAACATAAGATCGCGGTAAGCTTTTTTTATTTCTTCCTTGCTTGCTCCAGGGCTAACTCCAAGTCTCTGATAATGATCAGGCGATCCAAATTTATTAAATAATCCTAAAATCATTTTAACTTCTTTATCGACCTCTTCTATTTTTTTCTGATTTTCGGTCACAGCTTCAGAAGACAAGTTATTCTGCAACAATATATTTTGCATTTCATCCAAATAATTGTCTGCTATTTTTCCATTCAATAAAACTATATGTGTTCTTGTGGTTCCATTTGGTAAAACAACTTTCCCAAGCCTGTTTTTTATCGTTTCAATGGCTTCGAGCGACCTTTTCTGCTCTTGGTTCAGCTTAAACTCTGCAGAACCTGGAGCAAATTTGGCTTCTTTTTTAGTAATGCCATATTCTACTAACGTTCCATTAGTTGAGCCTTGAAGCTTACCACCATCCTGTATGTAGATAGTATCTCCCACGCACCAAATTGTAACGTGTTCACGAGAAATAAGATTTGAATCTAAGCGCCTGAACCTCCCGCGCGCAAATCTACCTATAATTACTGTTTCGTTGTTTCGTAAAGCCTTAAATTCATCTGCGGGTGCGGGATCACCTTCTTTTAAAATAAAAAACGGTATAGCAGGATTAATTGCGCCCTTTACAGGCCAGTTATTGGGGATATCGGAAGTTCTATAAATTACAAAAGTAACTTGATTTTTTGACCCTGGAGCTAAAGTTATTTTTATTGGCCCAGAATAGGTAGTACCTATGCGCCCGCCTCGACCTAACAGAAACGACTTGCTATATTTATTGCCTGCCTGGTTATCTGCAAATTTCCTTAGTAAATGCGCTTTTTCATCAATACTAATACTGGCTTCAAAATATTCATTTTGCCGTTCTCTCCCATAGCGCGACCCAATTTCATTAAATAAGTTTATCATGGTGCCAAGAAATACGTCTTCGTGACCGCCTTTCGTTTGTTTTTCTAAGCGCAAATATTCTCGAGCTATATGGTCATCAAATCGGTACCCCAAAGATTCGGGCGGAAGAGTACTCGCAAGTAAATCTATGGCTAATTCTTTGTGGCCCTGCATGGCTAAAACAGTGGCGATAATTACTTTTTTCTCCGCATCAGAAAAATCGCTAATCGCTGAAGAGGCGAAAGCACCTTTCTTAAAAGTGTCCCTGATATCATTAGCGTATTGCCCGGATAAGTCTTCCATCTTTTTTTTATTTGGGAATCTATCCAAACACACATATCCCAATTCACTATGGTATCTTTTTGTATAGTCCCAATTTCCATTGCGTAGTTCAGCTACCGCGGCTTTTATTTCCCCATCCCCCATTTTATTCTCCAGAAAATCCATAAAATCATTAAAAGACTTAAAGCTCCTTGCTATAAACCTTAAAGCTTCAATCAAACCTCTCCTTGAGTCTTTTAAATCCGGGTTAATGGTGGAAAGCTTCGTGATGTTATTTTCTTGATAATGCTTTTTCAGGCGTAATAAAACATCCTTTGCGATTTCCTCTTTAATAGGCGTAGCATTATCAACCGCATATTTAAAATTAGTGCCTGGAAAACGAGATGCCTCTTTATATGCATCTAACACTTGCCCAAGTGTTAAGCTAAGCATAAAATATCCTTCGCTGGGATAGTATTCATATATAAAATTTACCAACGCAGGAATTACTTCGTTAATAAATTCATCTTCCGTATCAGCGTTACCAATTGTATTTCGCCATAGATTAGCAAATGCCTTTTGATAATCAAACCTGGAGTAACGCGCGTCGCCATCCCATACAATCCATAAGTTTTGATAGTGGCGAGATAACTCCTTTAGAAAGGCGAAACGCCCTTGATTACCTATTGACGGGTCATCTTTGGAAACAGATGCTTCTTGACCTGTGCGGCTAAGCGCCAATGAGACTAAATCGCCTTTACCAAAAAACAATACCCCGGGTAATAATTTAACAAGATTTTCCCTTAAACCCGTAAATAATCCTGTTATCTTTACGGGGCTTGAGGCACTGTCACCAGGCAATAATCCTGTAATAGTTGTAAAATCCTCTCCCCCGCTAAAATAACTTCTAATTACCTGGCCCGTGGGAGTGTATACAGGTTCTTTTATATTGTATTCTCCCTGTTCAAAGGATTTCTTGTATTCATTAAAATAAGTTGTCTTTGTCCAGCTTTCATTAGAAGCTAAGCCTTTCAGGTCTTTTTTATCTATCAATGCCGGGTACGCACCACTTTTACCCTGAAATCTGCTCTTAAACCAACGTGACATAATTAAAGAATAATATACCTGCCGTAGGGCGGCATAACGCTTGGAAGAATTTACTTCTTTAGTCAGCTTGGGGATGATTAACTCCCGGATAAGCTCGGATGAATACTCATTAAGCGCAGCTAATCTAGAATCTTTAAAATCATATACTTTTGAATTCTTAAGGTGATCCTGCTCCAACATTACCTTTAAAGTCGCTATGTATATATATGCGCTGTCTTTTGTCTCGCGCACCACAATCTCATTAGGGACAATCCACGGACGGGTCAGTGTAGGTATAGTAATATTTTCATAGCCGAATAATTCTTCTGCCTTCTTATAGAGCTTATCCCAGTATTCTTTCCCCTCGGGGGATTGGGGAGAGGTAAAGCTTGCGGTGTCTTTCTTAAGCTGTAGGTCAGCCTCAAGCATAATCTTACCGACATCGGTCTGTGCTAAGAAGTTATTAATAATTTGATCTTCGGCATCAGGCCGTAAGTTAACCCAGAACACATCATTAGGAAGCGTGACTCCGACAAGAAAATAATCAAGCTGGGTTTTCGTGGCTTCTTCTAACTTTAGCCCTTCTATTTCTTTTTGATCGCCTTTATCCAATAAGAGTTTAAAGTTATTATTGAGGAGGTCATAAGAAAAATACCTTAAATGTAGCGGCCGGAACTTGTCCTGAATAAGGTTGGCCCCCATTTTTGCGAAATATCCTGAAAGATTTAATTCGGCGGTTGCTGCCTGTGCAAAGCCGGTCTGCTGAAACAGAAAGCAAAAAACCAACACCAAGGATAAGAATTTACGGACCATAGCTGTTCTCCACTCTGAATTAATATTTATCATTACTATTAAATATAATCTATAAAAGGAGGATAACAAGGGCATTTCAAGGCTACTTGGAAAACGCTTTCTTTTCCTGCTTCACCCTTCATCCCTCTAGGCTAGGATAATTTATACTATGAATAGTTTCCGCGCAAGGAGCGTCATTTCATTTACACAAAAAATTTAGTTTTTACCGGGATTGCTTTTGGTGATGATAGAGAAGCAAAAAGCCGCAAATAAATTTGCGGCTTTTTTAACTGGCGGGGCCTACTACATAAGGTTCTCACTTTTTACGAGGCCCCAACCGACAATAAATTATCACAGGAAAATACTTGAGGCAAGCTTTTTATTTTCTTTGCGCCCCCCAGCCCCCGCCTGAACGGCGGGGGCGCTTGCGTGTTGGCGCATTCAAGCCTTATCATCATTGCCGGCGCTAAGTGGTGTATGCAGTGGTGATTTTTGCTGCGCTCCTCGCCTTGGGGCTCGTCGCTTGCAAAGGCCGCTTGGGCGGCCTAAAAGCAGCGCAAGGCGGGCGTTGTGCTGCGAGCACTACTTTACTCATCAGTATTTAAGAAACCAACTTACCTTTACCGTCTTTTTTGTTTTCTATGGTTTATGCCTTTCCCGCCCTCAACCTTCCAAAACAAAAGCAGGCAAAATTTTTGGGTGGGGGCAAAAATTTTGCCAACATAAAAGAAAAAGGGGCGCCTTTATTTGGATTGACCTTTCGGCTTGGGTTAAGAAGCCAAAGGCAGGATGTTCCTTTAAAGATATCAACCAGAAATGAATTCTATATGTTGGTGTTCTTGGATAATTTCAATAAGTTCATTAAAATCCGACTCTCCCAAGTCATTCTTAGAAGGAGCGCCTGATTTACTAGCCTTTAGACTGGTAAGTTCTTAAGGCAGGGACGCTCCTTCTAATCTATGGCGTTACTAATTGCGGCTCCTTTGGCTCAATTGCAATTTGGCTTAGGGCAAGCCGCATTTCTTTGCTCGGTTTACCTGATTCAACTAGAACCAATATCTCCTTTAACTCCGAAGCAGTCCTGGTAACTCTATCTTCTTCTATGCGTAGGATATTGGCAAAACAGGCAAGAACCTTATCCATCTGGCTATTTGGGTCTCCCAAAGATAACAGATACTCTCTTATGCGCTCGGGCGAAGGTTCTATGCCAGAGCTTGCCATACGCTCTATTTCAAACCATTCTTTATCCTGATTTAGGGATTGCACTACCAACGAATTGCGAACAGGGCTGACGCTTAAAGAACCCACTCCCTGTGCTTTTTCTATCTTCGTATACTGCGGAAGGGAACGCATATCAATACCGCCAAGGTCTTTATCTAAGGCTGAACTTGCACTCTTATTTTCGACCGATGAGCTAACGCGACCTGTTTCATTTTCATTATATGTTGCTGGTGAAGAAACGGATGATTCACTTTCCTGCATAGACGAGGAGGCCCCAGCTTCCGGACTTCCCGCGGTTTTCAAGAATCCATTTATCAATTCGGCCAGTTCATTTGAACCCTGATGCTCTTCCCGCATGCGCGCCAGCAAATCTCTTAGTCCCCGGATGAATTCCCGATCACCTGTTATCAGTGAATCATCCCTGTCAAATATATACCTGAACATCCGGCAATAGAAACCCGTCATATCTTTATCCGAGAGTTTGACCACTTGCGGGATAACGCCGGCGGATAGGGCTGTTTCCTGGACAATCCTGTAAAGGTATTTTTTGTCTTTACTAAAAAAATCGTGGTCCGCAAAACCTTGCATCTTCCGGAAATGATTATCCGCTACAAACCAGTCCGTCTCTTCCAGATCAAGCAGCGCATCCAGCAATCCTTCCCTCACCTGAAAAGGCAGGCCCTGATTAAGGATAACCGAGAACCATTTCTTGAAGACCTGTTCCATTTCAGCCTTTGGGAGCTTATCAGGGGATGCCGGCATTGAATCAAAGTCATGCGAATATTCATACAGACACAAATAGAGGTATTTTTTTATTAAATTGATTGTTTCTGAAGATAAGTAATTATCTGCTTTTATCCCTTCCTTTTTTCCCTCCACATCGCCTAAAAGTTTATGTATGAACATTGTGTATGACCGGACAAGCAATCGGCGGTTTTCTTGGATATAAAGTAAAGGCGTCAAAGTAAATGGACGTTTTGTCTCATAACCTATATCTATCCTGAAGGAATTGTCTATTTTCTTGAATAATGTAAGGCATACCGGGTATCCGTCTCTATCGCCAAAGACAAATTTATCCGCATCGATAATTGAGGCCATAAATTTTTCAAAATCCGCTCTCGCCGAAGTAAGTAATTCCGTATCATTCTTAATGCTCGCCAAGTTCCAAAGGTTTTCATATATCCGCCACAATGACTCAAAGAACCTTTCTTCCTTATGTTCGATACGTATCTTTTCTTTGCTCAATAAGCCTGCGGCGACCGACGATAGGAACGAAAAAACCTTGTCTCTTTCCATTGTTATCAATATTTCCTTCAACTGCTGCGCTTCGATTTTTGAGTAAAACTGGTCGTCGCGGGAATTTTCTGAGCTGTACATATGCTGAATGAACTGGCCGGAAAATTCGATAATTATGGCCAGCTTCCTTAACTCCGCGTCGTACGTTTCGGCCTTATACCCGCGTTCAGCGGTTGCGGCGGAAAATAAACCTAGCTGCTCATTGATGAATCTGAACAACTTCTCAAACCTGTGGCTTACCTGCCCGCGGCCCCCGAAAAGCACATTTTCAAAGAAGGACTTTATCGAAGGTATGCCTGATTTCTCGTCGAACCAAAAGTGGCCTCCGGTAACCGCTCTACTAAAATCGAATAACTCAGCCCTGAAATCGGCAGAGCTTATCTCTTCCGCAAATACCTGGTTTAATCTTTCCTTATAATACTCAAGGAATTCCTCCGAATGAAAAAGATTCGACCTGGCGCTATTGTTTGTCTTATTGATATTACCGATTATCCTTTCTTCCAGTTCAAGACTATCGTGCGAACCAAGGAATGAGGATAAAACACTCCCTATGACATCGCCGGCTTTTACATCCTGGTACGTTCTGGCTGCCCTTTGAGAAAGTATATCCGCCACAAGCATTCTCGCGTTACGGCTGAAATCCGGGTTGATTATTATCCCGCGCAATTTCTCTATATTATTTTTATCGAATATATCTTCCCGTGAATCCGCCAGGTCGCCGAATTCCCTGACCATCCAGAGCAACCCTTCAAAATAATCCATCCTCTCACGGTCATCCGCTTTTATATCGAGCCAGTTCCCGAGGATGATCTTTTGCTGCAGATCGCCGGCTATATTTACGATTGCCTCTACCTTCCGCGGGGAACGCTCATAACTATCCCATATCCCTTTCTCCACAAACAGCCTCAATAAACTGAAGGCCTTTCCTTTCAGCTCATTGCCATACCCATCGGTAAGTATGATATCCGTAAGGTCTTTTGCCCTCAATCCCCTGAGCTGTTCCGCCTCTTTTGTCCGCTCCATCCAGTCCGAAGAGAATTCAAAATCCCTAAACCTATCCGACAGTTCTTGCGCAGCCATTATACGGTCTATCTCATTCTTTCCGGATGACTTCATGTCATCTATAAGCACAGCAGTGGCGGCTTCTTTGACGTTCAACGACCCTGTATTTTTCTGCTGGCCATTATTTTCTTTCGGAGCTTCCTCCGTCTCACCGCTGCCTTGGATGGTTTCGGGAACATCATTAACTATCTTCAAATGGCGCAGGATAAAAGCCGCCGCTGTAAAAGCTTTGATAGCCTGCAGAAAACCCGGATCCGGATTACCCTCGAGTTCCCGCAAAATATATAGCAGTTTAGAAAGCGTGTTTCTCTCTTTAAGGGCACTTTCTATCGCCCCTGCGACGGTATCTTCATCGATACTAGAATAAATGTAGCGCAATTTCTTTCTCACCTGGGCGGCGTTACCCGACTCCAGTGATCTCAAAAGCTGCACCATATTAAGCAACCCTTTGAAGGAAATATTCCCGGCGCTCCCGCTATCTAAGAACCAGATCTTACGCAGGAATCCGTTCTGGCGCATAATATTACCCTCATGTAAGTCGCCATGAAAGAAACCTCTTATCAATTGAGAAATAAAACTGAAGGCTATCTCCGAATCCCCGTCTGTATCTTGAACCGTGCCATACATCTTGCCATCAACCATCTCTTCAAAGATAATATCGGGTATGCCGGGCTTGATGTAAGCCGCCGGCACATCCACTTTATAAACACCCGAAGGGCGGCTTTCAGAAAGTATCTTTTTCAAGCCTCTCCAACTGCCTTCGTAGCGGTACAATACCCAGAGTAATTTCAGGTTATCTATCCAGGAGAGGCCTTTGGCTAAACCCGATTTCAGTTTGCCCGCATTTTCCACTTCCCTGTTGAATTCCAGCTCTTCAGCCGTGCTTTGCAGGATGAAATCCACAAACCAATCTCCCGGCAAGGGCATCTCCAACGCTCTCCCCCGTTTTGCGAGGCGTTCTTTTAAAAGCTGAAAGCTCTGCCTCAATACTTCACCGCCTACTGTTACTTCATAACCGGCGGACGGCTTCTTGCCTTTCATCGCCTCATCTTTACCTTCATATTCCACCTCATACACCGGTTTTATCGATGCCTCCCCCAATTTCCTTAGAACCCTGATGTTTTCGATGCCCCTGTATGCTAGTATCCGGAAAAGGTCTTTCTTAAGAAAAGGTGTGGGAGAATTATACTTAAGCTGTTCAAGTTCCTTTGAAAAATCGTCATCCAGGTAACCGAAGCTGTGCAGAGATTGGCCAAGCTTCATCCCGACCACACCGACGCTGGCCAGTAACTGCACCAATATCTTGTTTTTATCGATCTTGCCCTCGCCGGTCTTCTCCAGCCTGGAGAGCGCTATTAAAAGGTTAACCATCACCTTCTCCGTAAGCAGCCAGCTTATCTTGGGTGTTACGGTAAAGAAAATATTCCATATATCCTCATAGATCGTATCTTTGTATTCGTCTCCGAATATACCATCGAACAAAGCGCCCAAAAGATTGGCCCATTCCGCTGTCGGCTGCCATCCGGGCTTGTCTATATCGGCGAAGATGCCTTTTTGCTCGTCCCACAGAAGGCTCTGTATAAGCTCTTTCTGTAAAGATTTACCAATACCGGAATAATGCTTCAGATCGGCAGGCGAGGCGTTTTCTTTGAGGCAATCAAGATTAACCTTATACTGCAGCTCCACCTTCTTTAAAATCGCCGGCTTCTCGACAAAGCCCAATAGCCACAGCATAAATTGCATCCTTTGCTCTCTGGAGGGTATTTTTTCCAAAAGGAACAACGCCAGATTTTTGTTCTTGGTAATATCTCCTTTGTCCCTACCTGTCTCTAAAGAGCGCCCTTCGGAAGTATAAACGGTGGAATAAAACGGCAGCGCCGCACGATATTCTTCCGGGATCTCGGCGTAATTGTCAATAAAGGAATCAAGGATATCGTCTCTTACAGGCGACGGTTCCGGAAAATAGTCTTTCACGATACTACCCATTATGGCGGCGGCCTTCTCTTCCCTGGCGCCTTGCCCAGATCCGAGTAATTCCGTTTCATAATCCAGCGCTTTTAATGTGTACTTTGTCTTTGCCTGCTCCCCGGAAAAATGCGCTATGACGGATTTTAGCCCGGCTATTTTTTCTCCCACGGGTTTATTTTCCGCCAAGATATGGTCTGCCAGTAATGCCAGATACATGTCGCGCATACTTGAAGGCCTGGCGAATAAATCCGTAACGGCCGCTATTTTGTCCTGGAGAGACGTTTTCCCATCATTAAACACGCCTTTTAGATATTCATCCATCCCGGCGTCTTTCAGCAGAAAAAGCAAAGACAGGTCTATTTGCGTTTCCGGTCTGTCTCCTACATCATAATAATACTCGGCATCCAGGAACCCCGTTTTATCGTCCTCATATTCTTTAAGTTCCTGTTGCCTCATCACCAAAGCGCTTTTCTGCTGCGCCAGGTATTTGTTCGCGGTGGCATGGTTCTGTGATTTCATGTTCTCATCCAAAACCATATACCGGGTAACCGTCTTTACCGCATCCAGCCTTTCCTGCAGATTTAATCTATCTAGTGCATCTTTTATTAACGCACCGTCGAATTCTTCGCCGGGTTTCAAACCAAGCTTCTTAAACGCCAAAGCCGCCAACAAGGCGTAGTTCCTGTAGCTGGATCCCGGCAGATACCTGACGATACGGGCAACCGCCTCTTCGTATGAACCCGGGCCAAAGATAAAAGGTATCACTTGATTTACCTGATCCTGGTAATCGTAATACCTGCTCTCGTCTATTTTTTGCCGGAGGACCATCCCCAAAGATACATATCCGCCGAAACCCTCCTGCAGGAAGAAATTCTCCCTGCCGTCGAGGATACGCATTACCAATGAATCCCTCTCGATCTTTACTCCCGCGGCAAGCTCCATTTGCCGGAAACCGAACGCCTTAATATAGCCTTGCCAATATTCCTTGTGTCGTTTATCAAAGTCCGTCTCTTTGTAATATGTCCCGTCGTAATAATCCTTTCTGTATCCGAAGCCGTCGGCCTTGGCCCAGCCGGATGTAATCCGTTCTTTGTTATCCTCAAAGTAGAACCGCAAGTCATCTGCTTCACGTAAAACAGGTATCTTCATGATAAGCTTCTCCAGGAATTCCGACTTGACATATCCGCCTTTTTCATAAAAATCGCGGATGAATCCCGCTACCGATAATTCCGGATGAAGTTCCCTTAAGAAATCAAAAACCTGCTCGAACAAAAACATTTTGGTGGTGGAATGCGCGTTAACGGATGCTATTTTCCCAAACAACTGCGTCATGAACTTTTTATCCGTTTGCAGCTTAAGATGGCTGATATTTTTTCCCAGGGTGCGGGTGTACGGTTGGCCGCTTAAAGTTATGGCCTTAAGGATAAACTCTTTCTGTTCTTCCGGAGTGAATGCCGCAAGTGAATCCATTATAAAGTTATCCTGCCGGATCTCCGCGTTCAGCATCCAATCCAGGAACAATTTCCTGGCGGCAGGCACGGCCAGCGCCCCGGAAAGGAGCTCCGCAAACACGCTATCCTTATCATAACTTATATTTTTCTGCTGATATGGGCTGATGATGCTGTTTGTATCATCTTTTTCTATTGCGCTAATTACTTTGAATATCTTGGCCCAGACGGCTTCGGAAGAATCCTTGCCTGCGATCTCAAGCAACCCGGACACTATCTTTACCGCCGTCTCGTATCCAAGCTTCGACCTGTATACCGCCGCAAAAAACATGTCGAGATAAGATCCCAGGGAAAGATTTTTAACAAGGTTGTCTTTTTCTTCTATAAGCATTTCGGCCAACAGAGCTTTAACCACGCGGTTACTTTTCGTATCGAGGCACTTCTGTATCAGTTTTTTCGAGTCAGCCATTTCATCCTTGAGCCTAGCTTTGTAAGCCGATGTCCAGCGTTTGTATTCTTTAGACAAGGGGGCATAATGACTTGCGTAATACCGGACAACGATATATTTATAAAAATTAACCGTCCACTCTTCAGATACGTTGAAACGGACAGCCTTTTCTTCCATTTTCTTTTCTGCCTGCCTTAAAAGCGCGAAATTTTCCTCCAACAACGAAAGGATACCGTTCTTGGCAGAAATAGGACGGTTCTGATTAAGCAGATGAAGTATCCCAACCAGCGTTTCCATAGCATTCCTGCCGTTACTATAAGCATTTTTTTGCCTGGCCATACAGGCTTCTGACCATTCCTTATAGTTCAAGTCCTGATCAAGCCATTTCAGGAATATCAACAATAACTCTTTGCTCTTCTTCATATGTTCATAAAGGAGCCCTTCGTCATATGTTTTAGCGGAAGACTGCTTATCCACTTCTTCCAGCAGCTCTTTCCCTAAGCCCTGGACGCTCCTTATACCGGTCTCCAACTCGTAATACCGCGCCATTGTCCCTTCAAAATTAGAAATACTTTCCATGAATTCCGGGCTTACATCCTTTCCGGGGGCGTCCTTATTGTAAGGCGCGTTCAAAATGTACCGCGACTGCTCCCTGAACCTTACTCTTGAAGGAGGATGGGTGGACATACCCAGCGCTTCGGATATATATGAGCGGCTCTCCGAAGAAAGATTCTTGAAATACCGGGCCAAAGCATTTACATTATATCCTGCCCTGTCCACTATCTTTATGGCAAAAAGGTCGGCATAATCTTCTTCAGCATGGCTGGTATCTTCTCCCCGCCTCCTGGAAACGGCGGGCAATTCCTTCGTTTCTACTATCTTTTTTAGCTTGGATAGGATATGCGATAATTCGTGGGCAAAGATCGCTGCGATGCCATCCTCAGTAAGCCTGCCTCCCTCCAGTTCTTTTTTCAGGAAAGAGGCCTCAAAAAATACCCTGTCGGATATATCCACGTGCACGCCGGCGTTCAACCCTGTGTTATCCAGGAGAACCAACTGCAGTAATGATGGCTCTATTCCTGAAGCCTTTGCTACTTTATTAAATATACTGTGCATCTCTGAATAAAACTCCGGTGTGTCTGTATATGTATTCTCATTGATCACTCCGGCCCTATGGTTTTTTAAATAATCGACTGTATTATCTAACGCCGCCATTTCCTTTATGGTCATTTTATCCACGCAGCGGACAAGACCGATGTCTTTCTTAAGGCCGGTTGCCTTCTCCTTTATTTGCTCTGTGGTTATCTCATGGATGGCTTTATGCTGGTCCAATAAAGCTGCGTGCGCCAGAAGATCCCATATTCTTTCACGCACGGTTTCTTCGGTGTCACGCCTGCCCTGATGCAATAAAACGTGCTCCGGGCTAGCTTTATCTTTAAGCATAGCTATCTTTGAATGGTCTTCCCGGAGCATGTCCCTTGCCTTTTGGATCCGATCCGATTCTTCCTTATATCTCCATTCTCCTTCTTTCGGCATCGGCTTCCTTGCGATCTCCTTAATATGGTTGTACAACAAAAGAAGCAGGTTTTCGTCCTTGATAGTACGGCGCAGTTCATCCAGTCTTTCGATAGGAGTATAATAACTTGAGATCTCTTTTTTAAGTTCTTCGTGCCTTGATTCCCGGACGGCTGCGGAGAATCTTCTAACCCCTGGCCAAAAACCTATTAAAAAAGCCTTCAAAGACGGTTTTTTTTGCTTAAGCGATGATAAGGCTCTTACAGGAGCGGCGGCAGATTCTTCTTCAGAATTAAGTGTTGTGTCCCTGGAATTCAAAAGAGAATCTTTTCTTGAAGTTTCATCTGTAATTGTCTGGCTGGTATTGACTGATGCCTCTCGCGGTGGCTCTATTTTTTTATTCGCCATGGGGCTTGCAGCGGGAGTTTCTTCGGGGATCTCAATTTCTATAGTAGTGGTGGCGGGATCGCTTAATGATAATGAGCCTTTAATACGAGCTGATATATTATTTTTTATTAATTTCAGGCCGAAGACGCTAATCGCATCCTTTTGCGCATCGCCTGAAACCAATGTCGCTGATTGGATTATTTGTTGTAATCCCGTACCGCCACTGAAATAGCTTCTTATTACTTGTCCAGTAGGCGTATACACCGGCTCTTTTATATTATATTCTCCCCCTTGAAAAGATTGCTTGTATTGGTTGAAGTAGGTAGTTTTGCTCCAAGAATCCTTAGAAGTGAGACCGTTCAGATTTTTCTTGTCTATGAGATAGCTATAAAGGCCGCTTTTACCGTAGAACTTCTGCTTAAACCATTGGGCTAAGATTAAGGAGTAGTAAACTTGGCGTAGCGGAGCATAGCGCTTGTCGGCGTTTACTTCTTTGGTAAGCTTAGGGATTATCTGCTCGCGGATTAGCTGGGATGAGTATTCATTCAGGGCTTTGGAGCGTTCATCTTTGAAAGAATAGGTGGTAGAGTCTTTGAGATAATCCTGCTCAAGCATTACTTTAAGGGTTGCCTTGTAGATATAGGCATTATCGGGAGTTTCGCGGATGATGATTTCGTCCGGGACTATCCAAGGCCTGGTGAGTGTGGGGATAGTGATGTTCTCAGAGCCATAAAGCTCTTCTGCCTTCTTGTAGAGCTTATCCCAATACTCCTTGCCTTCAGGGGTTTGCGGGGAAGTAAATTGCGCGGTGTCTTTCTTAAGCTGTAAGTCTGCTTCCAGGAAAATCTTGCCTATATCAGTATCTTCTAATAGCGGGTCAATGATGTCATTGGGTGAATCAGGCCGCAGGTTAACCCAGAAGGTGTCATTGGGAAGGCTTATGCCGATAAAAAAGTAATTAAGAAGCTGCTTCGTCTTACTCTTGAGGTCCTCCTTTTGAGGATTTTTAAGGTCTCCTTTGTCTAAAAGGAGCTTGAAATTATTGGCAACAGCATCATAAGAAAGATACCTTAAATGTAGGGGACGGAATTTATCTTGGGTAAGGGAGCCAGAGAGCTTAAGGAAATGCGCTGAAAGGTCAAGCTCGCCTGCAACTTGGGCAAAGCCAGTTTGCTCAAAGATAAAGCAAAAGCATATTAAAAGCGAAATAAATTTTGATAATTTCCTTGGCTTTTTCATTTGGACTTACCAGTCTATTGTATTTTAAGTATGCTATATAGGTAAGGGGATTTCAAGGCTAAAAGTGGGGTTTTAGGAAAGCGTTTTCTAGGTGGAGAAATTAAATATCCTAACCACTATAGTATAAATAAGTATATTGTAGTATAAATAAGTATTGACAATCAGACATTCCTGGGTTATACTTGCTTCGGAACACTCGAACTTATCGGATAGTTCGGTGTAGGCTTGTGCCTAAGGAGGAATGGGCTATGATTCAAGTTCAGGAAGTAATGACTGCCGAGCAGTTGGCAAAATATTTGCAATTAGACGAACAAACCGTTTACAGAAAAGCCCGTGCAGGTCAGATCCCTGCCGTGCATATCGGTAAAACCTTAAGATTCAAGAAAGAGGTTATTGACGGCTGGTTAAGAATATCCTCTTTAAGATGGACCGCCAAGAAAAGAGATGGCCTAAGAAGCTGGGCAGAGTATTTTGCCAAAGAAAAGGGCATTAAGGAAGAGGAGTTAGAGAGAGCCATTTCTAAGAGAAGGTATCATTAATGACAAAAGTCGTTCTTGATACCAATGTGCTTATTTCAAGCCTCTTCTGGAAAGGCCCATCTCGCCATATCGTTGACTTGGCTATTGCCGGTAAGATAAAATCCGTAACTTCACCGGAGATTTTAGAAGAAGTTGAAACTGTCCTCTACGAAGATTTTCCTCAAGTGCCATACCCAAGAATAGAAGAGATTATGCGGGATATACTAAGTTATTCCCAGCTAATTATTCCAAGCGAAGTCATAGTTAAACATTTAAGAGACCTCAAGGATACCAAAATCATTGCCTGCGCAATAAGTGCTAAAGCAGATTATATTATTACTGGAGACAAAGACCTTCTTGTCCTAAAGAAATACAAAGATATTCTAATACTCACTCCTAAATCCTTCCTGGATTCATTCAAATAACCTTCTTAACCCAAGCCGAAAGGTCAATCCAAATAAAGGCGCCCCTTTTTCTTTTATGTTGGCAAAATTTTTGCCCCCACCCAAAAATTTTGCCTGCTTTTGTTTTGGAAGGTTGAG
>Ga0172369_10005483_pt1 | contig 15574 bp, 19 predicted proteins | sample LakKiv25m_FD_114539 | JGI IMG/M metagenome (GOLD analysis project Ga0172369, IMG submission 114539) | Freshwater microbial communities from Kabuno Bay, South-Kivu, Congo - kab_022012_11.25m | ecosystem: Environmental > Aquatic > Freshwater > Lake | place: Democratic Republic of the Congo...
ATCGCCAACTTCAAAATTATTTGCCACGACCAACGCGCCGTTGATAGTTAAATTTTGTCCGCCTAAGATGCTAACATTTCCCAGAACATAAGTTATCGGACCGGGAAGAGTAAGGCTTTGGTTGCTAGATAATAAGCCCTCAAATTGTTCCGGGCTATAAATAGCGGTTGCCCGGCTTAAAAGGGAACTGGTGGCGGCGGAATCAAAGTCAACTGCCGGCATATCCAAAATTGCTGCCGGACCGGGCGGGCTGTAATTTTGAGCATAAATAGTTCCGCCAACGGAAACGCTGGAAGTGTAGGATTTAATAAAATTTCCGACCGCTTTTAAGTCATTTTCAACTGTAACGTTGCTGTTTAAGTTAACCGTGAAATTGTTATTGGACAAAGCATCGCCATTATAGAAATTAACGTTGCTCGCGGAAATATCAATGTTGCCGTTGGCATAAGCGCTGTTATTTCCTAAACCGGTTAATCCAAATGCCTGCAAAACTGATATTTTAACCAACCGTTTAGCGGCAAGGGAGGCGGCGTTTATTGACGCTTCCGAATTTATAGTTGCGTAACCGGAATGGACGTTAGCAATACTAACAACATAAGAGCCGTTGGCGATTAAGCCTCCGGTGCGGGAAAATTGCGTGCTCCAAGCGGGATCTTGCGCAAAATTAAGTTTATATTCGTCATTATTGGCTAAGCGCCAAATCGCTTCTTCAGTGCCGGCTTCCGCCAGGTAATACGTCTCTATAGCGGCCGCCTGACTATGGGCCATCGCGTTGTCCGCTGCCGTTAAAGCAATAAAATATAACCCCAAGGAGGCCAGTAAGGAGACAAAAATAAGCACAATAATAATGGCCATGCCTTGTTCATCGTATTTTATTTTTTTTAAATATTTCATAAATTCCGCCCGTAGACAGCGGTTAAAAGTTCCGCCTGTTGATCGCTTTTATTTAAAATTACCGAAATATAAATTAAGCCGTTTTCACCCCAAAATTTTATTGAGGAAAAGTATTCTCCCGCTAACTGATCTTCTAAAATTGCTTCTTGCGGCGGATTATTAAAAATATCGCGGCTATTCCAGCGCACATACGTGCCCGGTTCCTGGTCAAAGTAATAAGCGATCGTCTGCCGATGAATTTCAGAGCTTATTTGAAGGTATTTTATATAAGTAATGGTTTCAGTGTTATGGCCGTTTTGGAATAAAATCGCGTTCGGCGGAGGATTAAACGGGTCATCGGCTCCGGCCGGCAAGGCAGTTACTAATTCCGTTGTCTGGCGGAAATCCCGCGTTAATCGGTCTAAAACCACCCGGGCGTTTTGCCAAAGTTCATTTTTATCGCCGGCTTGGCGGTAGGTTGTTTGCGCCAAATTATAGACAGAAAAAACCGCGAGCACCGCCAAAGTAAAAACAAAAATACTAAGCAATGATTCTAAAATAGTGAAGCCGCGCTGGTTTTTGTCAGCTAATAAAATCATATTAAAGTTAGAAGCAGCCGATTTGGATGCGGTTTTCATTAACATTATAAGAGGTTATTACCGGGCAGCTATAACGATATCTTTCGCCGTATATGTCTGTGCCTCCGGATTGGTAAACGGTTACGGTCATACCGGCCCAGCGGTCTGTCGGAAAATTGACGCAGTCGTTATAAGGGCTGTAATAGGTGCAGCTACTAAATGTTTCAGAACTATATTTAACGGACATTTCATTTTTCCAAATTATCGGCGCGCTGCCCATAAAGCGCCCACAGTAATCGCCGCTGAATGCGCCGGAGGAATATTGCTGCCAGTTCGCGGCCTGCTGCCAGCCGCCGGGACAGCTGTTTTTTGGAAGTTTGCAAATCATGCCATTGCCGCTGTCGTAAATTGAGCCGCCAAGATCCTGGCACTCTTTACCGGTATGAGTTGAGCCAGGATATGACAAAAACACCAAACTCCAATCACCCTTATTTTTATTACTACTGGATAAAGTTTTTAGCGCATATTGCTGTTCGCCAACCTGAAGAGGATTTTGCCAAAACACGGTAGTTGTTATTTTTTTTAATTCTGTGTTGTCCGGCGACTGGTTTAAATTTTCATCAACATACTCCGCTTCGGTCTGCCGCCAAAAATTATATAAAAATGAATTCTGGTCATCGGACAATCGCGCTTTCGGTTCAATCATTCCGACTCCTAAATCGCTATAAGTTTGGCTTAAGGCTTGCTCCATGCCTGCCTGCGCCAGATAAATCGCGGCCGTTAAATTTTGGGAATTTTTGCCGATGCGCAAGCTATATGGAAAAATGCCGATAATTCCTAAAAAAACCAATGCCATAATAGCCATGCTTACCATTACTTCAATTAGAGTGAAGCCGATTGCAGATTTTAGATTGCAGATTTTAGATTGCAGATTATTGCGTGAGTTGCACATAACCCGAAGGCTTAACGTTAATAGTATAAGTTTTACCCGTTTGGCTGGCTAAAACAATCTGGCCGGCTTGGCTGACCGCGCCGTAAGAATTATAAACAACGCGATTATTGTCAAAACCGGTTATTGACTGGAAGCTCACTTTAGGATCAAGCGCGGTTGTTTTCAGCGGATTAGCAGGGGAGTCTTGCCGGAATAAAAAATAACGCCTGTCCGGCTGATTAATTTCCACATAATAAACCTGCTGTTCGCTGATGGTGCGCTGTTGCGCCAAGCGCAGTTCGGAGGCGAGTTGCCTCGCGTCTGCCAGCAGTTTCAAGTTAGGCTCAAGCCGTTTGATGGCCGGAGCGGACAGTGAAGCTAAAAAAGCGCATATTCCTAAAGCAATTAAAATTTGTACTAACGAAAAACCGGCGGCTTTTTTTAGCCGGTGGCCGTGACTTGCTATAAGCTGTTTAGGCGGCATAGTTTGCGGTTTTAAAAAAGATGGCGCGGAAAACTAAAAAGCGTTAGTTAAAGAATACATCGGCATAATTATCGCCACTGCCATGGAGCCGATGGCGACCGCCAAAATTAAAATAATAATCGGTTCAATGATAGTCGGCAGCGTGTTCATTACTTCATCAACCTCGCTTTCATAAAAGCCGGCGATTTCCGCCAAAATAGAATCCAGTTCGCCGGTTTCCTCGCCAACCGCAATCATCTGCAAAATTACATGGTTATATAAATCAGGATATTGGGCAAGGATTTTGTTAATTAAAACGCCCTTTTTTATTTTTTCCGCTGCGGCCAAAAGAGAGCGGCGGTAAAGCTCGTTATTTAAAGTAGAAGCCGTAATTTTAAAACTCTCCACTATTTTAATATCCGTTGCCAAAAGCGAACTTAAGGTTCTGGAGAAACGCGCCAAATTTATTTTTTTTACTATCGGCCCGATTACCGGCAATTTTAACATCAGCCAATGCCAAGTTCCGCGGCCGGATTTTGTTTTGAGCAATTGAATCAAGATAATAATAGCCGCGAGCAGCAAAACGCCAACAACGAGCCCATGGTTCGTAATCGCGTCGCTTACTTTAATTAATATTTTTGTCATCAAGGGCAATTCCAGATTAACCTCTTTAAAGATGCTGATGAATTTCGGGACGACAAAAATCATCACTCCTATTCCGATGGCCGCCATGGCGCACAAAATAATAATCGGGTAGGCCATGGCGCCGCGTATTTTGCGCTTAAGCTCGTTGCTTTTTTTCAGCTCCAGATAAAGATGATGCAGGACTTTTTCCAAGGTGCCGCTCGCCTCTCCGGCGCCGACCATATTAACAAACAGTTCGCCGAAGATTTTTTGGTGGCGTTTTAAAGCATCGGCCAAGGAGTTGCCGGATAAAATTTGGACATGAATGTCTTTTAATATTACTTTAAATCGTTTGTTGGCCGTTTGCTTATAAAGCATTTCCAAAGCTTTCCCCAAAGAAATACCCGCCTTCAGCATAATTGCCAGCTGCTGAATAAAAAACAGCTTTTCCGCGGTCGGAATGTTTTCAAATTTTTCCAGCCAACGGTCGGTTCGAGCTATCCAGTTAGTCCGTTCATTTTGGCTGTTTAAATCATTCGGCGCAGTTTTAGGCCGGCGATTTTTTAATAGTTGTTCCTCCTTGAGCATAAACAAGTAAATTGTTACATTGCTAAATGATTAAATTGCTACGCTACGAGAGTAAATACTTTTTACATCGTTGCCGAAACAATTTAACAATGTAACAATTTAACAATTAAGTTTAATTGTGTGCTGCCGTTGCGTAGTGATAAAAAATAAGAGTTAACAAAGCTATTCTTTCGTCGCCCTTAAAATTTCCTCAATCGTCGTCACGCCTTGTTTGGCTTTAATAAAACCATCCTCAGCCATTTTTAACATATTTTGCCTTTCTGCCTCCGCATTAAGGTCGCTTTCCGCCGCGTTTTTCGCGATTAATTTAGCGAGCGGCGGCGTGATATCCAGAGTTTCATAGATGCCGGTCCGGCCTTTATAGCCGGTATGGCCGCATTCGGAGCAGCCCTTGCCTTTGTAAAATAATAATTTTTCAAATGTTTTTTCGTCTTGAGAAATAATCCCTTTCTTTTTTAAAATGCCCGTTATTTTTTGCAGATCAATTTGCTTGTTAAGCTGCGCTATTTCTTCCTTGTCCAAATAGTAGCTTTCAATGCAATCGCGGCAGATCTTCCGCACCAAGCGCTGGGCAATGATTAAATTGGTTGTGGATGCTACTAAAAAATTAGGCACGTTCATTTCCAACAGCCGCGGCAGCGTTGTCAGCGCGTCATTAGTATGCAAAGTAGAAAGAACTAAATGGCCGGTCAAAGCGGCATGAATCGCGATTTCCGCCGTTTCGTTGTCGCGGATTTCGCCGACCATGATAATATCCGGGTCCTGCCTTAATAAAGCGCGCAGGCCGCTCGAGAAAGTAAAGCCGATTTTTGGATTCACCTGGCTTTGGTTAATGCGCGGAATGCTGTATTCTATCGGGTCTTCAACGGTAGAAATATTGACTTTCGTTGAATTCAGCATGTTTAAAATCGTGTACAAAGTGGTAGTTTTGCCGCTGCCGGTCGGTCCGGTTACTAAAATCATGCCGTGCGGCTTTTTAATGTTTTTTTTCACCAGCTCTAAGCTGTCAGGCTGAAAGCCTATTTGTTCCAGATTCATGATTTGCGGTTTTTCTTCTAGGAGCCGCATAACTATTTTTTCCCCGTGCATGACCGGAATAATGGAAACGCGGAAAGAAATTTTATTATTTTTTACAATAATTTTAAATCTGCCGTCCTGCGGCAGGCGGTGCTCGTCCACTTTTAAATTAGCCAGAACCTTAATTCTCGCCACCAGTCCGGCGTGCGAATTTTTAGGCAAGGTCATAATATCTTTCAGAAGGCCGTCAACGCGGTAGCGGATGGTTGTTTCTTTCTCCGCCGGCTCAATATGGATGTCGGACGCGTTTTCATAGAAAGCTTGTTCCAATAAAGTGTCCACGATTTTAATAATCGGCAGGCCGGCATTTTCATGATAATTGTTGACGCCTGTTTGGTGCGCTTGGCCGCCGGTCTCGCTCGCGATTTCTTTTATCTCGCTTCCCATGTCTTTGCGGTATTGTTTTATCGCGTCTGCCATTCCGGCTGGAGTAGTTAAATATACTAATGGCTTTAGGCCGGTTTTTTTATTGATAAATTCTAAAATTTCAATATCACTTGGATCAAGCATTGCTATCTTCAGACCATTTTCATCTTTTTCAAAGGCGACTGTCTGGTTTTCCTGCGCAGTCGCCTCGGGAATTAAAAATAAAATATCGCGACTGATGGCTTGCCGTTTTAAATTAATAAACGGAACCTGAAAATAACTGGCGATAGCCTCGTATAAAGCCGGCTCGGCGACCATTCTTTTTTCTACAATATATTTTTCCAGGCTTTTTTTTGCGTCTTTAGCTTGAGCGGACAACTCATCCAGACTTTTTTCATCAGCTATTATTTTTTGTTTCAGCAGTATATTTTTTAGCTGTTCGTCGTTTATCATGGAAAATAATGTTAATTATATTTTTCAACTGCTTTAATTATAACACAAAATCCCGTTTCGCCAAAGGCTTGCCGAGGCGGACATTAGAACATAAAAACACTGAAACATAAAAACACTAGAACACAAGAACATCAAAACAAGAAGATAATTTTGTATTTTATTTTCATGTTTTAATATTTTTATGCTTTTGTGGGTTGCGCATTTGACAAAAGAATAGGGGAATGAGAAATTAAAGATGGCATCTATTTCATAACGCATAACACTTTGCTCCCATAGCTCAACGGATAGAGCGTCAGCCTCCGGAGCTGAAGATTGAGGTTCGATTCCTCATGGGAGCACAAAGATGTTCTTTACAATAAATTTTTATAGGAGGCATATATTATGAAAGTGCTTATAGTTGGCGGTGGCGGAAGAGAACATGCGCTTGCGTGGAAAATTAAGCAAAGTCCATTGTGCGATAAAATTTTTTGTATGCCGGGCAACCCGGGAATCGCAGCGATGGGTATTGAGTGCGTTGATTTTTTAGCAGCTTACACTGATTGGATTGCGGAGTTTGCATTTGAAAAGCGAATAGAGCTTGTTATAATCGGGCCGGAAAAAGTGCTAGCGCAAGGATTGGCGGATAAATTAGGGGATATCAGTTGTTTTGGGCCTAGACAAGCAGGCGCGCGAATTGAAACATCAAAAATATGGTCAAAAGAATTTATGTTGAAACATGGCATACCAACCGCTCCTTTCGCGTCTTTTGATGACCCGGATGAAGCCTATGAACATATTCGTAAAAAGTACCCTAATGGCAAGTGCGTAGTTAAGGCCGATGGGCTATGCGCCGGCAAAGGTGCGATTGTCTGCGAAACAGCGCTGGCCGCAAGGCTTGCCGTTTATTCAATTATGGTTAAGCACAAATTCGGCGCGGCCGGGGATTATATAGTTATTGAAGACAAACTTTCCGGACCGGAACTTTCCGTTATGGCCATCACAGACGGCATGCGCGCTGTAATTTTGCCGCCGGCGCAAGACCATAAACGCCTGTTGGACAACAATCAAGGTTTGAATACAGGCGGCATGGGCGCTTATTCGCCTGTACCGATTGTTGACGATATTTTGTTGAATAAAATTATTAAAAAAATTTTGCGGCCGACACTTCAAGGAATGGCCAGAGAAGGCTTGATGTATAAGGGATTATTATATGCCGGCCTGATGCTCGTAGACGGTCAGCCATTTGTTATTGAATTCAATTGCCGGTTTGGCGACCCGGAAACACAAGCAGTGTTGCCGGTGATTGATGAAGATATTCTTCCTTTATTGGTAGCCGCTGCTCAAGGGGAATTGGAGGGAGATAAAATCATCCCTGCCAGTAGAGCCGCGCTTTGCGTCGTGATGGCATCAGGCGGGTATCCTGGTGATTATGAAAAAGGAAAAGAGATTTTTGGCTTGGAACAAGCGCAGGAATTTCTTGGCGGTAATGGCTTTATCTTTCATGCTGGCACAGCTGAGAAAGAAGGTAAGATAATAACTGCCGGTGGGCGAGTGCTTGGCGTAACAGGATGGGGGGATAATCATAAGACAGCGGCTGATTTGGCTAATGGCGCGGCTGCTTTAATTCAATTCGAAAACCAATATTATCGGAAAGATATTGGTTATTGTATTGCGTAATCAACGACGGCAAGGCAGTTATTACAACCCTTGCCGTTTTCTTAATTCTTATTTCATATTTCCCCAATAATTTGTGGGCTTTTGTTAAATATGCTATTATTTTATTAGCTTTTTTAAGCTGTTGATAAGTTAAACTTCACAAATCTACAAATCAGCTACAGATATTACAAATATAATTTTTTCCTTAGTTTGTAATATTTGTGATAAGATTTATTAATTTGTGGGTAAAAATAATTTACTAAACTTTTAAACGTATGGCAAAAATGACCAAGGGCCAATTGCTCAATACCTTGGCTGAAGCAACTGGCGTCAGCAAAAAGGAAGTAGGCAACCTATTAGAGAAAGTGACAGAGTTAGCCTATAAAGAAGTAAAATCAGCCGGAGAATTTACTATTCCGGGAATTGGCAAGTTAGTAAAAGTGCATCGCAAAGAGCGCATGGGCCGCAACCCAGCCACAGGCGAAAATATTAAAATTCCAGCCAAAACAGTGGTAAAGTTCCGCGTTGCCAAAGCCGCAAAAGAAGCGGTATTATAGCCCTAGCTTAAGGAGAGTATTAGTAATGAAATGTAATGAAATGTAGAGTAAAATATACAAAAAAATAAAAAGCCTCACCTGTTTTATTTCCTCTCTCTTTTTAGGAGAGGGTTAGGGTGAGGGAGAAGCCGCCGTAGCAGGAATCATACGGCGGCTTTTTATTGTGGAAAAAAAGAACAATTAATTATTAATCATCATCTCTACCTCTTTCTTTTTCGTTGTCTGCTTCAACTTCTGCCGCAATTTCTTTCGCGGCCTCATCAGGATTTCTGCCATTCAGAAACCATTTTAATCCTGTATATGTGCTAGGCGCCATAGCTACTAGACGTGAGCATCGGCGGGTGTCTTCAGTTACTGTTATCGGCGGAAAATCCTTTTCTATATATTTCTTATAATCATCATGAGGATTTTTGGCAGAATTTTCTCCATCTGGCAGCGGCAAAGATTCTTTATATTTTTTTTTCGCGGCTTCCACCGCTCCCTTTAATTTTTTCATTTGTTTACCGTAAACAATAAACCGGAAAAAAAGAAAAAGCGGGAAGATAAATAATAAACTGATTAAAACTAAAGGCGCGCTGATTTCTAAATTTAATTTTAGCATTATCCATACCGCAGCCATTGCTAAAATAATATAGGCAGTCTCCGCATCAATTATACATTTATATTTTAAATCTTCTTTTGCTGATATAGCGTCAAAATGTTTCTTCTCCGCAAAAATCGTTTTAATTTTTGCCAAATGCCCGGCGTTTACTCGTTTCATGATTTTATCTCACTTTCTTTATTTAAAGATCAATATTCAGTTGTTTTTATTAAACGCTTTTTATTATTTTTTGTCAAAAGTTATCCACAGTGTAAAATAGCTTACGCATTTAACACTGCGGGCAGGCAGATAGTAAAGTGATAGCAGTAGATATTTTTGTTTTATATTAGCGATAAGTTAATTAATATTTATTAACATTGACAGGTGAACGAATGTACACTACACTTAATTTTAGATTTTAGATTTATGATTTTTGATTTAAATTTTTCAATCATAAATTTGAAATCATAAATCTAAAATTAAATTTATGTCCAAAGAAAATTATCAAAACTACAAAAAGCGCTTTATTAATTTTTACCGGCGGACGCGGCGGCTGCCAAGTTACGCGGAGATGTTAAGCATTTTTAATTTTCAGTCCAAAAACGCGGTAGCCAAAGTCGTGGCGAAATTTATTGACGAAGGGCTGGTGGGCAAAGACGAAACTGGACATTTGGCGGCCGGTCCGGATATGTTCGGCGTCAGGTTAATCGGCGCGGTGCAAGCCGGTTTGCCGACGACGGCCGAACAGGAAGTTGGCGAAGCTTTAAGTTTGGATGAATATCTAATAGAAAAAAAGGATAAGACTTATTTACTGGAGGTGACGGGCGATTCTATGATTGAAGCCGGCATTAACGAAGGGGATTTGGTTGTCGTAGAGCAAGGCCGCGCGCCCAAACTCGGCGACATTGTTATCGCCGAAGTTGACCACGAATGGACGATGAAATTTTTAGCCAAAGAGAACAGCCGGATGATTTTAAAACCGGCAAACAAAAATTATCCGATTATCAAGCCGCAGGGGGAAATGAATATCGGCGGAGTAGTGAGAGGAGTAGTTAGAAAGTTATAAAGTTTGTAAAGTTAAAAGTAAAAAGTTAAAAGATATGAGGATTATTTCTATAAAAAAATCAAATAATTTAAACAAATTACCACTAATAAGACGGCAAAAACGGAGTTTGTGGGAATTAATTTGTTTGCTTATTGGCGTAGACGGAAATTTAGAAATATTTTAATCTAAAATCTAAAATCATAAATCTAAATTAAATTATATGACTGCCACAAATATCATCAGCGCGCAAAAGATCAAAAGACTTTATTTAGACAGTTGCCATGCTTACAGCGTCAAACCAAAAAAGCGCAGCTTTAACAATTTCGTTCAGCTTTTGGAAGGCGATTTTTCCTATTGGCTGAAGGGGAATTTAAAGTTTTTCTTTGAAGAAATGAATAAGTAGCATTATCATGAATAATAGATATTAAATTGATATGGCGCGGCGCTTGACATATTTTTAGGGTAAATATATAATAAGTTTAACTTTAAAAAACTTAAAAAATAACCCATATTTTTTGTAAAATTAATTGAATTATGGTAAAATTCTTCCTGATTAATTTCAGGGGAGAATTTTTTTAGGTTTTTTTTATTTTCTAATCAATGGCGGAATACAATAAGCAAACACATCAAGATGCATCAGGGCAAGAAGGCGATTCCCGAAACATGGCCATTAACGCTAAGGATTTTATTGAAGCCGTCGGTGAAGTGTTGGAGTTAAAGCCAGGCGCTACCTTTCTTGTTAAGTTAGAGAATGGGCATGACATTTTATGCCACCTATCGGGCAAAATGAGAATGAATAAAATTAAGCTTTTGCCGGGAGATAAAGTAAGGGTATCCATGAGCCCTTATGATTTAACCAAAGGGCGAATAACTTATAGGCTGTGATATAATATTTATCTATGAAAGTACGCGCATCAGTTAAACCAATTTGTAAGGATTGCAAAATAGTCCGCCGCAAAAAGCGGGTTTATATTTTATGCAAGAACCCGAAGCATAAGCAGCGGCAAGGGTAATAAAAATTTATAAAGTTTAAAAGTTATAAAGTTTGTAAAGAGAAATTGGCTAACAGACTAACAATAATTTTTGCTTTATAAACTTGATAACTTTTAAACTTCTTAACTAAATTTATGGTAGTAAGAATAGCCGGAGTAATTATTCCTAATGATAAGCGGGCGGAAATAGCCTTAACTTATATTTATGGCATCGGGCGCACGAGCGCCAATAAAATATTACAGCAAGCGCAGATAAATAAAGACATGCGCGTTAAAGATTTAAGTGAAGACGAGGTTAACAGGTTAAGGACTATTATTGAAAAACAGTATCGAGTGGAAGGTGATTTGCGTCATGATATTTTTGCCAATATTAAGCGTTTGAAAGATATAGGTTGCTATCGCGGGTTGCGGCACGCCAAAGGGTTGCCGGTGAGAGGGCAAAGGACGAAAACAAATTCCCGCACGGTCCGCGGCAATGTGCGCCGCACCACAGTTTCCGGAAAAAAACCGGCGGCGCAAAAAACATAATTCAAGCAGTGCGGTACGGGTTTAAGTTGTTCGCGAACCTTTAATGCGAATGCTTTTTACGGATTTAAAATTAATTGCAATTATGCGAATGCCGCAAATAAATAATAATAAAAATATGTCCGCAGATAATAAAAATATAAACGAAAATATTATTGAAGAACAAAAAGAAAATGCCGATGTTCCAACAAATGCTGAAGCGTTAACTTCGGCATTTGGCGTGGAAGATAAAGAAGAAAAAAAAGAAAGAAAGGCAAAAGTTACGCCGCGGCGCAAAAAGAAAGAAAAAAAGGCCATTTCTTCCGGTCGAGCATATATTAATGCTACTTATAACAATACCATTGTAACTATAACCGATCAGGTTGGAAATGTTATTTCTTGGGCAAGCGCCGGTACCTGCAATTTTAAAGGAGCAAAAAAAGCCACTCCTTATGCTGCGCAAGTGATAGTTAAGAAAGCTGTCGACAAAGCAAAGGAATGTGGATTAAAAGAAGTATTGGTTTATGTGAAGGGCGTGGGAACGGGCCGCGAATCAGCGGTTAGAGCGTTGAATGCCAATGGAATTAATATTTTATCTATTAAAGATTTGACCCCGATTCCGCATAATGGCTGCCGCCCGCGCAAGCCACGCCGCGTTTAATCATTTATTATGAAAAATTATACCCACAAAATGTGCCGCCGTTTGGGAGTTAAGCTTTGTCAATCCGATAAATGCCCTTTAGCGCGGAGAAATTATCCGCCCGGTATCCACGGTTCTAAAGGAAAAAAGCGTCAGACAGAGTATGGTTTGCAGCTGGCGGAAAAACAGAAAGCCAAGGTCGTCTATAATATTTTAGAAAAACAATTTTTTCTTACCTTTAAAAAAGCATCCCAAATGCAGGGAGACACCGGCAATAACCTCCTGTCTTTGCTGGAATTAAGGTTGGATAACACTGTGTATCGCCTGGGATTCGCAGATACCAGGGCGCAGGCCAGGCAGCTTGTCAGCCACGGGCATTTTAGAGTGAACGGGCGGAAAGTTGATATTCCTTCTTTAATTTTAAAAAGCGGGGATTTAATAAGCCCGTGTCATTCCAGCGCCAGCAATAAATATTTTAAAAAGCAAATAGAAAAGATAAAACAGGAAAAAATACCCGGCTGGCTGTATGTAGATTTATCTAAGCAGGAAGCGAAAGTATTGCACGCGCCGAAAGAAGGAGACGGGGAAAATGTTTTTGATACCAAAGCTATTATTGAATATTATTCCCGTAGATAAGCCAAGCGTTATAATTTATAAATCACAATAATTCACCATATTTCTTCTTCAATTTTTTGAAGGAGCAAGGGGGGTGAGGAAATTTATGCAAAAAGTAACTTTACCTCAAAAAATCACCTGCAGCGAAGGCAACTGGGAGGGGCAAATAACTATTGAACCATGCTATCCTGGATACGGAACAACTATAGGAAATAGCTTGCGCCGAGTTTTATTATCTTCTTTAGGCGGAGCCGCGGTAGTTGGAGTAAAGATAAAAGGCGCGAGCCATGAATTTACCACTTTGCCAAAAGTTAAAGAAGATATTTTAGAAATAATTTTAAATTTAAAAAATTTACGTTTGAAATTTTTCGGTAACGAAGGGGAAACAGTTAAACTTGATTTAAACGCTAAAGGGCAAAAAAAAGTAACTGCCAGGGATATTGAGAAGAATAGCTTAATTGAAATCATGAATCCTGAATTGCCAATAGCGGAGATTACCGATGCGGACGGCAGTTTGGAAATGGAAATTTTTGTATCTTACGGCTATGGTTATAGCCCGATAGACGGCAGAAAAACCCCTGGCAAAGAAGTTGGTTATATTGAAGTGGATTCTATATTTTGTCCGGTGCGTGCCGTTAAGGTGGCAGTGGAAAATATCCGTGTTGGTCAGATGACCGATTGGGATAAATTAATTTTAGACATTAAAACAGATGGCACTTTGAGTTTTAAAGAGGCTTTTCAACAGGCGGCAGCCATATTGGTTGAGCAGTTTTCTTTTGTTTTAGGTGAAGCTAATAAGGCTGCCGGAATTAAAGCAGACGCTGACGCAAGTGCAGAATCGGCTGCGGAGGAGCAAAACGAAAACGCATCTAACACCGCAGAAGAAAAGGAAGAAAAAAAGAAGGCAAAGAAAAGTTCAAAGAAAAAAGAGAATAAAGAAGAATAAATTATTATGCGACATCAAAAAAATAAAAAAATTTTAGGCAGGTTAAAACAGCCACGGGAAATGATGCTACGCAATTTAGCGGCAAGCATTATTATGTATGAAAAAGTAAAAACTACCGAAGCAAAGGCAAAAGCGGTTAAAAGTATGTTGGAACGTTTTATCACCATCAGTAAGAAAAATGATTTAATCTCTCGCCGCCGGCTGCTAGCCGATTTGCCCCAGAAATTAGCAGTCAAAAAAATGATGGAAGTTATTAACAAGCGTTATCAAAACCGTTCTAGCGGCTATGTGCGTATTATCAGGTTGGGCAACCGGCAGGGAGATGGAGCTAAAATAGTGCAAATCGAATTAGTTTAATATATGGAAAAAATAAACAGACCAGTTAACCAAATTGATGCTGCCGGCCAAGCAATCGGCAGAATCGCTAGCCAAGCGGCTGCTTTGCTGCGCGGCAAAAATAAACCGGAGTACCTGCCGAACCAAGATTTAGGCGGATGGGTAGAGATAAAAAATATTAAGCAGGCGAAATTTACCGGAGCCAAATTAGAACAAAAAACTTATAAGAGTTTTTCCGGTTATCCTGGAGGCTTAAAAGAAAAAAAATTGAGCGATGTCTACGCCAAAAACCCGGGCGAGGTTTTGCGTAAAGCAGTCTGGAATATGCTGCCAAAAAATAGATTAAGGCAGGAGATGATAAAAAGATTAAAGTTCAAATAGTCTTTACGCACCTATTTCTTTTGCGAACCTTTAATACGAATATTTTTTACGGACTTAATTTTTCCTGCAACTATGCGAATGCCGCAAATTTAGGATTAAAGTACTCCTTCATTCGTATTAATGAATCGCTAATATTTTAAATCCCTTCTAATTATTTCTACTTATGGAGAAAGAAAATAAAATTTTTGAATTTAAAGGAAAATATGTAAGCGCTATCGGCCGGCGCAAACAGGCTGTTGCCCAAGTGAGGTTGTATAAAAACGGTGAAGGCAGAGTGCTTATAAATAATCAAGAGCTTCACCGATATTTCACCGTGCCTTCCTATACCGATGCCATTTTAAAAATGTTAAAAATTTCCGGATTAGAAAACGCTCTTGATTTATCAATTATCATTCAAGGCGGCGGTAAGCGCGGGCAAGCTGATGCGGTAAAACACGGGGTAGCGCGGGCTTTGCTGTTAGTTGATAAAAATTTAAAGCCAGCTTTAAAAGTTGAAAGTTTATTAACTCGCGATCCGCGCAAAAAAGAGCGCAAAAAACCGGGTTTGAAAAAAGCTCGCCGGGCCGAGCAATGGAGCAAGCGCTAATAAAAATAAATATTGTTTCAATAAATCCACTCGCTCATTTAAGCGGGTGGATTTATTTTATATATAAGGACTGTCGCCCAATACCATTTTGGCTGCAATTTCCAAAATTCCGTCAAATTTTCCAAAAAATTTTTCCGCTTATATTTCATGTAAAACTCAAAATTTGTTTGCAAAATTTGTCTGGAATTTTGATAATTTTGCTGCAAAATCGTATTTAGTGATAGTCCCATATAAGAATTAAAAAACAAAAATTAAAATTGCTCATTTCGTTTATTCTGGCTATAATAAAAGAAGTTATGAGAGTAGTCAATATCGCCAAAAATACCAGTTATTTTACGTTAGCGTTAATTTTGCAAAAGATCGTATCTTTTAGTTATTTTATTATAGTGGCCCGCGCCATCGGTCCGGAAAATTTAGGCAAATATTATTTTGCTATTTCTTTTACAACCGTGTTTGCTATCTTTATTGATATCGGCATGTCGTCGGTATTAATACGCGAGACCGCGAAATACCAGGAGCGCGCTTACAGCTATCTGCGCAACATTCTTAGTGTTAAGCTTATTTTATCATTTTTGTCTCTCATTACTATCGCTATTTTAATTAACTTAATGGGTTATCCGCAATTAACCAAAGACTTGGTTTATCTTTCTTCGCTCGCCATGGTGCTTGATTCATTTACCTTAATTTTTTTTTCTGTCAGCCGTGGTTTCCATAATTTAAGTTATGAGAGTTTTTCCTCCGTTGCATACCAGCTGATTATTATGGCTTTAGGTTTGCTGTTTTTGCGGTCGGGCTTAAGCCTGC
>Ga0172369_10005485_pt1 | contig 15570 bp, 15 predicted proteins | sample LakKiv25m_FD_114539 | JGI IMG/M metagenome (GOLD analysis project Ga0172369, IMG submission 114539) | Freshwater microbial communities from Kabuno Bay, South-Kivu, Congo - kab_022012_11.25m | ecosystem: Environmental > Aquatic > Freshwater > Lake | place: Democratic Republic of the Congo...
CCGCCAAGGGTCAGTTGGCCGTCATAGAAGGTGTACTCCACGGGCGTGATGCGGGGCCATCCGTTCTTGCGCAGCGTTCCCAAAAGGACGAGCCCGGTGGATGCGAATCGCTCCTCGGCGAGTCGCGCAAGGTCGGGTGCTGCGCGCCCGAATTCGAGCCAGGTTGACATCGTTCATCCTTCATTTTCAGGCTGAATCGTCGCACATTTGGGTGCGTTCTTCCTGATGCGAAATGAGCCTCCGGTGTGGCCAGACGGGCGCACGATTTCGATGTAGAATCCTTTCACAAATCAACAGAGACCGAGGTCATCGCATGGAATTCCGTGACACGCCCGAAGAGGCGGCATTCCGCCAGGTTGTGCATTCCTTCATCGAGAAAGAAGCGCCAAGAGGCGAACGCGGCCCCCAGGCCTATGGCATGGCCGGGGCCCGCGAGTTCATGAAGAAGCTGGCCGAACGGCGCTGGATCGCCCCCGCCTGGCCTGTTGAGTACGGTGGGGCGGGAATGACCGTTATGGAGCAGTTCATCTTCAACAGTGAACTTGCCGAGGCGCGCGCCCCTCGTCCGGGCGGCATCGCAACCGGGTTCGCCGGACCAACACTCATCCACCACGGCACAGAAGAGCAGAAGAAGAAGTACCTGCCGGAGATGCTCACGGGCGAGGTGAGCTGGTGCCAGGGCTATAGCGAACCAGGAGCCGGGTCCGACCTTGCGGCGCTCCAGACCCGTGCGGTGCGCGATGGTGACGACTTCGTTGTAAACGGCCAGAAGATCTGGACGTCGGGTGGCCACATGGCGAAGTGGATGATTCTTCTCGCCCGGACGGACCCGGACGCCCCGAAGCACCGCGGTATCACCTATTTCATCGTGGATATGAAGTCGCCGGGGCTCACGGTTCGCCCGCTGATCAACGCGGCAATGACGCACGAGTTCAACGAGGTCTTCTTCGAGGATGTCCGGGTGCCGCGGCAGAACATCATTGGCGAGGAGAACCGGGGCTGGTATCTGGCGCAGACGACACTGAGCTTCGAACGCTCGAACATCGGCTCTGCGATTGGCGCCCGCCAGACGGTGGAGGACATCTTCCGTTTCGCCAAGGAGCACAAGGCGGAGGGTTCGAGCACACTCGGACATAACGCAGCCGTTGGTCAGGAACTGGTCGATCGCTACATCGAGGCTGGCGTCGCGACGATGATGAGCTACAAGATCATCTCGATGCAGGCGAAGGAAGGCATTGCGCCGGGACATGAGGCGAGCGTCGCCAAGCTCTTCACGACCGAACTCAACCAGCGTATCTATCGCACTGGCATGAAGATGACCGGGCTCTGGGGCCAGCTGGGCCCCGGGAACGACAAGGTCGCCGCTCCGATGCGAGGCCGCCTCAACTACATGTATCTCCGCTCGATTGGCAACACGATCGAAGGTGGCACGAGCGAGATCCAGCGCAACGTCATCGCCACACGGGGTCTGGGACTTCCGCGCGCCTGACGGGTGTTCACGGGGAATGACGAAGCGGGGCTCCGATTTCGGAGCCCCGCTTCGTCGTTGCGATGATGCGGGCGGCTAGGCGGTGCCGCGGACGTACTTTTCGCCGTCCCAGATGATCCAGCCGCCAGCTGCGTCGGTTGTCTGGCCGCGGACGTCCAATTCGGTGCGGAGAAGGTTGAGCTCCTCTTCTGTCGGCGGTTCGAGGACCTGCACTTCGGGAGCGACGAGCGGCTTGTAGTCGCATTCGGCAAGGATCTCGTCGACGGTTACCCAGGGGACGCGCGCCATGAGCCGGAGGCGCCGATTCTCGTAGTCGTACATCGCCCAGGGCGTGACGACGCGCCAGGGTCCGGTGCCGCGGGGCAACCCAGCCCGCTCCCGCGCTCCCTCGCTGCCGTCCAGGTACCCGGGGGAGGAGATGAAATCGACTTTTTCGACGAACTTCCGCTTCTCCTGGTCGGTGATGAGGATGGTGCGCCAGCAGCAGGCGGCGATGGTATCGGCACCGCCGGGGCCGTGCATGCGGCGGCCGCCGTCCGGGTACTCGCCGAGGAAGGTCGAGTTGATGTTGCCATGCTTGTCGACCTGGAGCGTGTTGAGGACGCCGTAGTCCATGTATCCCAGCTGGGCATAGTAGCCGGCGGTGTTCATGTTGCCCCAGGAGAGTGCCCCGTGGATCGCCCGCGAGGCCACCATCACCAGCATTGGTTCGAAGGGGAGGAGGGGCATCGGTGCGATGACGCCGTCTTCGGTGACGTACTGGGCGTCGTGTGCGTAGAGCTTCTGGCCGAGGAGGACGGAGTACAATGGTGTGCCTCCGCCAGCTGCCCAGTAGGTCTTGCCGCCCTCGACCATGCGGGCGACCGTGCACATGGCGACTTCACGCTCGGAGAACGCCTCTGCTCGTGTCATCCTCGAAAGCCCTCCTTGATGACCTCGCGCTTCTGCATGTCGAGCAACCGTGTGAGCCCGACGTTCTTTTCCAGCATCTCATTGTGTGAAGAGAAGCCGTAGATCCACTTCTCCAGGTAGGCTCCGATGTCACCGCGCATGACGGCGCCCATGCACTCCATGATGCCCGGGACATCGGAGGAGTAGTAGCCGGGTACCGTGCCGGGGTAGCCGCCGAACGGCGCGTCAATCACGGCATCGACGCACCAGTACGGGATCTTCGTCAGACCTGGGTTCGAGCGGATCACCTCGGTGTCGATGATTTCCTCGGCGGAGATGATGACTTTGCGCGATGCCAGTGCGGCGGGAACGTCGGAAATGCCGGTGCCGAAGACTCGCGCGTTGCCGAATTTGTCGGCCTGCTGCACGTGGATGATGGCTACGTCGGGGTTGAGGGCCGGGATGATGACGGTCGGCTGTCCGGTGTACGGGTCACGGATGAGCTTGGCGCCAGAGTAATCGAAGCCGTCGGTGCCGCCGAACGAACGGACGGGTATGAACGGAATGCCCTGGGCGCCGGCTTCGAGCCGCATCGACATGATGACGTTGCTGTACTCGAATGCTTCGAGCTGGCCATCGGCGATGGCCTTCTTGACGCCGGGGGTGCAGAGGAAGAAGCCGGTATCGACCTTGCTGGCGCAGCCGGCGCCAACCAGGAGGCCGACGTCAACGTAGGTGAACTTGCCGGCCAGCCAGAGGTTCTTCTTCCTCTGGCGAATGATTTCGTTGAGGACGCTGTTCGGGCCGCGGGAGATGTAGTTGCACTCGTAGGTGAGGTAGTCGCCGTCGGAGACGAACTTGGCGACGGCTTCCTTTTCCGTCATGAGCTTTGAGACCATGGCGCGGGTCTTGTGCTCACGGACCCACTCACGGAAGCCATCGGGGTCGACGGGGTGGTACTTCGCCTTCCCTTCGGCGAGCAGTTCGATGGGCTCCAACGCGGTAGCGGTCATAGACGTCTCCTTGCCCGGCGTTTCAACGAAGAGAGAGGCCCGCAGTCGAAAGACGCGGGCCGGGGGTTCGTGGGTTAGCGCGTGAGGATAGTCACGCACATGGCGGCGGCATCGGAGCCGATGTTGCCGCCGCCGTTGTGGGCGAGTGCGACCTTCGCGCCCTCGACCTGCCGTTGGCCGGCGCGGCCCTGGAGCTGTTCGGTCAACTCGACGAGCTGGGCGATACCGGTGGCGCCCACGGGGTGGCCCTTGCGAAGGAGGCCGCCGGAGGTATTGACGGGGACGCGGCCGCCGAGTGTGGTGGCTCCGGAATCGACGAGCGGGCCGCCGCCGCCCTTTTCGCAGAGGCCGATAGCTTCGTAGGCCATGATCTCGGCCGGGGCCGACGCATCGTGGCATTCGACGACGCTGAGGTCGTTCGGTCCGACGCCGGCTTCGGCATAGGCTTCCCGGACGCAGAGGTCGGCGGTCCCGTTTTCTTCTGTGCCGCGGTCCCACCCGGAATGCAGCACGCTGGTGGCGATGCGCACGGGGTTCGCGACCCCAAGTTCGCGCGCCTTTCTTTCGCTCATGACCACTACAGCGGCGGCGCCGTCGCCGATGGGGGAGCACATGGGCCGGGTGAGGGGCTCGGCGATCATCGGGGAAGCGAGCACGTCTTCGATTGTCAGGGCTTCGCGGAACTGGGCGCGCGGGTTCAGGCTGCCGTGGAAAGAGTTCTTCGCGGAGACCCGGGCGAACTGCTGGACGGTCGTGCCCCAGCGCTTCATGTGCGCCCTGGCGGCGGAGGCGTAGATGTCCATGAACATGGAGCGGTTTTCGCCGGCGCCGGAGGAGGCTTTTTCAGCGCCGCCTTCGCGTGCGCCAGCCTTCAGGCGGGCCATGATCTCGGCGAGCGCCTCGACGTCGACCGCGCCACTGAAGGCGGCGAAGCTCTTCTGCTTGTTCTCGTGATAGAGCTTTTCGACGCCGACGGCGAGGACGATGTCGTAGAGGCCGGCGGTGACCATCGCGGCTGCCTGATTCAGTGCGGTGGAAGCGCTTGCGCAGGCGTTTTCGACGTTGATGACCGGGATCTTGCCGATGCCGACCGAACGCAGAACGACCTGGCCGCGGATGGACTCCTGGCCGGTGATGAGCCCTGCGGCGGCGTTGCCGACGTAGGCGCACTGGATATCGGCTTTGGCAATACCGGCGTCCTTGATTGCGGCATCGACGGCCTCGCCGCCGAGGGCCTTCAGGCCGGTTTCGAGGTGCTTGCCAAAGCGGGTCATGCCCACCCCGGCGATGACGGCGTTCATTTTCATGCGGAGGTTCTTCCTTTCGAGTCTCGCTGCGCGCCGGTTCTTACAGCAGGCCGTGGCCCTTGATCCCGAGCGCATTCTTGAGGTACTCGAGTTCAGCTTCGCGATACGGCAGTGGCGCAGGGTTCTGCAACATCTTATCGCGCTTGAGTTCGTCCACAACCTCTTGGGAGCGTGGGAAGGGAGTCCCGTAGCCATTAATGTGGAACATGTTCTCGAAGGGCTGGCGTGGACGCTGTCCACCCGCCTGTTCGCTTTCGGCGGGGTAGCCAACGGTTTGGAGAACGAGCACACGGCATCCGTCGGGCAGTCCCAGGTTTTGGCGGATCTTTTCGCCGTTACCCGAGCCGAGAAGGCATGTCCCGAGACCCTGCTCGAAGGCCATGAGGGTGGCCTGGGCGATGCCCTGGCCACAGTCCATCTCGTTCAACCCCGGCTGCTTCATCGCCGGGAGGATGTTCGTGAAGATCGGGATGATCTGCTTCTCGAGGGCTTCTTCCTTGCCTTCGCCCACGCCCATGGCGCCGGCCTTGAGCAGTTCGCGCAGACGGTCGTTCTGCTCGTCGACGGCATTCGTGTCGACGTACCAGACGATCACCACGGGCGCGAGCTTGATCTGGTAGCCGGCGATGGGTGCGACAATGGCGGCGACGACGTCCTTCGGTGCAGTATCGCGGAAGACGACGACGGCGCGCAGGGATTGCACGTTGCCCCAGTGGGAGGCGATACGGGCTGCCTCCAGCATGCGCTGGATCTTTTCGGGTTCGACGGGCCTGTAGGGCCGCAAGAACCGCATGGACCTCCGGCGACCGATGGCTTCGCGCAATTCCATTCAGACTTCTCCTTGGGGTTGGTGTTTAGGGCTTAGAGACGGGTGGCGGCGACGAGTCCAAGAAGCTCGTTGCAGCCGTCCTCGATCATGGAAGCGCGAGCGTCGCGCATGACCTTTTCGATCATGAATTCCTTCGTCAGCCCGTTGCCGCCGAAGATCTGCAGAGCGTCGCTTGCCACCTGGAAGGCGGTGTTCGTGCAGAACACCTTCGAGGCGATGGAGTACTGGAGCAGTCCCGCGGGGCTCGTGGCGTTGAACGCGTTCACGCGGCGAGCGAGGCCACGTCCGGCCTCCACCTGCATGAACATCTTGAAGAGGCGGGCCTTGACGCCCTGGTGCTGGATGATGGGAACGCCGCCCTGGACGCGCTCTTTGGCGTAGTCGACGGCCATTTCGTAGGCTGCGCGGGCGACGCCGATGAAGGTGGAGCCCATGGAAGCGTTCGCCATGGTGAGGATTCGCTCGACGATCGTGCTGTAGAGCTCCTTGCCGATGACCATGTTCTCGGCGGGGATGCGCACGTCGTCAAAGAACATCTCGCCCTGGTTGAGCGCTCGTTGGCCGAGCTTGTTCAGGGGCTTGCCCTTGGAGACGCCGGGGAGGGTGAGGTCGACGACCGCTACGCCGCCGCCCTTGAAGCCCTGGTCGCCATCGATGGTGCAAAACAGTGCGGCGACGTTGGCGATGGTGCCGTTCGAGACCCAGGCGGACTTCTGGCCGTTGATGACGTAGAAGTCGCCGTCCTTGCGGGCGACGCAGTTGGCCCTGATCGAGGGGTCGCTGAAGTGAGGCTCGCTGACGGTGAGCGAATCGCTCCCGTGGTCGGGCTCAGTGACGGCCCAGCAGCCAACATCGGGAGTTGCGGGGCTGGTCCAACGAGAGATGAGAGCCGGACGGCCGGACATGGCGACGAAGATCTTGTGGAAGTTCGCGACGCCGAGGCTGATCGCAAGGCCCGAGTCGCCCCAGCCCATCTCCTCGCTCACCAGAGAACGCAAGCGCGCCCGTTCGACGGGGGTCAGCTCGGCGGTCTCTGCCTCGAGGTCGGCCAGGCCGATTTCGCGGTGCTTCCGGAAGACCTCCCAGAGGATGGAGTCCTTTCTGATGACGTCGGCGGGGTCGGCGAGCTGGTCGAGGGCGCGGCCGGCGGGGCGCAGGACTTCTTCGGCGAACTTGTGCGCTGTGTCACGGATCTGGCGTTCCTGGTCCGTCAGATCGATCTCAATGTCGGTCATGATCAAGGTTGGGGACCCCTGTGGAGGATGAATGCTCAGGCTAGGGACGCCCGTAGTGACGCCGTATGACCGCGATCATAGGGGTACCGGCGTCGCTGTGTGCCGCCGCCGAGAGGGCACGATAGAACGTTGGCGATCGATCTGACAGTGCGTCCTATGATTCAGATCATGGAGAGTGGCCGGGTGCGGTCGTACCGTCCGGTGAACAGGTCGCGCCGTGCCGCGGGCGCTGGCGCGAATCCGCACAGGGGTACGAGACGCATGTTTGCACCTTCACTGAACCTGGATCTTTCCAAGATTGCCCAGTCCGAGGATCGGCCGGTTTCGAAGAAGAAGGTTGCGGCGAAGGGTGCGAAGGCTCGCAAGGGCGCGTCTGCGGGCGACACGTCTGCCAAGAAGGCCTGAAACCCGGGTTCTGCTGCGCACGAGTCCCGTTTCGACCGTCAGGTCGACTCCACGAAGGTGGCCAAAGATTATGACTGCTGCTCCTCCCGTCACCCCCACGCTGCGACGCCTAAAGCCAGCGGATGCTGGCGCACACCTGGCCGACATCCTGGCCCGCCCATACGCGTATCGCGGGTGGGAAGACGTCTACCGGGACGAATGGACCTGGGACAAGGTGGTCAAGGTCACGCATACGCGGGTGAACTGTATCTCGGCCTGCTCGCTGGATGCGTATGTGAAGGACGGCATCGTCTGGCGTGAAGAGGCGAACGCCACCTACGAGAAGGCGTTTGCGGATGTGCCGGACTTCAATCCGCGCGGCTGCCCGTCGGGCTCGGTCTATGCGGTTCAGATGTACGATCCGACGCGGATCAAGTACCCGATGAAGCGTGTTGGGGAACGTGGGTCGGGGAAGTGGCAGCGGCTCTCCTGGGACGATGCCCTGACGGAGATTGCGGACAAGCTTATCGACACGGCCACCCACCAGGATGGCCCGGAATGCATCATCTACGACAACGGCACGACGAACCTCGATTTCGGCATCGGCTCGCCGATGGAGGGACACCTCTTCACTGCGGGGCTCGGCGGCAGCACGATCGACTCCTACGCGGGCGTCGGTGACCTGCCGGTGGGGCTGATCCAGGCCTGGGGCCTGTACATGAGCGAGGGGACGTCGGACGACTGGTTCATGACGGACTATGCGCTCATCTGGATCGGTAACCCTTCGTACACAAGGGTTCCCGAGGCGCACTTCCTGTACGAGGCCCGCTATCGCGGCGCCAAGATCGTCACGATCTCACCGGACTTCAGCGCTTCCACAATGCACGCCGATCGCTGGTTGAACCCGCGTTATGCGACTGACGCGGCGCTCGCGCTGGGGATGATCAACGTGATCATCAACGAGAAGCTGTACAAGACCGACTACGTCAAGGAGCAGACGGACCTTCCCTTCCTCGTTCGCGATGACACGAAGCAGTTCCTGAGGCAGTCCGATGTGGAGGAAGGCGGGAACGATGGGGTCTTCTACTTCTGGAACGCCAACACGGGCCGGAAGGTCGAGGCACCGGGTACGTGGGGCTCGACCCGCGGCACGATCAGGCTGGACGAGGACGTTGATCCTGAGCTGGAAGGCGCCCATACGGTCCGCCTAAAAGACGGGAAGCGTGTGAAGGTCCGGCCGGTGTTCGAGTTGATGCGGGATCGGGCGAACGAGTACTCGCTCGACCGGGTGGCCGAGATCACGGGCGTGCACCAGAACAACATTGCGCGCGTGGCGCGTGAATTCGCGGCTGCGAAGTCGGCCATGATCTATTCGTCGTGGGGTTCGTGCAAGCACTTCCACTCGGACCTGTTCCAGCGTGGGATGGCTTACCTGTGCGCACTCACGGGGAACTCCGGCGGCAAGCCCGGCTCCGGGATCAAGGTTTCGACCTGGTGGCCACCTCCAAACACTGTGCTTATGGGCGGCAGGATCGGCGCAGGTCCATCGGTCTCTCTGCAGACCGAGGACAGCGGCGAGCTTCCGGTCGAACGGGTCGCGATGCAGGAATTCTCGAAGATGACGTTCCAGATGGGACGCATGGGCGCCGCATCGCCACTCATCCCATGGCTCTACGCACACGACAAGAAGTGGCGGGCCATCGCCCACAAGCAGGCGTACAACGATCCTTCGCTGCCGAGGCCGATTAAGGACTACCTGAAGGAGTCGCTCAAGAAGAACTGGCAGCCGGTGTCGCCGCAGCCACCGAGGAGGCCCAAGTTCCTGTATTTCTCGGGGCCAAACCCGCTGCGCCGCTGGCCTAACCCGAAAGTCATCCGCGACAGCCTCTGGGCGAGCCTGGACACGATCGTCACCTGCGACTTCCGCATGTCGACATCGGGGCTCTACTCGGATTACATCCTGCCCGCGTGCGGCTACTACGAGAAGCCAGGGATCAAGTACACCAGTTCCTACGTGCCCTATGTCATCGTGGGCGATCGTGCCGTGGCTCCGCTCTACGACTCGAAGCATGAGTGGGACATCGTGCTGCTGCTGGCGCAGAAGATGCAGGAGCGGGCGAAAGCTCGCGGCATCGAGCCGTACACCGACTCTCGTGGCGGGGTGCACACGCTACAGACCATCTTCGACGACCTGACGGCGAACGGGCATTACCCGATCGGCGAAGAGGGCGAGGAGAAAGCGCTCGACTTCATCCTGCAGTACTCGGCGATCACCCGGAACAGCGGTCTCGGCGAGGGTGCGTGGGGCAAGGCGGCCGAACGCGGCATGGTGAAGATCAAGAAGGTTCAGCCCTCGGCGCTAGCGGTGTACTTCAACGCGGTGTACAGCGACTACACCGAGGATGAGCCGATGAACCAGTGCGGTTGGTTCGTGAACATGAAGAACCCGTGGCCGACCCTCACCGGCCGGCAGCAGTTCTACATTGACCACCCGTGGTTCCTGGAAGCCGGCGAGGAGATGCTGGTGCACAAGGAGCCGGTGGACTCCGGTGGCAAGTATCCGATTCGCATGACGGGGGGCCACACGCGGTGGAGCATGCACTCCATCTGGCGGGCGAACACTCAGCTGCTGCGCTTGCAGCGTGGTGAGCCGGTCGCCTACATCTCCGAGAAGGATGCTGCAGCTCGCGGGATCCACGACAACGACTACATTCGGCTTCGCAACGACGTTGGCAAGGTTGAACTTCGCGCGAAGGTGGCGGCATCGGTCCAGCCGGGGTCGGCCATCGTCTACCACGCCTGGGAGGGGTACCAGTTCAAGAACTGGGCGACGCAGAATGACCTTGCGGCCAGCCCGATCAAGCCAACGAACATGGTTGGGAACTACGGGCAGCTTCACTACCGCATGGCGTCATACACGATGAACCACATCCCGAAGGAGATCGCGATCGAGATCGAGAAGGTCGAGGTGCGGAAATGACCGCTCTGCGGGTGACCGCGAAGAAGGCAAGCGGGACGCTCCAGGAGTTGCTCTCGCCCCGCGCTGCTGGGTGGAAAGATGCTCCTGAAGTGGTGCTACCCCTGCAACCCACGCCGCTGGAGGCGCAGCCTTCGGCGTACGTGCAGAAGGCTTGGGCGGGACGGCAGCGCGGCGCGATCGCTTCGGTTTCGGTGAAGGCACTCGCGGCGGGCGGCCAGCTTGCGCTCCGCATCGAGTGGGCAGCGGCGGAGCCTCGCCACACGATCAACGACAACGATGTGTTCGCAGATGCGTGCGCGGTGCTCTTCCCTGCCGACGGCACGGATGCCGAGATTGCGACCATGGGCAGCGCGGACAAGCCGGTGACGGCGTGGTACTGGCGAGCGGGGGCAGGCGCCCCGAACTTTGCGACGGCGAAGGGCCTGGGAACCGTTTCCCGGGAAGCCAAACACGCGCTCAAGGCGACCGGGGAGTGGCAAAGCGGATCGTGGCAGGTGGTCCTTGCCGGGCCGGCGCGCTCGGCCAAGATCGGCGTTGCCGTATGGAGCGGGGCATCCGGCGAACGTGCCGGCCTCAAGTCACACACACCATCCTGGCACGACCTCAAGGTCGGCTGACGCAGGCGGGAGGAGGAAGACGATGGCAAAGAAGGCGACACCCTCTACACGCCAGCTGGCGATGGTTTTCGACCTCAACAAGTGCCTGGGCTGCCACACCTGCTCGCTGGCGTGCAAGACGGCATGGACGTCGCACAGTGGCATGGAGCACCAGTGGTGGAACGCGGTGAACACCTTCCCCGGGCGCGGCACGCCGCGGGAGGTCTTCAGCTACGGCGGTGGTTACGACGCGAAGGGCGAGCCCCGGCCCGGCGTGTTCCCGGGCAAGCGGCTGTGGGGCGAAGCCTGGGACTTCGACTATGAGGCCGTCTTTGGCAGCAACCGCGACGAGCCTATCCCGCTGCATCCGCGCGAGCACGATGGCGCGGCGCCGACGTGGGGTCCGAACTGGGACGAGGACATGGGCGGCGGTGTCTATCCCAACTCGTATTACTTCTACCTGCAGCAGGTTTGCATGAACTGCTCGGAGCCTGCGTGCGTCGAGGCCTGCCCGCGCGAGTCGGTCTACAAGCGCGAGGAGGATGGGATCGTGCTGATCGACGAGGAGCGATGCCACGGCTACCGCTTCTGCGCGGAGGCCTGTCCCTACAAGCGCATCTACTTCAACGAGGGCCGGAACATCGCCCAGAAGTGCATGTCCTGCTTCCCGCGACTCGAACAGGGTGTCGCCCCGGCGTGCATTCGCCAGTGTCCCGGTCGGGTGCGTCACATCGACTACCTGGACAACGAGGACGGGCACATTCACAAGCTCGTGAAGAAGTGGAAAGTGGCGCTGCCCCTTCACCCGGACTTCGGCGTGCAGCCGAACGTGTTCTACGTTCCACCGAGTTCGCCGCTGGGATTCAAGGTGAACGGCGAGTTCGACGACGAGCACCCGCGCATTCCGCACGAGTACTTGCGAGAACTGTTCGGCCCCGGGGTGGAGCAGGCCCTGGCCACGATCGAATCCGAGCGGGAGAAGGTTGCGAAGGGTGGGAAGTCCGAACTGATGGACATCCTCATCTCGCGCGACTGGACCGACCTCCTGGGTCCGTTCACGACGGATGCGACCAAGCTCCAGCGACAACCCGTTCGGTAAGCTGGAAGCTGTGAACGAAACCGCGCGAGCCCGGAGCGAGTTCTACGGGCTCCTCAGTGAGTTATTCTCGTTTCCGACTGAGGAACTCGCTGAAGCGTGCCGCACGGGCGCCATCCGGAGCGCGGCGGAGAGCATCGCCGCGCTGCTGCCGTATGCCCTCCCGGAAGAGCCGTTTGCCGGGCTTGTGGAGCCCGCGATGGAGTATCTCGACCTGCAGAGCGACTACATCCGGCTGTTTGATCTGCCCGGCGGGGGGCCGGCGATGCCGCTCTACGCGGGGGTGTTCGCCGCTTCCCGGAGAGATGCGATGGAAGAGCTCCTGCGCTTCTACCGCCACTTTGGCCTCACGGTCGCCGGGGAAGCGCACGACCTGCCCGATGCCATTCCCACGGTGCTGGAGTTTCTGCACTTTCTGGCGTTCCGCGAGGCCAACCTGGGAGGCGGAGACGATCCCGAGGCTGTTCGTACTGCCCAGGGCGATGTAGTGGGGCGGCATCTTCTCAACTGGTCGTCCGAGGCGGCAAAGCGCGTGGAAGGCAAGAACCCGCCCGCGTTTTACCGGGCTGTCATCCAATTGCTGCACCAGTACTGCGCGTGCGAGGCGGCGTTTCTTACCACCGCTGCCTGACACTGCACCGGCTCGCAGCGGCTGGCGGAGCACCGTTCAGTGTTCGGAGCGATCGGACACGACGACTTCGTCGGGTGATTCGCGATCCACAAGGCCCTCGTCTTCGAGCCTGAGCAGGGCGTCGCGGGCGGCGTTGGCGGATACGCGGTGACGCCGAACAAGCGCCGCAACGCTGATCGCGGTGCCTGCGGCGAGCCCGCCGAAGATGATGGCGGTTCTCAGGAAAGCGTGAACATGCCTGGCCTGGCTGGGCTCCCTGCTTTCTTCCGGTTCGTCGACGGACATTCGATTCTCCTTGCCTTGCAGAGTGGGGCGTGACGAACGCCTGGTCGGAATTGTCCGGTGCCGGGCGAAGGCACGCCATTCCTCTTACGGTCAGAGTCGCATCAAGCAACGCCAGACTCCCGATGCCCGGGGCGCTGGGGCTGGACCAGTTACTTTGAGCACGACGAGCAACGAGATACAGGCCCGAACGGGCGCCACATTCGAGACCGTTCGTCGCCGGTTTCGCGCCGGGGGGCGCGTGACGCCGGAGTGGACCTGCTCTGGCTATCCCAGGAGGTAGATCATCCCGTTGGCGTCGGACGAGGCGATCATCCCGGTGCGGTAGCGACCGTCGACGAAGCGCTCCGGGTGCTCGGCGCCTTCGTACCCCGCCATGAGCGATGGCGTCCAGACCGTCACCTCGGCCGATTCGACGAGCTCCCACAGAGCCTGGATGGGCTGGCCTGAGCGCGGGTCGGCGGGAACGACGTGGGCGTTGCTGATGGGGATGCCGATCGACTCGTCGATGTACCAGGACTGGTGCGCGGCAAAGATCGGGCCGGTTTCGGGAAGTCCGAAGACAGTGAGGGCGGGACATTCGAAGGCTCTGCTGACGCGGCGACGGGAATCGGGGTCGAACATGCCCGGGGTCGAGAGAAGGAAGGCGTTGAGGATCCGGCGGGCGTCCTTGACCGACTTCTTGGCATCGCGGGTCAGGGTAGCGGCTGCGTCAATCTCCGTGAACGCATAGCCGACTCCTTCGCGCACCATCGTTTCGACGACTGCATCGGCGTCGGCGCCCTGCGGCGAAAGCACGAGTGGTGCGCCAAGGAAGAGGGGGATGATGACGGAAGCGAGGCCTTCCCATCGGCTCAGTGGCAGCGAGGCCATCCACGGGCGCGTGGGGTCCGCATCGAAGAACGTGGTCATGCTCAGGGCGGCCGCGAGCAGCGACCGATGCGAATGGCTCACGGGTCCATCGCGGCCGTCGATCGTGACCGCGGGTGCGGTGAGCTCTTCTGAGGTTGGCACGTGCGGTGGCGCGCCGGCGGCGGGCTCGACTGCACCTGCGCCTTCAAGGACGAGGCTGGCGCCGAACTGCTGGGCAACGCTGCCGAGATTCGAACCGGGGGGGGCAATGCGCACATGCAACCCGGCGGCGAGCGCACCCAGCAACAGGAGCACGGTATCGAGCGTCGGGTCTCCGGCGAGGACGGCTCTCCGGCTCTGGCCGGCGCGGGCGGCCAGTGATGGCGCCAAGCGGTCGACTTCATCCTTCAAGTCGTTGGTGGAAAGGCGCGACTTGCCGGCGATGACGGCGAGCTGTCCGTCCCTATCGCGCACGCCGCGAGACACACACAGCTCGTAGATCGAGAAGGGCGGCACGCCAGCAACGCGGGGAATGTCGGCGGGCCAGTACCAGGATGGGGTGATCGCGATCGTCTTTGGCATGGGACCTACACCACCTTCAGAGCAACCCGCCGGCGCGCAACGAAGCGCCGAGGGCGATTGAAACGACGGAGGCGACGAGCTCGAATTTCAAAACGCGGTCCATCCGCGCGATGGCACGGCCGACGCGCTGACGTTCGTCCTGGATCTCTTCCTGCGACATTTCGGGGCTGGAGCGGCGGGATTGCGCCGGGTGAAGCGAGAAGGCCATGGACGCCGACGCGGCGACGAGCAGCGCCCAGAGAACGGTGAGGGTCGCCAATGTTTGGCCGTACGGGTCGAAGAGTGACAACTCCGGGTGACCGGGCCGCGAGAGAAGGGTCCCGGTGTCGATCCTGGCTACCAACAAGGCGCCGGTGAGGCCAGCCACGCCGAGGGCGCCGAGGCCGACCCAGCGATAGCGGCTCCCGGACCGTTTGCAGACGATCGAGACCTGGGAGGGCGGCATCGTCCGCTGGGCGTAGCGCAACACCCACTCCATGGTTATCGAGCCGCCAACGTAGACAGCCCACGCGAGCGCGTGCGTCCACGCGAGCAGTGTGTCCATTTGCTCTCCCGGCACCCGCCGCCGCCGTCCTGGCTACAGGATCCCATTGAACCTGAGAGAGGCGCCGAACAGTGCGATGACGATCGCGATGATGATGTCGGCCCTGGTGATGCGCTCCACCCACCTGGCCGCTTCCATCTTCGCCTGTTGCGCGGCCTGGACACCAGCGGAAGTCGTGCCGGGCTTCAGCCTCCCGGAGAGTCTGGGCCGCAGGTAGAAGGTCATGATGGCGCCATTGGCCACAAGCACGCACCAGAGGACCAGCATGGCCCAGATGGTGCGGCCGTAGTCCTGGCCAAGGCCCATGGTCGATTGGAGGATGGGCCAGCCATAGGCGATGTGTCCGAGCGCCTCAAGCCTCAGGATGGCAGTGATGATGATGACGCCAAGCGATCCCCAGACCAGCCAGATGAAACGGTCGGCTGTCTTCTGGCCCATCACCTGCGCCTGTGCGGGCGGGATGGAGTTCTGGGCAGGTCCGAGCACGTACTCCATGGCCACAGCGCCGCCGATGTAGATGGCGATAGAGAGGTCATGCAGGATGCCGTAGATCACCTGCAGCACGGTGGTTAGCAGATCCGGGTTCGACCACACTACCGGGTCCTCCTGTCATACGGGTCGGCGACGCCAGGGTGCCAGTCCGCGAAATGGCTTCTCAACTGTGGTGTCACAAGGAACGGTTCGCCGTCACCGGCATGGAATTGCCGGTAGTAGTCCAGATCGACGTGATGCACTTGCGTGGAGAACTTGGCGCGCATCGGGTTGATGTACGCCGGGGCGCAACCGTACTTCTCGACGACGTACTTCACCGTATCGATGGCCGCCTGAATGACCCAATCGGGGATGTGGGCGCGAGGCG
>Ga0172369_10005486_pt1 | contig 15562 bp, 14 predicted proteins | sample LakKiv25m_FD_114539 | JGI IMG/M metagenome (GOLD analysis project Ga0172369, IMG submission 114539) | Freshwater microbial communities from Kabuno Bay, South-Kivu, Congo - kab_022012_11.25m | ecosystem: Environmental > Aquatic > Freshwater > Lake | place: Democratic Republic of the Congo...
GAGCAACACAAGGAGTTAGAATAATTAAGTTGCATGAAGATGGAGATAGGGTAGTTGATATTGCAAAACTTGCTGATGAAGATGAAGTTCTTGAAGGAGATCCTGAGCAGAATCAGAAAGGACTTTCGGAGTTTAAATAATATTACTAAAATGGATTTATTAATTTAAATAATAAATCTACTAAAGGGACATAAGATAGTCTTGATTTAGATGATTGTTCAGAACCTTTTGTTAGTTTTATTGGATAAAAGATAATTAGGAATTATTATTTTCTTTTTTTCTTATATAATTATTAATTATTAGAGCAACTATTACCACAGAGATTAAATGACCTACAAATGCTGCAAATATGGAGACTATTCTTTCAAATCCCATTGGACAAATATCTCCATAGCCAACTGTGAAGAATGTCATTGCTGAAAAATAAAAATAGTCTCTTGAAATATCTTTATCACTATCTATCATTGATGCACTGAATTTATCAGTGCATGTACCATATTTTATATAGCCTAATTTTGAAATTTCTACTACACTGTAGATTGTTGAGAATAGTAATAGTATTCCCAGTATGAAAAGTGCATAGGTCAATATTAGGCTAAATAAATTTTGAGTATTTGTTAATCTGTTAATTGAATTTCTTATTACATAGATTATTATCAATGCAAAATATATTGAAATTAATATCCCTAGGATGTCTATTACAGATCTAATTGGAATATTGGTTGGGAATAGGGAGGAAAAATGAATTAATGCAAATTGTATTATTACAAAAATAATAAACTTTAGTATTGGTTTGTTTAAAAGAAGTTTTGCTATCCCGTGAAGTTCTTTTATTCTTTTTTTGTGATAGGTTATCTCTCTGGGCATATTATTTAAATGTAAATAGCATTTAAAAAGTTTTATAATTCGAAAGCTTTATAACCACTGGTTTTTAGAATCTCGGATGGCATTACATCAAGTATTTAGAATTGGAGCTGAAGAAGTAAGGATTTTTAGCGAAGAGCTTGTTTTAGGTTCTTCTACTGTGGCTTTTTCAAGAAATACTGTTTATCTCGGAGTTGCTAAAGAGTTTGGTGAATTTAGAGGGCAGCCTACAGTTAGACTTGCTCCTTTTTATAAAATTATCCCGCCTAATGATGGAGATATTTCATGTGCAAAAATTGAAGAGCCTAGTTCTAAGATTTTAAATCCTCGTTTCTTTAGAAAACTTTATACAGGGCCTGCAGAAGCAATTTCTACTGCATTAAGAGAAGAACCTCTGTTTTCTAAAATGGTACAACTTGCAGATGTTGTCGAACATTTGAGTAGGCCTTATGATTTAGCTTTGGGAAATTTACGCTATTCTGGTTTTAATGGGTTAGTTAGAACTGCGTAATTTTATTTTATTTAACAAAAAGTTTATAAAGTTTTTATTTTTATTATTAATAATGATAAAACCTCTTGATAAGTTTGTAATTGCTGGAGCTCTTGGTATCTTAATTACAACTTGGGGAGATAGTGGATGTGATAAACCTAAAACTGTAAATCCAGATTCAAATAAAATTCAAATTGCTGGGGAAGTTGGTAATGGTTATTTTGGTGGTGGAGATGGAGGCGGAAATGGAATTTATATTTCTCGTGGCAGAGATGAGATTGGAATAGATAGCTTATCTTCATTTAGTAGAGGGGATGGCATAGGAGATTTTACTGGTCTAGGGGAGAGTGGTAGATTTTTAGGTGGTGGCGATGGAGCTGGAATAGGAAAATATCTTGGTGGAGATGGTCCTGGTGTTTAATTTATAAGAATTATTTTTTAGCTATTTTCCACATTAATTCAAAATATGTTTTATAGGCATTTGCAATTTCTTTGTTTTTGATTAAAATTGCTATTGGCTCTTTTGCCCAAACTATTATTGCTGTTTTGTCATTGTATATGTTTACTGCAACTGGATTTGAATATTTTTCAGGAAGATATTTTATTTCTGCAAGAGGTATTTTTGATTTTGTTATTTTTTTATCTGTTGCGATTATCCTGGTTTTAATCTTTTTTTGTTTTCTTGTTTTATCATACCATTTAAAATAAAATTGAAGTGTTTCATAGGCAAGTGGAGAGGCTCCTAAAATCAAGATTTCTTTACTTGATAATTGGTCTTCAAAAATTGTTTTTAATCCTTCTTTTCCTTTGTAGAAATTTGTTTCTTCTTTCTCTTTTATGGAAGAATATTTTTGTTCAAGTGCTTGAACAAAAGGGGCTAGAATGTTTTGTTTTTCTTGTATTATTTCTAGGAGTCTTTCAGGATTTGCTGCTTGGAATAGTTTTCTATTATTTTCTTTTATATATCCAACTAGCCCTTTTTGAATCAGCATTTCTATTGTGTCATAGATTGTTCTTCTATGAAGTCCGGTTTTTCTTGCTATTTGTCCTGCAAGACTTGGGCCTAGTTCAATTAGCGCTAGATATATTTTGGATTCATTTTCTGTTAAGCCTGCTTGTTTTAATTCTTCCATGTTTTCATTATTAATTTTGAGTTAATAAATATTTGTATAGGTGGTGATATATATCACCTCATAAAATTATATTTTGTTTTTGAGTATATCTTTTATGGCAGAAAGAAAGCAATTTTTTCAAGAAGAAACAAAGGCTGAAATTAAGAGAAAGACTTATGTGGATTTTAGCGATCTTGGGGGGTTAGAGGTAGTTGGAGCTTTAGATAATGGAGAATATACTGTTGTTAGGGAGTTTGTTCCAAGAGGATATGAGTCAGCTAGAAAATTTATGAAACATGGTCCTGAAGTTAAACCTAGAAGAGTCTATAGTCTTGATCAAGCAGCTGGTTTTGGAAAAACTCCTGTTCAGCTTAGAGAAGAGGCATTTAATTCTATTCCTGGAAGTAATTATTGTGGCTATAGTTTTGTTCCTCTTGGAAATGATTCAAGAAAAAGAAAGGTTAGTCTTGTTGAATGTTTAGAGGGAGCTAGACTATTTGCTTATGCTTATCAAATGGGTACTGGAATAAAAGTTAAACCTTATGCTGATGCAAAAAGAGTTAGGATTGATGGTGCTGAAGTTGTTATTGATGTTCCTTCAAGAAGAAAGAACGAGAGAAGAATAAGATTTAAGTTGACTTCTGTTCCGTTTGTTGATTCTAGGGAGAAATATGTTGTTTCATTAAATCTTGGAAGTGATCATTCATGTCCTTCTAAAAGATTTAACATTCGATATAAGTATACTGATGATAAAGAAAGTTCTGGAATTGTTAATATTTGTGCTCATGAAATTGCAGGTTATCTCCAGTTAGTGCAATATGCTATGCAGGAAGAAAAGAATTTAATTCCTTTGCAAATGTCTCAGTTTGCAATTCCTAGTCAAGAAACTGTTGATTATTACTTAAGATGGTGTAATAATGTTTTAATTAAAGATGACAGTTTGGAAAGTAAAGATAATCTAAGAAAACCTAATCGTGCTGAAAAAGAGATTGCATTGTGGCAACTTGTAAAGGCACTTGGCCATGACAGGACTTTTTATGCTGATAGGAGCAGAGATGGAAATGTTAAGGATTATCAATGGAATATTGAATAATTGATATGGTTGATACATTAGAAGAATTAGACTTGGATGTTGTTGAAAAATTTTGTGAAAAATTTAAGGTTAGGTTTGTTAGAGCAGATATGACCTTTGAAAATGGGGTTCTTGAACCAATGTATTTTTTTAATGATAATCTTGGAGGATATACTCTTCAGGGGATTAAAGCTTCTTTGGAAAGAACCTAGAAAATGAAATTTTCTAGTCCATTCAAAAGTGTGACTTTTGAAGTCTTCGGAAGAAACTGGATTTTATATAGATTAGAGCTTCTTTGGAATATTTTCACTAGTGTAAATATTTTTATATTAGTTTTTATTGGATATTTTAAGTAATTTCAGGGATTGTAAAATGGTATGCAGTGTTGGAAGTGTTGAAGATTTATATCTGAGAATTCCTAAATCTTTAAAACTCAATTTTCCAAAACCATCTCCTCTAGAAAGAGTTTTAACTGAGATTATTCAAAGAAGAGATTCTGTATTAGAAATGTTAAAGTTTCCTAATTATTTTAGAAAATTTCCAGCAGAACATCTTCCTGACCAAATTTTAATGATTAATGGGCTTGTTTTAGAGGCTTCTAAACTTGATGATGAGTATAGAAAGCTTAGTGGAAATATTTCAGATCCGAATTATAAGCAATTAGATTATATGTTGCAAGGAATTAAAAGAGTCATTCAAAAAGAAATAAGATATAGGCAGAGTCAGGAGGCTTGATTTTCTTTTTTTATTTTTAAGTAAGTTTTAAAATATGGAATATGCCATAGTGTGTGGAAGATTGAGATTAAAATCATCATATAACCTATTTCAATGTGCCAAAAAATTAAGTTAAATGGTGTCTTAATAGATGTTCCATACTCGAAGTTTAGTAGGAAGATTATTGATGTTAAAGAAGTTATTATAAATGTTATTAAAAGAAAAAAATTCCATATTTTTTTATGAGTTACTTGGGAAATCTTATTTTTCTTTGATAAAAAATAGGTTCCTAAATATAGGGCTATTAGAACTATTGTTATTAGGGTTATATTATATGGCATCTTATTCACTTTTATATTGGAATTTTGGGTATTTAATTGTTCTGAAGAAATTTCCTCTGAGTAATCACATATTTTATTGTTATCTGAATCTATGTAGAGTTTACAATCTCCTGGGTAAGAATCATTGATTAATCCCCTTGGGCATTCTGTTGAATTTATTAAAGGTAGTAGTAATAATATCAGTATAAAAAATGGCAGTTTATTCATATTACTAATCTTAAAATATTATTTATAAATGTGATGGAATGCCTTGAATTATCCTTATTTTTTTGCAGTACTTAAATAATATTTAAGAAGATAGATTCTTGAAATTTTTATTCATAAGCTTTAAATAATTAGAAAAAATCATAAATTAATGGAAGAAGTTAATTCGTCTATAAATAATGATATTGTTAGGCCTGCAAAAAATAATTATAAAACAATAATATTTATAATAGGAGTAATTCTTTTAATAGTAATTGCTATAGGTTTTTCTAGAATAACTGGAAATACTATTGTTAATCAAAATACGATAAATGCAAATTTAAATACAAACGCAAATCAAATGTCAATAAAAAATACTCAGGTTTTAATTAAGACAAGTGAGGGGGATATAACTTTGGAATTATATGCTGATAAGGCACCTATTACTGTTAAGAATTTTTTAAATTATGTTGATGATGGAAGTTATGATGGAACTGTTTTCCATAGGGTTATTGATGGTTTTATGATTCAAGGAGGGGGATTTGACAAAAGTGGTAAGCAAAGAGATACAAGGGATGCTATTAAATTAGAATCAGATAATGGTTTAAAAAATGAAGAAGGAACAGTTGCAATGGCAAGAACTTCTGACCCTGATTCTGCAACTAATCAGTTTTTTATTAATACTGCAGATAATATTTTTTTAGATAATGGTTACAGGGACGAGGGATATGCTGTGTTTGCAAAGGTTATAAAAGGAATGGATGTTGTTAAGAAAATTGAAGGTGTTCAAACAACAACAAAACATGGGATGGGTGACTGGCCTGTAAATGATGTTGTTATAATAAGTGTAAAAAGAGTTTAGAAAGATTTGATTGATATTGTTTTGTTGTAATAATCTTTAAAAAAGAGTTTTTCTATTTCTTTGTTATGTCTGGAACAACATCTGAAGTTCGATTGGAGGTAAGGAATCCTGCTGTAATAGTTAATGGGTCTATGGGTCCGACTCATGCTCTTTTAGCTGATTTAAGAGAAGAACAATCATCTGATATTCGTTTTTTTGATAATATTGTAGCTTATTTAGGTACATTAGACAGATCTGTGCATGTTGGATATTATACAAACCAGCCAGGAAGTAGTGAATCTTATACTCATTCTCCACTTGAGCCAAGTCAAATTGTTGCTATTTGTCCACGTTTTCAAATTGAAAATTACCATACTTCTTTTTTAGATTTGTTAACTTTGATAACAGCATCGCCTTATCAGCAACAAATGTATAATTCTCTTCGTCCTTTACCCTCAGTTAGACCTGATCTTACTTGGTGCACTCCTGATAATTTAAATCTTGATATAAGAATTCATGAAGGAGGTCATTCAAGATTTGAATATTCTGCTCTTGGACTTAAATTACTAGAAGTAAACAGCAATGTTAATTCATTTGTAAAAAGAATTGATATTTTCAGGCCTTTTATTAGTGTTGATGATACTGGTCTTTATCAGGAAGCTACTGCTGAAGTTTTAGAGGAAAGAGTTAAAATAGCTTTGGCTGCTGCTGGAAGTATAGATGATTTTAATTTTAAGAATAGATTTAGACAATATGCAAGTAGTATGCCTTATCATAGGAGTTTAGAAGTTGCAAAGAATGTTGCTAGAAGAATGAATCCTAAGGCTAATGTGGATGAGCGAAAAATTGTGGAAACTTATGATATCTCATGGAATTCTATTTTGCAGCAAAGGCTTCCGGATATGGTTCGTAAAATGCAGTATGATCTTTCTGCAATTATACAAAATCATCAAGAAAGATTAGCTCCTTTTGGGGATACATATTCTCAAGCACTGGATGTTATTGTGGATAGAATTTTAAGAGGGGTTGTAAGTCTTGATCCTGGTTCGATGCAAGTTCTTGGTCAAGTAATTGTTTTGAATCATTTGTATGAAGGAGCACAAAATCAGAAAAGAGTTGAAAGAATTCGTGATGAGATTAGTGGAAATCAAGAAGAAATTCGAGAACTTGCAAGAAGGTCTGGAGAACTTTTGGAGGAAATGAGGGAAGTTCAATTTGAGGTAAATGCTGAGTGCGGAAGAATTGAAAAAGGAATGAAAGGAAGGCTTGAAAAGGTCTTTAATGATACTTATCAAATAGATTCCTTAGTAAGGGATACAAGACCTTTGGAAATTACTGAAGAGCCAGGTGATGAAATTCCTTTTTAATAATTAGTGTCAGGAGGTTTAGAAATGCTTTTAATAAGTTTTTTTTAAAATTTTCATGGAACGTGTATTAGTGGTTACTCCAGTTTATTCTACTGAAGAGAATAGACGGCAAAGGTTATTATTAGATACTGTAAATTGTGTTTTAAATCAAAGTCATGAGGATACATTTTATGTTGTTGTTGATGATGGTTCAACAGATGACACTTCTCAATTATTAGATAGAATAAGTTTGAGTTCTTCTATTGATGTGCTACATCAAGGGAATCAGGGATCAAGTGAAGCTATAAATACTGGAGTTAGATATGGCATTCAAAAATATAATCCTGATTTTATAGCAGTATGCCATTCAGATGATATGTTTTTCCCAGATAGCTTAGAAAGAAGGGTTCTTGCTAGTTTGGATACTGGTGCTTCTTTAGTGTATTCTGATATGGTTGTTCTTGATGATATTAATCATAATGCAGAATTAGTTGGGGCCAGAGATTATACTTATGGTAAAGATCTTTATCAAGGTCTTCTTTGGTATAGGTATATACCTTATCCAACATTATTATGGAGAAGGGATCTTTTTGAATATGTTGGAGGTTATGACCCTTTAATAACTTCTGCTGAAGATTGGGATATTGCTTTAAGGTCTGCAAAAGAACTTGCTAGGAGAGATCATATGGCTGCAGTTATTCATAGGCCCACTGTTGTATACAGGAATCATGAGCATAACTTAGGAAGACAAAATGTTTTAAATGGTACAAAATGGAGATGTTATAAAAGAATATTATCAAAACATTTTTCTGGATTGCCTTATTACTCTTCAATTGGAAAAGAAGGTTATGCGGTTTTTAGAACTAGACTAAAGATGTTTTTGTCAGAATATCTTCCTACGCCAATATTTAATTTTTTAAAATCTGCAAGAAACAGAATGAGAGCCAAACCAACAAAAAAATTAGATTATAATCAAGTTTTTCGTGAAGTAAATTGTTCTAATCGCAGCATAATTGCGTTTTAATATCTTTTATAAATTTATTCTAATTTTTATCTTATACTAAATTTACATTACTTCTTCTCAGTTATTCGAATTGTCATTAATCTATTTTACTCAATTCAAATAACTTCTACTCGGTACTTTGAATTGTAATAATTTTTTGTACCCAATTCAGATTACCTCGCCAAAACCGATTAATCTCCAATGTCCGCCAATGTTTCTTGCAAGACCCACTGTGTCTCCTTTTATTGGCACGATTGGAATTTTTAATTGAAATTCAGCATCTGGGCTTTTTATCTTTGTTATTTTTCCAACAGTTGTTGTGGTGTTTATAGATAACATAATAAATTCACTTAATTTGAGGTCTTCTGTTTTTGTTTCTTCAGTCATTCCTAAAACTTCTTTGAATAAGCTGTATTTTATTTTTATTTTCTCTGAAATTTCTGGAAGTATTCCTTTTAATGATGCAATTGAACCTGATAATGAATCTGTTTTTGTTAAAATATTGTCTAGTTCTGTTTCAAATGCAAGACTTCCTCCTGGAGTTGCTTCTTTAATTGAATGAGTTCCTCTGTATATTGAGATTATTTTGGTTCTAACTGTTTTATAGGAAGTTTGATTTGCTTGTTTTTCAAGTATTCCTGGTTTTATTTCAATTTCATCTCCAATTTTTAGTTTTCCTTTTTTTAATATTCCTGCTATAACTCCTCCATGAAGCTTATTAATTGGTGTTCCAGGCCGATTTATATCAAAGCTTCTTGCAATTATAAACTCAGGATTAGAAGTTGTGTCTCTTTTTGGAATCTCTATCTCTAGAAGAGTTTGTTTTAGTTTATCGATATTTATGTCTTGTTGAGCTGAAACAGGTATTATGGGAGAGTTTTCTGCAATTGTTCCCTTTACAAATTTTTTTATATCATTGTAATTTTTTAATGCCTCTTCTTTTGTAACTAGGTCAATTTTGTTTTGAACTATTATAATGTTTTTTATCTTTTTTGCTTGTAGTGCGATTAGGTGTTCTTTTGTCTGAGGTTTAATTCCTTCATTTGCAGCAATTATTAAAATTGCAGCATCAATCAGGGCTGCTCCAGATAGCATTGTTGCCATAAGCATTTCATGACCTGGGCAATCAACAAAACTAATATACCTTTTTTTATTATTCTGTTCTATTATTGTATCAGCATAACCTAGTTTTATAGTAATTCCTCTTTTAAGTTCTTCTGAATGAGTATCTGCAAATTTTCCTGTTAGTTTATAGAGGATTGTTGTTTTTCCATGGTCAATATGGCCTACCATGCCTATATTCAGCATAGGTATTTCTTCAATATCTGTTTTTTCTGATTTAGGTTCGTTTTTATCCATGATTATTAGAAATAGGCAGAGCTTTTAAAGGTTAGGTTTTGCTTTCTACAAAACTAAAATCATATTCTCCTCTTTCAATTTGTTCTCTTAATATTCTATAGGATGGATTTGCAGTTGCTATTGCTTCATGTTCTCTTAAATATTTTAAGGCATAATTTTCTACAGCCTTTGTGCTTATATACAGATTGTTTTCTCTAAGAAAGTCAGTAAGTTCTCTTTTAATTCCGGCTATGTCTACTTTTTGGGTTGTTTGATTATATTTTCTGCAAACTTTTCTTGTATCTTGGGCTATATTTATTTCTCTTGCTTCTCCAGCTATTAATCTTATTATTAGGCCGCAAATTTTTCTTTTTTCTTTTTTCTCCATTATAAATTAAATTCTAACTACTATAAAATAATTATGCTATTAGATAATATTATAAATATAGCGGAACAAAGTGTCCCAAAATTTTTTTCTTTGTATAAAACTACATAAAAACTCTTAGTATATAAGATTATTTCTATGTGTTAAAAAGAAGCGATTAGTCACATAAAGCCACCCTTAATTTACCCTTAGTGGACTGATTTTTCTTTCCTATAAGTCATTTATAGGCTTAATTTAGGGGCATTTTACACTCAATTAGAATAAAACCCTAAGGAGAAAAGGCAAGTCTCCTTAGGAGAGGTTTTTATGGCTCAGAGCTATTTTAGTTGCTTTTCTTTTCCCATTTTTCGTAGAATATCTCCATTGTTGAAGCTTGAGATACAGCAATTTGGCTTCTTTCTCATTCAGCTCAGGATATGTTGATAGCAAATCTTCTTCACTGTATTCCGACCTATCTTCTAATAAATCGTTTTTCTTAAAAGAATTAAATAATCTTTCAACTTCCTTTTTCCTTATCTTCTGCTTTCTTACTTTTATCATAAAATAATAAATAGAAGCTACAATTTAAAGGTTGCCCGTCGGTAATTTGTAATTTTCTGATTACAAGAAATAAAATATTATTAATAATTTTAGGAGTTATTAAAATTTCTTAAATGTTCTGCAACTCTCTCATCAGCAATTATTATATCTCTTATAGCGATTACATATTTGCTCTTTATTAATATTTTTTCATGACCTGATTCTTTTGCCATATATTCCTCAAGTTTTACTAAGAGTTTGTAAGCTCCAGAATCCTCAATGTAGACATCTTCAACAACACCAATTTTTTCATCGTCAGAATAAACAGCAATTCCAATAACTTTGTTTAATCTATCCTCCTGTTCTTCTTTGGTTTCTTCTTCTTCTTCTTCCTTGTTAAGGTTTGGAGTTAAACTCTGATAAAATGGTTTTTCTCTGCTTACTTCTTCTGCTCCCTCCTCTGAAGACTGTTCAATTGTTTGTTCTTGCGAAACATTTTCTGTATCCGCGGGCTGTTCGGATATTTCTGTTAATTTTTCTTGCTCTGAGTTTGGTGCTGTTTCCTGTATCTCTTTTGTAGTTTGTTCCATCTTAATTTCTTTTTCTGTTTTTAGCTCTTCTTTTGTTTCAGTTGCTTTAATTTCTCCTGTTATCTGTTTTTCTTCAATCTGTTTTAAAACCTCTTCTAGTTTAGCTTGTTTTTTCTTAACTTTTCTTCTCCAAATTATAAACACAATTAATAAAAGAATAATCGGAATTGATAGTAAGAATAGCCAATAGCTTAATTTTTTGCCCACTGAAAAATCATATAGGAATTTTAATTCCTTGTTTTCATATTCTGCATTTATTTCAAATCTATAATCTCCAGATTTTAATAATCCCGTTTGTTCATTAATTATTACAGAACGATTTACTTCCATTTCCTTATTATTTTCCCAAACGACTTCTTCGCCTTTCTTTATTTTTTCGTTTAATTTGACTAATACTGGAGAATCTTTATTAAATCCTACAAGATATGAAAAATTAATAGCTTGTCCTTCTTTGATAGAAGGAAAACTCAAAAGATTAACATCCAAGTTCGAGGTAGGATTTTTTACAACTTGAATATCCCTGTGTGAAGAAGTTATATGCCCTTGATAATCTGTTTGAACATAGAACGTATAAGTTCCTTCTGGAATATCACTAGATAAGAACATGTTTGTTGTTTCTGTTTTCTCCTCAAAACTTCCAAAATAAATAGTATCTTGTGCAGTGGTTATTGTCTTGTTGTCTTTTTCAAGCCAGAAATTAATTATAACATCTCCTTTAATTTCGGCCATTCCTTTCATATAATAACTAAAGTCTAAGAAGTCTCCGGGTTGTATTGGAGAATCAATCCTAATTATTTTTATATCAAACAGTTTTACACATTTATTATTAAAGCAAGAATAGCTTTTATTGCAATCGCTATCTTTGAAACATTCTTGCCTTATTGCTCCACCACCACTCCCTCCACCACCTCCACTTGGCGGCTCCAATATTATTGGAGTCTCTTCCGCTGAATAAACACTAAAACCAGTTACATTAAATGTTAAAGTTCCAGAAGAATAATTCTCTTTCACACATATAGGTTCTGAGCATACATTCCCATCCTTTAATAATCTTGGATTTGAAAAAGTTAAATTGTATAAACTCAATCTTGCAGATTTGTTTAATTGAGGCAATGCGCTTGAATTTATTTCTATCCTATTGAAGCCTATATTTACATTATGATTTATATCTCCTCCTCTTGATAAGTCAATTTCCTGAGAAAAATTAATCTTTCCGTATGATGGACTATCCAAAATGAAATTAGTAATGTTACTTATATTCACGTTCAAAATATCAGTTGTATTTCCTAAAAATTCTTCCATCAATATTACTATAAAGCTTCTTGTTTCGCTAACATTAGTATTCCCAGCATTATCAAAACAATTTATACTCCAATTGTATTTCCCAGCTTCTAAGTTATTTAATTGAAAACTATTGTTTATTCCCTTTGTAATTGAAAAGTTTGTTAAATTAATTTCATTATTCAAAATAAGAGAGCAATTAGTTATATTGTTTATATCTGTAACGTTATATACAAAAGTAATATTTCCATCAGTGTCTACTAAATTTGTTGAAGGAGATAACAAAATAAGCGATGGAACAACAGTGTCTATATATACCGTCCTTGTATCAGTTTCATTTTTATTTCCAGCATTATCAAATGCAGTTACATTAAAATAATATGTGCCATCTGTTAAGTTAGTGAAATTGGCAAATAAAGGCGAGGATGTTGAATTGCTTGAGTTAATCAGGCCTGAGGAGTTGTATAAGAAAATAGTTATATTTTTCAATCCAGATTCAAAATCTGAAGCTGTAACATTAACAACGATGTTGTTTCTGTTCAGATTTGAACCATTAATCTCAGTTCCATTATTATAATAAATTAAAGGCGGAATTAAATCAGTTACATTAACAAAAAACATTTCATTAGAAGCAGAATAGTTTTGAGTATCTTCATATATTGTTGTTATATTAAATAATCCTGTATTGCTAAATAATGTTAGATTATGCAAACTATTCCCCGAGTTAATTAAACTCCCGTTAACATACAATTTTATTATTCCTTCACCAGACATAAGACTTGAATTTATATCAATAGAAGTTCCAGCAGTTATAGTTATATTATTTCTTGAATTATTCAAATAAGTATAAACTAAGCTGCTTCCTTTGCTTATTGTTATATTATAATAAGAATAAGAAACATCAGAATAATTTTGGTTTCCTGTTATGTTTGCCTTGAAGATATAGCTTCCAGCTCCGAGCGTAACATTCAATCCATTATAAGAAAGATAATTTATTCCATCTTTTTCCAATGCAATTATCCCAGTATCAGAAACAGCAGAAATATTAACTTGCTGTGGATAAGTTAATGTTAAATTGCTTGTTCCTGAATTTGCTAAGAATATTAAAGTTGGAGTTGCTTTGGTTACATTCAACCAAAAAGTTTTATATGAACCTGTATAATTTTCATTCCCACTTGATATTGAGGTTATGTTATAATAACCAACACCATATGTTTGATTTATTCCATTAATGGAATTTATGTTAATTCCATCTTTGTAAATATTTAAATTTCCATAAGGAGTTGATGCGGTTATATTTGTTTGCTGAGGATATTGCATGGTAAGATTATTTTCAATATTATTTAAAGATAAATTTACATAGCCATTTGCTTGGCTTATAGTTAAAATATTTGAAACACTCATAGCAGAATAATTTTCATTTCCTGTTGTGTTATAAGTGTAATTATAACTGCCTACCCCAAGAGTTACATTAACACTATTGCTAACTAGCCCGCTAAAATTGTTATAAAGATTACAAGTTAACTGAGAAGGACAACCACTTCCGCTAACATTTGTTTGCGTTTCATAATTAACATTCCAAGAAGGATTAATATCAAGGCTTAAACTATATGAATTATTTTGGGTTATTTGAAATGTTGTTATATTTTCAGCATAGCTATAATTTCCATTATCAGCCAAACTGCAATTAAATGTCCATATTCCAACTCCTAATGTAGTTGGAATTCCAGAAGTTATTGTAGTCCCATTTACAGATAAAATCGAAGTTCCCTGTCCTGTAACAACAGAGCAAGTTGGTGTTATAGAATTAGGATATGATTGTGGAGAAGTTTTATCAAAAGTTAATGAAACTTGAGTTGAAGTATTTTTATTAACATTCAATGTTTTCATATCCATTGAAGAGTTGGAAGTATAATTTTGTCCTTCTGTTGCATTTAAAACATAATTATAAACTCCTGCTCCAAGTGTAATTGTTTCCCCTGTTCCCTTGTCAACATCATTTCTGTAAATTTTATAACTAACGTCTCCATCTCCTAAATTACTTTCTGATAATCCTATTGCAACAGAAGTAGGATAGGTTATTGTCCATGAAGCTGCATTAGTTAAACTTCCAACAGGAACAGCCTTATTTATAGTAACTGAAAAAACCGCAGACGCAGAAGAATAATTTGCATTTCCATTTGTTGAATAATTAGCATTTATTGATCCTGCTGAATAAACTGAATTTGATATATTCAAAGAACAAGTTAATTGAGTAGGACATCCTGAGCCAGTAAAATCTGTCGCAGTGCCATAAATAATAGGAGTTGTAGCAGTTAAGCCTAAACTATAACTATTGTTCTTAGAAACAGTATAAGAATATGTTTGTGAAATATTATAATTATGGCTTGTTCCATTTCCGTAACTCCAGAAATAATAATTATAAGTCCCTGCTGCTATGTTTCCTGAATTCCAGTAATAAGAATTTGAAATATTTGACAAAGAATAATTAACATTATTAAATTCAATTCCTGCTGTTCCATTTGAATTAATTATAGTAATATTAAACTGATAAGTATTTGATGGATTATATTGTGAGCCGTTTGCGATATTTGTCAAATTATTTGAAAAAAGTGGATAGATTGTGTCTGAATAATTCAAAACAACAGTTCTATTCGCAGATGCAAAAGCAGACTGAGAAGCATTGTCAAAGCATTTTATATTCCAAATAAACGAAACATTGTTTAAATTATTTAAAGTAAAATTTGTAACATTGCTTGTTCCTGTTATTGTTTGAGTTTGATTTAATTGCCATGTTCCTGTTGCATTATGCCATAACGAACAATTAGCTAAACTATAATCATCTGTAACACTTGCATTAAAAGTTATATTTACATATTGAGAAGTTGAGTTTATATAACTTGCAGCAGGATAAGATAAAGTTACGCTTGGAGGATTATCCCCACCCCCGCCAGCAGGAGTGATATATCTGATAATTACTATACCTGAACCGCCACTTCCTGCCCGATTGGCAACATTTCCGCCTTGTCCTCCGCCACCACTTCCAGTATTGGCTGCACCATTCCTCGCATCTACCCACGAAGTTGGACCAACGCTTCCATTACCCCCAATACCCGAACCACCGCTACCACTGGTTCCGGCACCATTAAGGACATATGCTCCGCCACCACCACCCGCTGCATACCAACTATTGGAGCCAGAAATGGAAGACTGTACTCCAACACCGCCTGCTGACCCGGTTGTTCCGCTTGTAGCTCCATTTGCTCCAACACCGCCTGCACCGCCACCACCACCAGTAGCATACAGATTGCCACTGGGCCAAGCATTAGGTTGAACTGTACCACCATTATAACCTTGCCCTGCCGTACCAGAACCATTAATACCTGGGGAAGATCCAAAGCTGGCTCCGCCTCCAGAACCTCCGTTTAGTCCGTTTATGTTTACATAGTTAGAGCCTCCGCCACCACCACCAGTAGCAGTTAC
>Ga0172369_10005488_pt1 | contig 15561 bp, 15 predicted proteins | sample LakKiv25m_FD_114539 | JGI IMG/M metagenome (GOLD analysis project Ga0172369, IMG submission 114539) | Freshwater microbial communities from Kabuno Bay, South-Kivu, Congo - kab_022012_11.25m | ecosystem: Environmental > Aquatic > Freshwater > Lake | place: Democratic Republic of the Congo...
GGAAGCACTTGAGCACTCAGCGCGCCTCTCCTCGCAGGGGCACGAGGTTTTCCTTTCAGCAGCCGCGTGCTTCGGCGCGTGCGACCTTGCGCTTGACGAGGCGCGCCACATCGGTGCGCAAAAGCTCATCCATTACGGGCACGCCGAGTTCTCGCGCATGCGCGTGAGTGGCCTGAAGATAGAATACGTCCCCTACTATTCAGAGCTTGACTGGAAGGCAACCGGCGTGATGCTTCAAAAAGCAGCGTCTCTTCTTCACGAAAGCGGCACCAAGAAACTATCACTTGTCTTTCCCATCCAGCACGCAAAGAACGCAGCGCGCGTACGCAAGCATCTGAAGAAGGCTGGCTTTTCCGTAGCATCCGGCAAGGGAGGCTCCCATACGCGCGCAGCCGGCCAGGTGCTGGGCTGCGACGGCACAGCCGCATATTCCGGCGCAGCGCGCGCAGCAGACACGGTTGTCTATTTCGGCGGGGGAAAATTCCACCCCACAGGCATTCCCGCGGGCAAGCCAGTGCTTTGCGCAGACCCTCACCTTCAGGATGCCTATTGGATAACTGACGAGATTGCGAAGCAGGAAAAGCGGAAGAACGGCGCGCTTTTGGCAGCCTCGCAGGCGCGCACTTTCGGCATATTGCTTTCCACCAAGCCAGGGCAGATGAACCTCGCAGGCGCGCAATTGGCAAAAAAGCTGCTTGAAAAGAAAGGCAGGCGCGCGGAAACACTGGTGGCAAACGAATTCTCGCCCCTCGCGCTTGCAAACTTCCTGAAGTTCGACGCCTACATAAACACAGCCTGCCCGCGCATCTCCGACGACCGCGAGGCATACGGCAAGCCCGTCGTCAACATTGCGGACATCAAGCGCCTGCTTGAGCTGATGGTATAGTGTTTTCAGCAGTCTTCTTCAAGCACGCCATTAATCGTTTCCTGTATTTTTTCTTGCATTTCTTGCGTTCTTCTTGCCTCTTTGCCAAATGAATCCCGTATGCGCTGGATTGTCTTGGCTAAAACCAAGGACAGAATGCTGATAGAGGCCATACTCGGGAGCGCCCATGCGACAAAGACATCGTTCTCTTTCGATGGAGAGTGGATGGCTGATAGATGATAGATGAGCGCCGCAAGCCCGAATGCGACGAGCGATAATGCGGCATCAGCAATCAAAATGCGTTTTTCATCCCTATCTTTGATCAGCCGGCGCCTCTCGTAGTTGACCTCAAGCATAGGGTCAAGCTGCAAAAGCACGCTTGAGACAGTATCCTGGGTGGCGCGGTGCCCGGTTTTTCCTGCAATCTTGGCTACAACATGAGCCACGGCAAACTGGTAGTCGACAATGGCATCCGCACCTCTCCATTCGCTTAGGCCAAGTTTTTGCCCTATCCGTTCGCATCTCACGTATAAGCTGTCGTTTATGCTATAGAGCGTTGTTGGCCGATACTCCAACCCCTTCGCCTGTGCGCATGCCCGAAGCATGTCCCTTACGTCTTTCTTCGTAACGACTAGTTTTTCGCTTGCAGCCATTTTCATCATTCCAACCACCTCACATGTTACTTTCTGTGTTTGTCTGTGTATTAACATATATTTATCATCTTCCAGCAAAAAATTTGACAAAACAGAAAGAAATATAAGCATCTATCAATAAAGTCAATAATATGCCTGTAAAACTAGACCTGAAAGACAGGAAAATCCTCTACGCGCTTGACCTGGACTCTCGCCAGCCCCTCTCCTCGGTCGCGAAAAAGGTGGGACTGAGCAAGCAGACCACCATCAACCGCGTGCGAAGGCTGGAGCGCGAGGGCGCGATACAGAAATATCTCGCCGTGATGGACCTCTCCAAATTCGGCTATTCAGGCTACAAGGTGTTGCTGCGCTTCCAGTCAGCGGACAAGGAAAAGCGCGCGGAGATAGTCTCCTATGTGGAGCGCCATCCCAATGTGGAATTCTGTTCACTGACCGACGGCAACTTTGACCTCAACTTCAACATATTCGCAAGGAACATTGAGGAGCTGGACGGGCTCCTGCGCGATTTTTACAACAGGTTCGGCAGGTTCATAAGCGAGAGGCAGATGATGCCGCTCATTGTTGGCAAATTCTACCCGCGCGCCTGCCTGCTGGGGAAAAAGGAACGGGAGGCGCCAGCGCCTGCGCATTTCGGCATCAGCAAGGAGGGGGGGCAGCTGCCCAAGCTTGATGCGGCAGACAGAATAATACTGAAGGCGCTGGCGCAGGACGCGCGCGCGGACGTGTTGGGCATGGCAAAGGCAGCCTCGCTTTCCCCCGACGCCGTGCGCCTCAGGGTAAGAAGGCTGGAAAAGGAGGGCGTGATACAGAAGTACGTACTGCTGCCAAACAGCCCCAAGCTTGGCAGGCTGGACTACAAGGTGCTCATCAGGCTTGAGAATGTGGACGAGGAAAAGGCCAGGGCAATGGAGGAATACCTCTCCCGCCATCCCAACGTCTGGTTCAGCTCGCGCGCAGTGGGCCCTTGGGACGAGGAAGTGAACATAAATGCAAAGGACGCCGGGGAATTCCGCGCCATAATGAACGGCATAAAGGAAAGGTTCGCAGGCATCATCCGTGACTACTCCATACTGGCAATGTATTCCATTGGCAAGCTGGACTTCTACCCTTTTGAGAAGTAAGGGGCACTCTTTTATTCCTTCCTCGGCACAGATTGCGCGGGAGGTCATTCTCATGGCTATCATCATAGGCTTGACTGGCGAGAACTGCGCGGGCAAGGGCACTGTTGCCGACTACCTTGTGCAGAAGGGCTTCTACTACTACTCGCTTTCCGACGCCATCCGCGAGGAATTGGCGTCCGAGGGCAAGGAAATCACGCGCGAGGCGCTCATTGCAAAGGGGAACGAGCTTCGCCGCAACTTCGGCGCGGACGTGCTTGCCAAGCGCACGCTTGCCAAGCTGCTGCCTGACAGGAACTACGTAATCGACTCCATCAGGAACCCTGCCGAGGCGCGCGCATTGCTTGCAACCGGCAAAACAACGCTTGTTTACGTGACGGCATCGGCAAAGCTCCGCTTCGAGCGCATGCGCCAGCGCAGGCGCGAGGGAGACCCGCACTCCTTCGAGGCATTCCAGGTAATCGACAAGGCAGAGATGGCAAGCAAGGACGAGTTCGGCCAGTCGCTGTCCGAAGTGTTCGCGCTTGCAACGAAAAAGCTTGAGAACGAAAGCGTGTTCCGCGAGCTTTACGCGGTGGTGGACGACCTGCTTTCCGGCATCTCCGCGGACTTCAAGTCAAAGAGGCCTGGCTGGGACGCATACTTCATGGGAATCGCGCGCGTGGTGGCCACAAGGAGCAACTGCATCAAGCGCCACGTGGCAGCGGTGATAGTGAAGGACAAGAGGATAATCTCGACCGGCTACAACGGCACGCCGCGGGGCATAAGGAACTGCGACGAGGGCGGCTGCCCGCGCTGCAACTCTTTCGCTGACAGCGGCACCAAGCTTGACGAGTGCGTGTGCTCGCACGGCGAGGAGAACGCAATCGTGCAGGCATCCTACCACGGCATCTCGATTAAGGACGCGACCATCTACACCACCTTCTCACCTTGCCTTTTCTGCACCAAGCTCATCATCAATTCCGGCTTGAAGGAAGTGGTGTACAACGCGGATTACCCAATGTCCGGGCTGCCCATGTCTCTTCTGAAGGAAGCAGGCATAATCGTGCGGCAGGTCAAGCTGGAGAAGGAGAAGTAGGCTTCACAGCGTCCTTATCAGGAACTTCAGCACGCCAAGGAGCACGGTTGCGAACAAAAGCGCGCCTGCAGCCACCAGCACAATGGTGGGCGCAAGCCAGGTGGCAACGGCTTTTTTCTTCCCGAACCTGTAAAGCGCGTCAATGGCGAGCGTGAGCATGTAAAAGCCGTAAAGCGTGACGGAAACCGCAACCGCGTCGCCTGCAAGCTGCAGCACGCCTGTTGCCGCAAGCGGGAACGAGATTGCTTCCATTATCGACTTGAGGAGGATGACCGCGATGTTTATCACAATGGTGAAAACAAACGTGGGCGCGGCGACCAGGCTCACCATGTAGTACAGCCTTCCAAGCTTTGCCTTCCCGCCAAGGAACTTTGCCACAACATATGCCATGAGCGTGAACGAAAATGAGACTATGAATATGCCAAGCGCGGTGGCGGCAAGGCTGAAAAGCAGCGCGGCAAGGTATATCAGGTCAAAATTCCCGGAGAGGACAAGCACGAGCAGGGCAAGGGGCAGGTAGGTCATCAAAATAGGCGTGCCGAAATTCTCAAGCCCGTCAGCAAAGCCAAGCTCCTTTTTTTTCGCATGCTCCTTCGCAACCTTGCCTTGCGTGAGCATCATTGCGTTCCACGAATCAGTCCTCTCCTTGAAAGTGAGCATTATTTCACAACCGCCGCTAATACCCCTTTGCCAAAAGCCCAACCATCGAGAGCAGCGCAATGCCGAATATCGCAAGCACAATGCCTGCCATCACCACCGTGGGCACCAGCCAGGCAACCACTGCCTTGAGCTTGCCGTACTTGTAGAGCGCCTCGAGCGACAGCGTGAGCAGGTAGAGCCCGTAAAGCGCAAGCACAAGGCTCAAAAGCGATGAGGCCAGCGACAGCGTCCCGCCAAGCATCTTCCCAAGCAAGACGTTTATCACCATTACGAGGATTGCAACCAAGCCGCTGATTGTATATAGCGGCGCAAAGGGGAGCGAAATCATGTAATAAAGCTTGCCAAACTGCGCCTTGCCGCCCAGCAGCATGGAAACAATGTATGAAATCGCAGTGTAAATCAGCGTGAAAATCAGCACGCCGGCCGCCATCATGCCGATTGCGAATATTGCCGCGATGGGCAGCATGATGTTGAGCTGGCCAAGTATTATCATGCCCAGTATGGTGAGGGGAAGGTAAACCAGGATGAGCGGAGTGCCGTAGTTCTCCAAGCCATCCTTGAAGCCCCGTTCAGCCTTTGCAGCTTCATCGGCAAAAGCAGTGGCGGGGGAAAACACAACTTTCTTCCAGCTTTCAATCCTCTCCGAAAAACTCATCATGCCATCACCTCATTTTCACTTCACGACCGTTCCGCCGTGCGGCTTGCCGTCTATCGCTTTCCTCACGTCAAGCAGGTTCTTGCCGTGCACGAAATGCGCCTCGATTTTCGAGCGCGCGATGAGCTTGCAGGCAAGGAAGTCGAACACGAAATGCGTGCCCGCGGTCCTCATGTCGTTCTTCCCCGCAAGGTCAATCAGCTGCGCGTAGTTCATCCTGTGGAATTTCTTGGCATTGTGGTTCCTCACAGGGTTGTCGGAATACACGCCGTCAATGTTGGACAGGTTGAGCACGCGCTTCGCGCCCAGGCATTCTGCCAAAAGAACAGCGTCAGAATCAGTAGTGATGCCTGGGATGGTGCCGCCCATCACCACGAACCTGTGCCTTGCCGCCTGCTTTTGCGCCTCGTCAAAAGTGCCGCACACCTTTGCGTTCACGTCCTTCCTGATGGCGTCGATCACGAACTGCGCGTTCTTCTTGGTGGCCTTTATGGCGGCCGCATCGGCCTGGAATTCGTTGCCGCCCTTCCTGCGCGCGGCATCTGCCCACTCCCGCGCAAGCTTTCCGCCCCCCACGACTATGCCGAACCGGTATTTCATGCCGCGAAGCAGCCTCGCCAGCGAGGCGACGTATTGCGAATCAGGCGTGCCTGGGTTGACCAGCGAGCCTCCAAGCGAGAGTACCACGGTTTGCATGGTGCTATCTTCTCCTTAGGTATTTTTAAATCCCATTTCCCCAATCAGCGCATGGCAAAAAACAGGATAGGCGCAGAAATCCGGCTCATCGTTTCCGAGCTTACGCGCAGGGAAAAGGAACAGGACAGGATACTTGGCAGCACGCGCGAGATAGTGCGCCACTGCGCCAATGGCATCAAGATGCTGCATGCAGGCGAAATAAAGCAGGCAAAGGCGGAGATTGCCGCAGCGCGCAGGAAAATCTCGCCGTTCTCAAAGACCAAGCAGTTCGAATACCTCCTCGAGCAGCCCTGCCAGGAAATCGCCGAGGCCACGCTCTTTTTGGCTGCAGTGGAGCAAAAGCCGCTTCCGGGCTGGAAGGGCCTCGGCATGCCCTTCGAGCCGTATCTTCTGGGGCTTTGCGACCTTGTGGGCGAGCTTAGGCGCGAAATGCTCGAATGCCTCAAGCGCGGCGACAAGCGCGCTGCAACGCGCTATTTCGACATGATGAGTGGCATCTACGACGAGCTTTCTCCCATACGCTTCTCAAACTCGCTGCTTCCCAACTTCAGGAAAAAGCAGGACGTCGCGCGCTCGCAGGTGGAGCAGGCAAGGAGCGAGCTTGTGCGCGCTACGAGCAAATAATACTTTTTTAAACCCTTCCAAGGAGAAAGATGCCACAAGGTGCAGCTAATGGCGAACGGAAATTGCATATCTCGCGCTTCCCTCCCCGTTAGCATAATCCTTGGCCTTATTCTTATTGGCTAGTTCTTGGCATCCGTGGCTTGGCAAGTGCGGGCGCCTCTGGAAAAATTTTTGCGAGCGTTAGCGCTTTGCAAGTATAATAAAAAAATAAAAATCAATTGAGGTGTTCATATGGCCGAACCGATGAGTATGAGGAAACAAGATGCAAAAAAAGTGGTGAATGACAAATCCCAGCTGAATGGCGAAATCAAGGAGTTCATGAAGTGGTGGAATTGGAAGAATTCCAACACGCAAAATGAGTTCTACAAGCAGTTTTGCGCTGAGAACCTGGCTCCTGGGAAGTTTCGGGAAATGACCCAGCAGCAGACGGGGCTCATGATATTCATGAGGGACCATCAAAAGCCAAAAAAGAGCATGTCGGTATCTGCGCATGATGGCCAACCAATGATATCCTGCTAACCGCATTTCTTTTTCCTTCTTCTGTTTTTCCCTTTTTCTTTTCCTTTTTTCACATTGCAGTGGAAACTGCCTGCACCATTTCCACTGCTGGAAAATTTCTGCCGAAATTTTCACACGGCCTCAAACTGCCAGCTCTCCTTCACGGTTTTGAGGATGACCTGCGTGTTGGTGTGCTCGATGTAGGGGATGGCAAGGAACATCTTTATCGTGTGCGAGAAGCTGTCGCGGCTTTTCGCGGCAATTATCGCAACGCTGTCGTACTCGCCCGTCACGTCGTAGACCGCCACCACGCCGCGCAGATGGCTGATTTTCTCCTGCGCCTCCAAAAGCTTCCCCTTCGCTATCTTTATCTGCACCATGCCCATGAACTCGTAGCCAAGCTTCCCCAAATCCACGTTCGCGCCATACCCGCGCACCACGCGCGTCTTCTCGAGCCGCTGCATGCGCGAAATCAGCGTGCTTGGGTGCAGCTTCAGGCGTGAGGCTATCTCGCGGTAGGAGCCGCGGCAGTTCTTCAAAAGTTCGCGGAGTATCTCCTCGTCTGTTTTGTCCAACATTTGTCCACCTTTTGGCTATTTTTGAGCATTTTATCTGTACATTTGCTCAAAGCTTTTAAAAAGGCTTTGATTATTTCAAGCGAAAATCTCCCGAGAAGTATATATATAACCTATCGCCAACTCCCGCACCAATGGAGAGGTGCGTATGATGCTTGGGAACATTTCGAGCGAGGAAAAGGAAAGGGTAATGGCGGACGCAAGGGCGAAAGGCGTGCGCTTCGTGGACCTGGAGTTCGTCGACATACTGGGCTCGCCCAAGATGTGCGAGGTGACGGTGGAGCGCCTCGACGACGTGCTGGAATCAGGCACATGGTTCGACGGCTCCTCCATCGAGGGATTCTCCAGGATTGCGGAGTCGGACATGTTCCTGGTGCCCGACACCACGACCTGGGCAGTGCTTCCCTGGAGCAACGGCAAGACCGCAAGGATGGTCTGCGACGTGTACGTTGACGAGAAGACGCCGTTTTCAGGCGACCCGCGCTCCGTGCTCAAGCACCAGCTGGCGCGGGCCAAGGCAATGGGCTTTGACTACAAGGTGGGGCCCGAGCTTGAGTTCTTCCTGTTCAAGGGCACGAACGGCGACATCGACCCGGAGAAGATGCAGATACACGACAACGCTGGCTATTTTGACCTTGCGACGCGCGACGCGGCATTCGACCTGCGCCAGGAAATCGTGCCCGCGCTTGAGGCAATGGGCCTCATCATAGAGCGCTCGCACCACGAGGTGGCGCAGGGCCAGCACGAAATCGGGTTTTTCTACGGAAACGCGCTTGCAATCGCTGACTCCGTGATGACTTACAAGACGACCGTGAAGACGCTTAGCAAGAAATACGGGCTCTACGCCTCCTTCATGCCCAAGCCCGTGTTCGGGATAAACGGCTCGGGCATGCACGTGCACCAGTCGCTCTGGAAGGGGAGCGAGAACGCGTTCTACGACGCGTCCGACCCCTACCAGCTTTCGGCAACGGCAAAGCACTTCATCGCGGGCATAATGGAGCACGCCCGCGCGCTTGCCGCAGTCACCAACCCTTCCGTGAACTCCTACAAGAGGCTGGTGCCTGGCTACGAGGCGCCGGTGTACATCTGCTGGGGCAGGATCAACCGCTCCGCGCTCATAAGGATTCCCCGAGCATTGGGCGGCAGCGGGAAGGGCGCACGCATAGAGTGCCGCTTCCCCGACCCGTCCTGCAACCCCTACCTTGCGTTCGCCGCAATGCTTGCTGCCGGCCTTGATGGCATCGAGAAGAAGCTCGCGCCTTCCAAGCCCGTGGAGGAGCGCGTGTACGGCTACGAGGCGGACAAGCGAAAGCTCCTGGGCATCGGGGTGCTTCCCGGCTCGCTTGAGGAGGCCACGCGCGAGCTCGAGCGCGACGAGGTGGTGAAGGGCGCGCTTGGCCCCCACGTCACCGAGCGGCTGATAACCGTCCAGAAGAAGGATTGGGACGGCTACAAGACGCAGGTCACCCCGTGGGAGAAGGACAGGTACTTCGGAGTGCTTTGAGAAACCATTAAAACAATCAACCGAGAAATCGCGGCATGGAGTTGCGCGCGCAGGGTGCCACACAGTCGAGCTTGCTCCGCAGCTCGACCAATTTGTCGGCGCACCGACAAATGGTCCACTTGAGCCGATGCTCAAGTCGGACTTATCGCCCCCAGCTCGGGCAGGGGGCGACAGAATACTTGGTACTCCTAGCTGTCGTGCTAATCGTCGCCCTCGTTTCCGTCGCGCTCCTCGGCTTTTTTCCAGGCATGGCGTCCGACGCGCAGGTCACGCAGAGCAAGGCATACTGGCAGGGCGCATCGCCAATCGCGATTGTGGAGATGATAGCAAAATCCTACTCTTCTGGAGACCTAAGCGAGCCATATCTGCGTTTCAGAAACAACGGAGCCTATCCAGTAAGGATTACAAAACTGCTCGGCAATGGTCAGAGCATCTCGCAATACTACGGTGGCGGCGGGGTATATCCAAACATTTCCGATGCAGGTTACATTGCCCCTGGCGAGGAAACCTATCTTGGCTGGACGGGCTATTACAGCGTGCCGTCAAACAGAGAAATATTGGTATATTTGTCTGGCTCGGCTTCTGCCCAGTCCTACTTCCGCGCCGCATCATCTATCTGCCAATATTCGGCATCTGCGCCAGGCACCCTCACAGTGCCGAGCTTCGGCTTCGAGTACATAGAATACATCGAGGACCAGCAGATAACAAAACGGCAGGTGGGCAAGCCCCTCGTGATAAAGTGCATCTACTGACACGCGCGCACTCACGCTTTTAACTTTTCCATGCGATTTTGCTGCGCGATCAGATGTACGATTTCAAATCAGGAACGCTCACTTCGGGCGGGCAGAAAATATCGCTTGACGACGCCTCTGGCGAGCTTTGCTTCGTCTCGCATGCGCACTCCGACCACACCGAGGCTTTCAGCAAAAAGCGCGAGGTATTCGCCTCGCGCGAGACTTTCACGCTTGTCGGCAAGGAGCCGATTGCGCGCAAGCTGCCGGGCATAACGCTTCACCACGCAGGGCACATGCTGGGCGCCAGGCAGCTCTTCGCGCAATTCGACGGCGGCACGTTTGCCTATACGGGCGACTTTTCGCTCCACGACTCCTACACCGCGCGCGCGGCGGAAATTCTGCAGTGCGACACGCTCATGATAGATTCCACCTACTGCCTGCCGCAGATGCGCTTCCCCAAGCGCTACGACGTGCTTGCAAAAATGGAAAAATTCGTCAAGGCAAACAGCAATTCCCTGGTGGTGTTCGGCGCCTATTCCACGGGCAAGGCGCAGGAGCTGGTCTCCTTCCTGAACAGGGAATGCGGCATCGCGCCAGTGGTGGGCCCTCGCGCGGCGAAAATGTGCGCTGCGTACGAAAAGTGCGGCGCGCGCCTGGATTACATTGAAACGGGGAGCGCGGAGGCAAAGCGCGCGCAGGTCTCCATCCTGCCGCCTCCTGAGGTGAATTTCGCAGCAGGGGCGCGGATTGCGGCGCAGACGGGAAAGAGCGTGAAGACCGCGGTGGCAACGGGCTGGGCGGCCGCCAGCCGCTTCCCGGTGGACGAGTCGTTCCCACTTTCTGACCACGCGGATTTCGCGGACACCATGCGCTACATCTACGAGTCGGGCGCAAAGACAATCATCTGCGCAAACAGCAACCCGGAATCCGCGGCGCGCTATCTTTGCAGCATCGGCGTCAACGCAGTTGAGAAAGGCAAGGCAAGCCCGGGCGTGCAGACCAAGCTTGCCGGGATGCAGGCATAACAATCATAAAGTTGCATGGAAAAAGATGCACAAAGAGGGCGATAACATGGCAAAGGAATTGAAGGACGAGACATTCGGCACCATCAAGGGCAAAATCCCGATTTACAAAAACGGGCTGGACGAGTCAGGCGAAATCATAATCTGCGAGAACGGCATTATCGTGCGCGCGGAGGGCAACACCGTGCGCGCGCCCTACACGCACGTGAAGATCCTCGGCAAGTCCGTGGACATGGCGCTTGGCAAGGTGGGCGTGGAGATGGACGTGTTTGACCAGATGGGCGAGAAGCACTACTACCACATCGGCATGTCGGACATGCACTATGCCGCGCTCCAGAAGGCGTGCGGGAAGTAATGGTTTATATTTTCTCGTGGAGAAGGGAAGAATATGGTGCCCCAAAGAGCCAGAAAAGCCCAAGCCGCAATGGAGTACCTTGTGACCTACGGCTGGGCGCTTCTCGTGCTCTTCATCGTGGTCGCCTACCTCCTTACATCCGGCGCATTTTCGGCAAACAGCTTCTCGGCGCAGGAGTGCGTGTTCCAGCCGGACCTGCCCTGCTCGCCCTTCGTGATTTACAGGGAAGGGGGCGCCACAAAGCTCCAGTTCACCATAACAAACGGGCTGGGCTTCCCCATAAACATCTCGAGCATAAACTATACTACGACGGGGATTGGCGCGAATGGCAGGCGGGACTACCCGGGGATTGCGCCAAGCGGCACCATCCAGCCCGGCGCAAGGGTGGACTTCAGCCAGGCCTTCCCTGACCAGCCGCAGCCTGCAGCAAACGACTTCAGGACAATTTACGTGCAAATCTCCTACCTCAACTGCAAGAGCCTGCCCTGCAGCAGCACGTACATGACCTCGGGCAGGATTTCCGCGGTCGTCCAGCAGAAGTGAGCCTGGGCAAGCTAAAAAAAGGCGCAGCCAGCTTGTTTTACAAGCCCCTGCCATCGCCGCGGAATGCAATGTCGTGCAATGCCTGGCCCCTTTCAACAAGCGCATCCGCGAACAATGCAACGGTCTTTTTCACAAAATAGTCGTCGGCTTTTTTGCCTTCCCTGCCAATCTCTTTTCCGAATTTCATCATCCCGTCTGCATGCGCCATAAGGCTGCCGCCGACGTTTACTCCTTTCAGCTCCATCTGCAGCAGCTCTGCGCAGCCTGACAGCAATCTGGTGTCCCACACCTTTGCGGTGTTCAGAAGCTCGGCATCAAAATTGCGCGGATTGCCGTTTTTCCCCTTTTCGAGCGCGTCAGCCTCGCTTGCAAGCGCTTGCTGTGCCGCCTGGAAAGTCTGCCTTGCCAATTCCCCGTTTCCCATCCGGTATTGCTCAAACGCCAATGTCATGGCGGGCACGCCCCTTTCTGACGCTATCTTGCCGATTAATTTGTGCGTTAACATGTTCCTGATGCGCTGTTCCTTCGCTGCGCTGTCCATAATCAAGAGCTTGACATGTGCCATCCATTCACCCGGAGTAAATTTACATATAGAAGCATTTTTAAATACAGAATAAAAATAGGGAACCCCGGGTTCATGCCATCGTCTGCGAAGGCATGCCCTGCCTGACGTGCCCTTTTTAATATTTCGCGCCCAATTCCCCTTAGCGACCAGCGGGGGACAATCAATGGTTTACATAAAGGGCTTGAAATTCCGCGGCTTCAAGTCATTCCGGCGCGCAGAGGCCAGCTTTGTCAACGGCTATGTCTGCCTCGCAGGCCCAAACGGCAGCGGCAAGAGCAATGTCACCGACGGGATACGCTTTGCGCTTGGCGAGGGCAGCCTCAAGGCGCTTCGCGCGAAGAAGGTCGCCGAGCTTGTCAACACCTCCTGCAAATTCGCCGAGGTCACGCTTTTCATAGACGGCGAGCGCCAGTTCGAGATAAAGCGCGCGATAAACTCCGAGGGCAAGACGCTTTACAGGATAAACGGCAAGCGCTCCACGCGCACGCTTGTCATGGAGGAGCTGCGCCAGTACGGCATGGAGGCGGGCAGCCACAACATAATTGCGCAGGGACAGGTCCAGAAAATCGTGGAGATGAACGCAAAGGAGCGCCGCCAGATAATAGACGGCACGGCGGGCATCGCCGAGTTCGACCAGAAAAAGGCCGAGGCGCTGGGCGAGCTGTCCGCGGTGGAGCAGAAAATCACCGAGGCGACAATCGTGCTTGGCGAGCGCGAGGCAAACCTGTCCATACTCGAGCGCGAGAAGAACGACGCGCTTGCCTACACCGACTCGCAGACAAGCTTTCGGCGCGCAAAGGCATCCATGGCAAATGCCGAGCACTCGAAACTCAACAAGAACTTCACGGACGCGGTGCAGAAGCACGCGGCCGCGAAGGAGGCGCTTGACGAGATTGCAAAGCAGTCCGCAGTGCTTTCGGGCAGGATAAGCGAGCTTGAGGCAGCCAAGAAGCCCATCATGGAAAAAATCGGCTCGTCGGCCTCCCGCGAGGCCGCGCTTGCCGAGATACAGGAAATCAAGGTCTCCATCGGCAGCGGCAATGCCACGCTTTTGGAGCGCAGGCGCGAGGTCTCCAAGCTCGAAGGCGCGCAAAAGTCGTCTGACTCGCAGCTGGCGTCGATAAAAAAGGCGCAAAAGGCGTCAGAGGCAAAGGCTGCGGAAATCGCCTCGCAGCTCGAAAAGCTATCCTCCCAGATTTCGGAGCTTGAGAAAAAATCCGGCGTCCAGTCCGATGCAGCCTCGCAGGAAATAGCGAAGAGGCTCGAGTTCCTGACATCCGAAATAATGTCGCTCAAGGAGCAGCGCGCGTCCATTGAAACTTCTGTATCTGAAAAGGAAAAGTCGCTTGAGGGCAGGCGCGAGGAGCTGTCTCGGCTTGCATCCGTGCTTGGCAGCGACTCGGAGGCAAAGCAGGAAGGCGAGAAAGGCGTGCTTGAGAAGGAAGTGCTTTCGCACCAGCGGGCGCTGGACGCGCTTTTCGAGCAGGAAAAGCAGCTGAACAGGGCCCTTCCAGACCTTGACAAGAAGCTCCTTTCCACCAAGGAGAGGGCGGCAACGCTTCGCGCAAACATCTCCCCCTCGGCAGGAAGCCTTGCGCTCCGCGCTGTCGAGGAAATGAAATCAGGCGGCATGCGCGGCATATTCGGCACGGTATCCTCACTTGTCTCGTGCGATTCCAAATACACGACCGCAATCGAGGCTTCGGCAGGCCAGCGCCTCAACTACGTGGTGGTGGACGACACCGACACCGCGATAAAGGCGATTGAAAGGCTAAAGGCGCAGAAATCCGGCAGGTGCACATTCATCCCGCTTGACATGCCGCCCCGCAGGGAGGATTCCGGCGCGGCAACTGGCGCTCAAAAGGCAGCAGGCTGCCTAGGCTCGCTCATAGAGTTCGTGAAGTACGACGCGGTCTACAAGAAGGCAATGGAGTACGCGTTTTCGGAGACGCTCCTTTTCGACACCGTGCTAAGCGCCAAGAAGGCGGGCGTGGGGAAAGCGCGCATGGTCACCATGGAGGGCGAACTCCTTGAGCGCTCGGGCATAATAACAGGCGGCGCGCAAAGAGGCTCCCTCCTCTCCAAGGGCGCGCTTGACAAGCTTGAGGCCGAAGCCGCATCTGTCGAGTCCGAGCGCAAGGAAATCTACTCCCGCCTCTATTCCATCCGCGAGGAGATGTCTGCAAAGAGGAAGGAAAAGGCAGACGCGGAAGTCGCGCTTCGTGGCCTTGAAATCGAGATGGAAAGCATCTCCGCGCGCCGCGAAGGGGCAAAAAAGGCGCGCGAGGCGATGGGCGAGATAGAATCTGCCATAAAGGCGTCTGAAAAGGAAATCACCGGGATAAAAAAGCGCGCAACCGAGGTCTCGTCAAAGCTGGAGGCGGCAATGTCCGCGCACACGCGCGAAAAGGAGAAGCAGTCCTCCATGGAGGAAAACGCCAAGAAGGCGGACTCCGAGGCGCAAAAAAAGCTGCAGTCCCTCCTTTCCCAGCGCTCGTCATTGGAGGCGCAGATGGCTGCCAGGCGCGAGGAGGCCGAAAGGCTTTCATTGGAGCTTGAGGCCAAAAAGTCGGAGGAGCAGGAGGCTGCAAAATCGCTTTCAGACTGCAAAAAGGAAATATCCTCGCTTTCGGAAAAAATCGCTGCTTCGGAAAAGACGCTTAAGGAAAAGGAGGCGCACCTCTCCGAAATTTCCGCGGCTTCGCAGAAGCTCATGGCCCGGCTTTCCGAGCTTGAGGCGCAGATAAAGGACGTGGCGACGCAGCTTGGAAAGATACGGGGCGAGGAGGACAAGAAGAACCGCGAAATGGTGGCGCTTGACGCCAACCGCCAGATAATAGAGCAGCGGCTCTCGGACATCAAGGCGGAGCTTGACCAGTACTCGGGCGTGCCCACGATAGACGCAAGCAGGGCGGAGCTTGAGGAGCTTGCGCGCAGCAGCCAGGCAAAGATGGAGGCGCTTGGCAGCGTGAACCTGCGCGCGCCCGAGATTTACGAGCAGAAGAAGAAGGAGATTGACGACGTGAAGTCGCGCGTGGAGTCCCTTTCCGGCGAGAAGAACGCGGTGCTCCACATGATGGACGAGATAGACGCCCGCAAGCGCGCAATATTCCTCTCCACATTCACATCAGTGAACGACAACTTCCGCAAGCTCTTCGGCTTTGCCTTCAAGGGAGGGGAGGCCGCGCTCATACTTGAGAAGCCCTCCTCCCCGTTCGAAGGCGGGCTTCACGTCAAGGTGCGCGAGGAGAACCGCGACAAGTACCTCGAATCCATGTCAGGCGGGGAAAAGTCCTTAGTCGCCCTCATGTTCATCTTCGCCATCCAGATGCACAAGGCCGCGCCGTTCTACATACTAGACGAGGCCGACGCCGCGCTTGACAAGGAGAACAGCAAGAAGCTTGCCGACCTGATAA
>Ga0172369_10005491_pt1 | contig 15551 bp, 15 predicted proteins | sample LakKiv25m_FD_114539 | JGI IMG/M metagenome (GOLD analysis project Ga0172369, IMG submission 114539) | Freshwater microbial communities from Kabuno Bay, South-Kivu, Congo - kab_022012_11.25m | ecosystem: Environmental > Aquatic > Freshwater > Lake | place: Democratic Republic of the Congo...
CGGGTTATATATCGTCTTGCAAATTCCAAACAAGTTGATATTTTGACAATTTATCATTCGACAAGATTGCTGAAAATCGTTTGATTTGTATCAATCTAAAAAATTATGCAACACCATACAAAAAGAAAACCTCATTTAACGAACATCTTCCTGTTCTTCTTATTTTGTTTTCTTGCTTTCTCCTCTTCTCTTTTCTCTCAGACGGGACATTGGACACAACTTTTTCCATCTAACTCTCCATCGCCCAGAGATTCTTATGGGTTTGCTTACCTCAAAAATGGCATTGTTTTACTCTTTGGAGGAGATGATTCCACCAAGAATAATCATAGAGACGATACCTGGATTTTCGATTTGAATAAAAATATTTGGACTGAAATTAAAACAGAGCCTCATCCATCCGGAAGAAGCTTACCAGCTATGGGATATATATCCGAAGGCAAAGCTATCCTCTTCGGAGGTGAGTTATATGATTTTCCGAAATACTCTGACGAAACCTGGTTGTTCGACTTAGATTCTCTAAAATGGTCTCTCTTACACGTCGAGAAAAACCCAAGTCTGAGAGACCGGGCATCTTGTTCTTACATTGGCGACAATAAATTCGTAATATTTTCAGGATTCCCGCCCCAAAATCAAAAAGACGATGATTATTGTAAAGATACCTGGGTTTTCGATTTAAAAACTCAGTCATGGGACAGCCTACAGCAAGCATCCCCATGGACACCACGTGAGCAAGGTATGATGGCTGAATTGGATGACCATAGAGCATTGCTTTACGGTGGATATAATGTCGGCTCAGATCTGAATGATTACTGGATTTTCGATAGAGAATTGGTCTCAAATTATTGGTGGGGAATTTCTCCTCGAATCAAAAACTTGATAAGGGGGTCTTCTTCAATGTTAAACATATCTGCAAACCATTTGATAGTTTTCGGAGGAAATACTATTGGAAATGATAACTCTAAACCAGAAGACCAGTGGAGTAATGATACCTGGGTTTTCAATGGCGACGATACAACTTGGAATAAACTTGATTTGGAGGTCAAGCCTGAGGGAAGGTATTATCATAAAATGGTAAAGTTAAGCGACGGAAAAGCTTTACTTTTTGGGGGCATTGGACATATCAACGGCAAAAGTCACCTACTTAATGACACTTGGCTGTTTGAATACAAGCCGACAAATGTTCAGGATGAAAACAAAGACAATGTATTGAATTTGTCTCCCAATCCCGCTACGGATTTTCTTGAGATTACAGTTGGGGCGAACGGCTGTTCGCCCTTATCAGATATAGAGATTTATGATGTCTTTGCCCAGAAACTTTTTTCTTCTTCTCATTACTCAATACTCACTACTCAATACTCAGCGAGGCTTGATGTTTCGGGTTTGTCGCCCGGCATCTATTTCGTGAAAGTTGGGGGTAGGTTCGGGAAATTTGTAAAGATTTGAAATATTTCAGTTTAAATTAATTTTCCAAAACATCGTCTTAGAGTTTCGATTATTTTTTAAACTTTACAGGAAGTTAATGAAAAAGAATATACTTTTTGGCTTAATAATATTGTTTGCCTTATCCGGATTTGCCTTTTCACAAAATGGCAAAAACATCCAGATTTTGCTCAAAGGAAAAGTTACCGACGAATTTTCCGGCAAAGGTGTTGAAGTTACAATGGAATTTCGCGAACCGGACGGTAAGAAATTCAAAGTCCTGACAAATGCTCTCGATGGCTCTTACCAGCAGGTGGTTGATGCCGGAAAAAAGTTTGATATCGTGTTCATTAATTATGATGTTATCAGAAAATCAGAACCCATTCAGATAGACGATTCAAAAAAGTATGTCGAGCAAATTGCAAATTTCTCTGTTAAAAGGCTCGTTCAGGGACTTAAATTAATCAAATTGAATGCCTTCGGCGATAATCAATCGTCCTTGAAAGAAGGAATGGACAAATCCATTGAGCAGCTCAAAGAAATTATGCAGTTCAGCCGAAGTGTAAAATTTGATATAGAGATTAATTCTCACGATACTTACAAGAAAATCACAAAAGAGTCCGAAGTAAAACCTGACAAGAAAAAATCAAAAAAAGCAGCAAAATCCGAGAAAATTGTTACTGTTACCGAACCAGATGCAAATCTCATAAAATCGTTAGTTGATTCGCGAATTGCAGAAATAAGCAAACTTATTTCCAACTGGTTCAGATTTAAGGATAGAATTACTGTTTCACCCGATTATTCCTCGGGAGAGTCTACCGGAGAAAGTTACAGTTTAACTGTGGTGGTTAAGGAAATAAAGAACATTTTCGAATAAATTTTCGCTTGTTAAAATTTTTTTCTTTTATTTCAGTAAATCGTTGGTTATATTTTGTAAGTTTTTTTATTAAAACCGGACAAAGATTATGAAAAGAGAGAGTACTATTTTTAAATTCGATGATTCTGTCAATGAATTATTGGAAATTTCATTTGCTTTTCAAAAAAGCAGAGTTTTAATCACTGCTGTGGAACTTGGTATTTTTGATATTCTTGGCGAAGAATTCAAAACATCGGAGCAAATTGCCAGCGAAGCCAAGGTTCATCAAAAATCCGTTGAGCGATTGCTTAACGTTCTTGTTTCAATGAAACTGCTCGTTAAAAGAGACGGAAAATTCTGTAATACAGATTTGGCTTGGAACTGTCTCGTTAAAGGAAACCAGCATTACATCGGCAGTATGAACAATTTTTCTGAAATGTGGAAAAAATGGAGTTCGCTGACTGAGACAATAAGAACCGGCGAACCGGTTAATTTTGTCGAAAGAAAAGACCGTTCTCCAAAACAAACGGAAGATTTCATTTCTTCGATGCACTGGAATGGTTCTCAGAGAGCACAGGAAGTTGTCAAACTCATTGACATAAAAAAATCTGTCCGGGTTTTAGACTTGGGCGGAGCTTCGGGTGCCTACGCTATGGAATTCGTAAGAAACTATCCTCAGCTTGATGTAACGGTTTACGACCTTCCGGAAATAATTGATATTACCCGTCGCTATCTCGAAGTAAAAGGTTTCGAAGGTAAAATTAACACTTTGACTGGTGACGTACTCACCGATAAACTTCCCAAAAATCATTACGACCTGATTTTTGTCTCAAATGTATTGCACATTTATTCCTTCTGGGAAAATATGGACCTTGTCAAAAATATTTACGATTCACTTAGAATTGGTGGTCGTGTTGTTATCCATGAGATGCTTTTGGACGACAATCGTACATCACCGGAATTCACTTCAATGTTTTCACTCCATATGCTGGTTAACACCAAATCGGGTGAAGTGCTGACCGAGAGCGAAATATGGCTTATGCTAAAAGAAGCATGGTTTACAAAAATCGAACGAAAAGACACCGATTTCGGCACTAGCCTGATGTTTGGGTCAAAGTAAAAACTACTATAAAATAAAAAGAATATGATTTTAATCGGGTTAGTTCCTGATTGAAATTTATGGATAAAGAAATTCGCATAATTTTGAGAAGATTTTGTAACTTTTTTCTCTTTCATGTGTCATTATGTTTTATGTAGTTTAAACAGTCGGAGAAATTTATGAAAATCTTTTGTTTAGCGATTGTTCTGCTTGGCTCAATTATGCTATTTTCCTGCACCGAAAAAACTGTCGAAATCCGATACGACCAATTCTGGGAACCGCTAACGTACTCATTTGGTACGACAATTAACTCACTCCTGATAACAAAAAGCAACTACATCCTTGCCGGAACAACCGATAAAGGAGTGCTCATCAGCAAAGACAAATGGAAAACATGGAATAAAGCGACTGGGATTGCTGATACGAGTATCGAGGAATTAAAACAACTTGACGATGGGAAAATTGTAGCATGGACAGAGAAAAAGTTTTATTCTAGCTCGGACGAAGGGCAGAGTTGGAATGAAATCATAATACAAACTCCTGAAATATTTAATCCTTATAACACTAATTTAACTCTTTCTTCCAACGGTTACTGGTTATTTGTAGGAAAAAACTCTGTTGATGCAAGAAAAATTTATCTATCAACTAATGATGGTAATACATGGGAAAATGTAAAAATTCCAATTGACAGGATTAATTACTGTAAAATTGAAGCAAATGATAACTTAGTTGTTTTAAATATATTTACGAACGATAGTTCATTTATTTATATCAAGAAAAAGAATGAGTCGGAATTCAAAATGAGATTTAAATTGTATTTAGGTAACAACTCTGCTTTGAATTGCCGTTTATTATCCAATAATATTATTGCTTCTGATGACTATAAATTATATAAAAGTATAGATATGGGAGATAATTGGAAAGAGATTATCAACGGAATAATTGAAGGATTCTTCAATGTCCCAATATTAACTTTTTCTTATAATAAAAAAATCCTTTTGTTTACTTCAAACAGCAATCTCTACTATTCGACTAATTATGGTGATAATTGGATTTACATTGATACCGGGCAGTATTATGGATATTATGCTTGCATGTATATTACAAGCGATAATTTCTTGATTGGTAGATTAGGTTGGTCGTTTGTTAGAAGCAGGAAGCCGATATTATAATTTTGTATTTCTTCTGAATGACTTTACAGGTAAGTTTGTCAGTTTTTGAAATAATTAGGTTGAAAAGTCGTTTTCAAAAATGTGGATTTAATTTTTTTCAACGGATAAAATATGTATGCCATTGAATTTGAAACATTTATAAGGAATAATTGAATTATGCAAAAGGAATTTCAAGTCATTATAGAAAAAGATGAAGACGGATTTTATGTCGGCGAGGTCCCTGCTTTGAAAGGGTGCCATACACAAGCTAAATCTATTGATGAATTGCTTGTAAGAATCAAGGAAGCAATAGAATTATATCTTGAAGTAGATAAAGATTTTCATCAGAATGAATATGTAGGCATCCAAAGAGTATTAGTTGAAGCATGAGCAATTTGAAAACCTATTCGGGTAAAAAGCTGGTTTCAATTCTTTTAAAATTTGGATTTAGAGTAATAAGAATCAAGGGAAGCCATCATTTTTTAGAACATGAAGACGGAAGAGCTACTGTAATTCCTGTTCATTCAAATGAAGATATTGGTATAGGTTTATTTATGAAAATTTTGAAGGATGTTGAAATTTCAAAAGAAGATATTTTTAATTTTTAGTGACATTATCGTTAACTTAACTCTAACTTATATTTATACGCATTAATCTTCGTTCTTTCCTTAGAATTTAAAGCTTTCACATACTGTCCGCAATTCGAACCAATGAGATTTTCTTCCTTGTCGCCTATGCTGACGATGACATCGTAACTATAATCATAAAATTTACTCAATAGCCGTTCGGTTTCGTTAATCTTAAATCGGAATGATGAAATCTTGTTTTTAACTGCCGCATATGTTGGATTTACCGGAGTAAGCTTGATGATGAACTTCTCCGGCGAAAAGAATTCTTTCAGAACCGATGGGTCAATCGGATGATTTTTGCCTAATGCAAAATTAAGCGAGATTTTTTTCCCTCCCTCAGTGTAGAAACGTTCACCATATTCAGCTATTTGAGCAAAACTCCACTTTTTGACGGGTACTAATCTATCTCTAAGTTCCAAATCCGTTGTATGAATAGAAAACTGAAGCTGGAATTCCTTATCGTAAAACTCCTTTTTAATCGGCAAAAGCTCCTCAAAAAAAGAACCGCAAGAAGAAGGTGCAACACTCGACAGCGATGGTATTAATGACTTTACCTTATATCTCGATTTCAACTCAAGGAGGGCATCAAGTACTCCATGATTGAAAGCCGGTTCACCCATTCGTGAAAACTGGATTTTCAGCCGCTGAGTTGTAATCGGTTTGTCACCGTATCGTTCATTAACAAGAAAATCAATTTGCTGCAAAATTTCTTCGGAACTTAGCTTACCGGAGTAACTACCGCCGCAGTCGCAGAAACCACATTCAACGGGACATCCGAACAAAGTTGAAACAATGAGCACCCATTTGTCTTCTTTGGAGAATGGCGGCTGGCATGATTCCACGAACTCTATGCGTTTATTATCATCAAATCCGGCTATATAAACAGTAGCCAACTTCGATTGTTCCGTTTTTGCTATTATTCTCATCTATTCTAAGTCTTAATTTTACTCTTCAATTATTAATCATTAATTATTAATTATTAATTAAATTGTGTATTTCCATCGCCGCTCTCAAACCATCTCCGGCAGCTATTGCCACCTGTCTGTAATGCCAGTTTTTCACATCACCGACCGGAAACAATGTCCTACCGATTTTAGATGAATAGTCATTCGGATTCATACATCCCAATTCAGGAGCCCTGCCGGTAGCACAAAGTACGAAGTCAGCTTTGAATGAGTTATTTTGGCAAATGACATTTAGTTCATTGTTTTCAAAAATAATTTCTTTGCAAACAGCATCGGATAAGGTTTTTATTCCTGTTTTTTTAGCTCTATCAAATAGAAGAGGTAATGCTTTGCTGAAGCCGCTTCTTGAAATTACGGTAATTTCATTTCCATTCTTTCGAAGGTTCAAAGCGTAGTCGAAAGCAGCATCCCCACCGCCGATAATAACTACATCTGAATCTTTGATAAACCGACAGTCTGCAATCTCAAAAAATACTTTTCCGGTTTTTAATACTTCCGGAGTTATAAAATCGGGCACTACCGGTTTCGTGCCTGTGGCAAGAATGCAATAGTTTGCTGAGTAGTCAACACCGGCATTGAGAATATACTTATTTCCAAGAAATTGCACATTAATCACTTCTTCCTGAATCGGCTTAATGCTTAAAGTTCTCAAATGTTTTGCCATTAATCTGCACAACTTCTCACCGATGATTCCTTTTGGAAAACCAAGATAGTTCTCGACTAAGTTTGCATTATTGAGTAAGCCCCCAAGACGCTTTCTTTCAAAAAGGAAAAAATCAATTTTGTATCTTCGAAGCTGAATTGCAGCACTTAGTCCGGCAGGTCCTGCTCCAATGATTGCTACGGGTTTATGAATTGCCGAACTCATCTGTCAATTCCTTTGTCAGTATAGGGAAAGTAAAACCGTGAGCCAGGTTAAACAATGTTGATTTATGTAGCTGCAAATTATAAGTGGCTGTGGCATCAAGTAGAAAATAAGGTTTGTAGTTCCTGATAAATGCACTTCTCGCTGAAGTCTCACAGCATAAATTGGTCATAAAGCCGCATATATAAACATTCTGGATGTTTTTCTCAGTCAGTAGTTCATCGAGATTCGTTTCGTGGAAAATATCATAATTACACTTATCTATTATAGTGTGCTTTGATGAATTCAAAGAGTTAGCCAATTGAAAAAACTCCGAATCCTTCTTTAAATAACCTTTCCACCAATTAAGCATCTGATTCGGCTTTTCGGGTTCATCATAATGTCTTGTAAAAATAACCGGAAGTCCTTTTGACTCAAATACTTCGATTAACATTCCAATTTTTTCCAAAACTGCAACAGATGACGGCACAAACGCATGTGATGTGCTATCAGTAAAATACTTCTGAGAATCAATGACAATCAGAATTGAATTGTCAGCGATGGGTTTGTTACGCTTTCCAGTAAAAGCCGAAAGCTCTTCCTGAATCTCCAGGGAGAGCTTTTCGATATTTTCTATATTAAAATATTCCTCTTTGAGCATCAGATTGTTTTGTTAATAAAGTCCAGGTCTTCATCTGTTAAATAGGGATGGAACGGCAAGCTGAAAATTCTTTCAGACATTGCTTCGGAAACAGGAAAATCTCCTTTGCTATGACCTAAATTTTTGAAAGCTTCCTGCAAGTGCAATGGAATCGGATAATAAATAGCAGAAGGAATATTTTTTTCTTTTAACTTATTCTGAATTTCAGTTCTCTGGGCTGAATCCTTTGCAAGCACAGAGTACTGAGCCCATGCGGATATATATCCGTTTGGAGTTTCGGGAACGACAAGTTTGTTTTTCAGGAGATTGTTATATTTTTCTGCAACGATATTTCTTGCTTTGATTTCTTCGTCAAAAATAGTCATCTTAGCAAGCAAAACTCCCGCCTGCATGGAATCAATCCTTCCGTTCAGACCTATTCTTACGTTAGTATATCTGTCGGTTCCCTGTCCGTGGACTCTGATTGAGAGCAGCTTTTCGTATAAATCATCATTATCGGTAAAAACAGCACCGCCGTCACCGTAGCATCCCAATGGCTTCGCCGGAAAGAATGAAGTTGCCGAAGCATTACCGAATTTTCCTGTTTTTGCTCCGTTAAAAGAGCCGCCGAATGACTGAGCTGCATCTTCCAGTACGAGCAGGTTATGTTTCTTGGCGATAGTGTCAATCTTAGTATAATCCGCCGGTAAACCGAATAAATCAACTGGAATGATTGCCTTTGGTTTAAGATTGCTGTTAGCTTTGATATATTGAATCTTCTCTTCCAGCTTTTCGGGCGAAATATTGAAGGTCTTTTCGTCAATATCAACAAATACAGGGGTTGCCCCAACCAAACTAATGACTTCAGCAGTTGCAACAAAGGTGAATGGAGTTGTGAAAACCGCATCACCGGGTCCAATTCCCCAAGCCATAAGAGCCATCAATAAAGCATCTGTTCCAGACGAGCATGCGACGCAGTATTTTCTACCTGTGTAATCGGCAAGTTTTTTTTCAAGATGTGCAATTTCCGGACCCATAATATATTGTCCATGCTCAAGAACCGCATGAATATTAGCATCAATTTGGTCTTTCAAAATCGAATACTGTTTTTTCAAATCAATAAAATTCATAAATTCTCCGTTCCTTATCTTCCTATTCCTTTGTAGTAAATTCCTTTGTTAATAATATCTTCTTTGTTCAGACAATTTTTACCGTCAATAACAATTTCGACTTTCGTTTTCTTTAAGTCTTCAGCGGTGATTTTTTTAAACTGAGAATGGTCAGTTGCAACGACTATTGCATAAGCAGAATTTAGTAACTCATCGAGCGTCTCAACATTATTCATCTCAGTATAAAACGGGTCAAAGATAAGCAAATCTGCCTGATGCTTTTCAAGTAATTTCTTAATTTTCAATGCTGGGCTTTCCCTCAAATCGCTGATATTTGACTTGTATGCCAAACCCAGAAGTCCGACTTTTGTTTTCTTTAGTGGTTTTTCCTGCTTGTTAAGAGCTTCGATGAGCAGGTCAACAGTATATTCCGGCATTGAATTGTTGATTTCCCTTGCAAGCTTGAGATACTTATGGTCGAAGCCGCTTTTCTTTGCCCTTTCGATTAAATAGTACGGGTCAACGGGGATGCAATGTCCGCCTACACCACAGCCGGGAAAGTGAGGCATAAAAGCAAACGGTTTGTTGGAAGCTCCTTTAATTACTGTTAGTAAATCAATTCCAAGCACATCGAAAGACTTGGCAAGTTCGTTTACGTAAGCAATATTAATATCTCGGAATGTATTTTCGATGATTTTCGTTGCCTCGGCAGTTTTCAAGTCAGGCATTTCATTTATCTCAGCCGAAATGAAACTTCTGTAGAAATCCGCAAGGATTTTTGTTGATTCTTTACGTGTGGAACCAATGTTTCTTGGGATATTATACACGTTCCACTTAGGGTCGCCAGGATTTATTCTTTCGGGGCAGTGAGCTATATCGAAATCAATACCGGCTTTTAATCCTGATTTCTTTTCAAGAATTGGCTTCACTACTTCCTCGCATACTCCGGGATTCACGGTTGATTCTATCACAACCATGTTGCCTTTTTTAATGAAATCCGCAACAGACAGAGTTGCATTTTTGACCGGTTCGAGGTCTGGCGTATAATCATCCAGAACAGGGGTCGGAACGCAAATGATGAATATATCAGAATTATTGAGGATGCTTTTATCAAACGATACATTGAACTTTATTACTTTCAAATCTTTAGCACATTGTTCGTCATCAATTGGACAAATCCTGTTTTTGATTTTTTTTACATTTGCTGCATTTATATCAAATCCCACAATTTCATATTTAGTCTTTATAGAAATGGCAGCAGCAAGAGGTAACCCAACGTAACCTAAACCAATGACCGATATTTTCATAATTCAATAAATCCGGAAAATTTTCCAAAATATGCCAATTTTTCAAAGGCAAAACTAAAACTTTTTTTTCATAAATTTGATATGTGATTATAAATTAGTATTTTTATTGAATTAATTTGGGAAAAAGTGGAGATTTTTTATTAAATTAAAGTTTGTTTAATGTTTGATTCTTGTAAATTTTGGGAAAAAATAAGATTTAGATTTTTATGAATTGGCATTCACTGACATACGAAGAAATATTAAAGAAATGGAATGTTAGTCCTGACGTTGGACTCAATGATAAACAGGTCAGCATTAACAGGGAAAAATACGGCAATAACGAAATTACTTCCAAAACAGCTAAACCCGATTGGAAATTGCTTCTCGAGCAGTTTTACAATCCGATTATATTCATCTTGATTATTGCGGCAGTCCTCAATTCTATTATTTCTGATTTTAAAGACACTGCTTTTATAATTTTTGTTATAATTTTAAATACAACAATAGGATTTCTTCAGGAAAGAAAAGCTTCTCGAGAACTGAAAACCCTGAAAGAACTTGCTGCTCCAAACGCAAGAGTGATTCGCAACGGCACTCAGCATACCATTTCTACCTCGCAGGTGGTTTGTGGTGACATAGTAGTCCTTGAAAGCGGCATGAGAGCCCCTGCCGATGCAAGGCTGATTGATGTGAACAATCTTCTGGTTGACGAATCAATGCTTACCGGCGAATCATTTTCCGTACTGAAATCTTCTTCTTCTACTTTCGATGATAATGCAGCCCTCGGCGACAGAATCAATATGATTTACTCTGGAACTATTATACAAAAGGGAAGAGGCATTGCTATAGTCTGTGAAACAGGGAATAACACTGAATTTGGTAAAATTTCCGATAACGTTGCCGAAGCCGACGAGACAGTATCTCCATTACAAACTCAGATAGTTAAGTTCAGCAAAGGACTGAGCATTGCAATCATGTCAACTGTCATTGCCATTTTCCTTGTTGGTTTTCTCAGAGGTCATGACTTGATTACTATGTTCATGACTTCAGTTGGTTTGGCTGTTTCTGCTATACCTGAAGGCTTGCCGGTTGCAGTAACTATCACCTTTTCCATCGGTGTCTCCCAAATGGCAAGGCATAAAGCAATAGTCAAGAAATTAGCCGCCGTCGAAACTTTAGGTAGTACCAATGTCATTTGTACTGACAAAACGGGAACTCTTACCAAAAACCAGATGACTACAACACGACTCTTTTGCGGCGGAGAAGAATATGCCGTTACCGGTTCCGGTTATGCCCGTGAAGGTTCTGCAATGCATAAAAATTCAGGCAAAAAGGTTGATTATAAATTCAATAAATCTTTGGAACTTGCAGCTTATGTAGGAGAATTTTGTACGGAAAGCTCTCTTGCTATTGACGGGAAGAATTGGAAAATTACCGGCGACCCAACCGAATGTGCTCTTATGATTGCATCCAAAAAACTTGCTGTAGATGTCGCAGATGCCAAAGTTGTTGTTGATTTGCCTTTTGAATCGGAAAACCAATTAATGGCTGTACGAACTCAAATAAACGGGAAATGTTATATTTTTGCCAAAGGTGCACCCGAAAAAATCTTAAGACGTTGTCACGATATGATTGACCCCGAAGGCAATAAGCTGTCTATTGAAACTGAACTTATAACAAAAGAAATTGCGCTTCTTTCGGATGATGGTCTAAGAGTATTGGCTTTGGCTTATCAGGAAACCTGCCCCGAAGAGACATTAACAGTTGAAAACCTTAGAAATTTGAGTTTTATCGGTTTTGCAGGTATTGAAGATTCAGTCCGTGACGAAGCGCGTCTTGCAGTCAAAGAATGTAATAATGCAGGTGTCAAGGTTGTGATGATTACCGGTGACCATGTTAAGACAGCTCAGTCAGTTGCCAAATCAGTAGGTATCGGTTACGGTAAAGCAATACCGACTGCTATCAGCGGGCAGCAGCTCGACGAAATGAGCGACGAAGAACTACATAAGAGAGTAACCGACATAGATGTTTATGCAAGAGTAGCTCCTCATCATAAATTCAGAATTGTTAAAAGCCTGCAGGCTCATCAAAATGTAGTTGCTATGACCGGAGACGGAGTTAATGATGCTCCGGCATTGAAGCAAGCCGATATTGGTGTTGCTATGGGTGGAGGGACTGACGTTGCCAGGGAAGCAGCTCACATGGTCTTAATGGATGATAATTTTGCAACTATTGTTCAGGCTGTCCGGCGAGGAAGGATAATCCTGCATAATTTACAGCACATATTACTTTACATACTTTCCACAAGTTTCGGTGGATTGCTGACAATTGCAGCATCTGTAGCAATCGGTTTGCCGTTACCTTTGCTTCCTGCCCAGCTTTTATGGGTGAATCTTGTTACTGATGGGACATCAACTTTTCCTTTAGCTTACGAAAAAGAGCATGGCGATGTGATGGCTTTTCCACCCAGAAAGCGAAACAGGCCACTCATATCAAAAAGAATGATTTCACGAATTTTTATAGCCGGTATTATTATGGCGACCGGGTCTTTAATGGTATTCTGGCTTTCCGCTCCCGATATATTCCATATGACAGAAGAGCAGAATTCACATGCTAAAACCATGGCTTTTTGCGTACTTGCATTTTTCCAGATTTGGAATGTACAAAACGCACGTTCACTCGACCGTTCGATTTTCTTTAACTTGCCCTTCTTTAAACAACATAAATTTGACAGAATTAGTCCATCAAAAAATTTACCTCTGCTTGGAGTTATGTTTCTTGCTCTCGGTTTGCAGGTCGCTGCTGTTCAATTGCCATTCATGAATTATTTTATGAAAACAGTTCCTCTTTCAATATCCAATTGGTTGGTTGTTTTGGCTGTGACTTTTTCCATCGTCTTTATAATGGAAATTCTTAAATTTTTCCAAGCTCATCAAAATGAAAAAAAGAGAATAAAAGGAACAATTGAGATGTTCCAGATTTAATAAATTTTCGGGAGTTCCAACATGAAGGCTTTTAGAATAATTCTGATAGTAATTGGAGCAATAATAGCATTAGCTTTAATTCTCGCTGCATTTTTACCTGCTCAATATTCGATAAAACGCTCAATTGTAATAAAAAAACCGGCTTTTCTTGTATATGATAAAATTGCCAAATACAGTAATTGGGAAAAATGGAGTCCATGGAAACCTTTGGATGTTGATGCCAAATATACATTTACCGGCAAGGACGGCGAGGTTGGCTCTAAAATAGCTTGGAATGGCGATACGGTTGGGACAGGCTATATGGAGATGAAGAAACTCGATGAATTCAAACTGGTACATTCGGAATTAGTCTTTCAAAAACCATGGGAAATGCACTCAGACGACTATTTTACTCTTGAAGAGAAAAACAGCGAAACTAATCTCACTTGGACTGATGAAGGCAAATTAGCTTATCCCTTAGGAAGGCTTTTCTCACTTTTTATGAATGCTGAGAAGATGATGGGTCCCGACTTTGAGAAGGGATTGAAAAATATAAAGAAAATTGTGGAAGAAGGTATAGACATTTCCATGGTTGAATTACCTCTGAAGAATATTTACTATGTTTCATTAATTACAACAATGAATACGAACGAAATCCAGCAGGCTTTCGCTTCTGCTTACGGAGAACTTGATAAATTCTGCAAGGATAACAAAATTCAGATGAATGGAGAAGCTCTGGCAATAAATAATGCTTACGATAAGGGTACTTATGTGTTTGATGCCGCATTCACCGTAAAAGATAACTCAGCCAAGCCCACCGGAAGAGTAAGAGCGGGAACCATCAGCGCCGGAAAATACGTAAAGGGAGTGCATATTGGACCGTATCAATACTTAACAGAAAGCTATAAAAATATGATGGCATACATTAATAAAAATAAGCTGGTTTGTATCGGCAAAAGCTTTGAATCTTACATCAACGACCCGATGAGCACAAAACAGGAGAAGCTGATAACGCATATCTTTTTCCCGGTGAAGTAAATAGCATAATAATGAAAATTAAATTCGATGGGAACTTTGATGTCATCAACATTCAATTTAGCGCAACGGAAATAGCAGAGACAGATGAAGAAAAACCGGGTGTGATAATTGATTAAGACAAGGACGGCAACATAGTGGAAATTGAAGTCTTGAATGCATCAAAGCATTATTCCACACCTTGGAAAGTTGAATACGAGTTCGCGTAACTAACTCTCTTTAGCACTGCCATTAGTTGCTCTCTGCCAAGATTCGTTTCGCAGGAGTAGGGCAGCACTTCTAAAGAATTTTTGCATTGCTCAAGCAGGTTTTCGACCTGCTTTTTTCTTTCGGCGATTTGTTTCACCGTTACTTTATCCGACTTAGTCAATATAACAATAAATTTCTTGTCGTTATTTTCTAACCATTCCATTAGTCCCAGGTCAATGTCCTGCGGGTCGTGACGGCTATCAACAAGCAGCAAAACAAGCCGCAGATTCTCCCTCTCCTTCAGATAAGTCATGTTGAGATTCAACCACTTTTCCCGTTCGGCTTTTGAGACTGATGCATAGCCGAAGCCCGGCAAATCTACAAATACTGTCTTTTTATCTACTGTATAAAAGTTAATTTGCTGGGTCTTGCCAGGTGTAGAGCTTATCCTTGCAAGGTTCTTCCTATTGAAAATGCTATTCAGCAAAGATGATTTACCGACGTTTGAACGCCCGATAAAAGCAATCTCCGGATAAGTAAATTTCGGAAATTTGGACGGCTCGGTAACGCCTAACAAGAATTCTACATTAAGGGACTTCACTTATAGCTGCTCCAAAACTCTTAAATCGTTTTCGTATAGCAATCGGATGTCATCAATTCCTGTTGTCAGAAGGGTTACTCTCTCAATTCCGAAACCGAAAGCATAGCCCGTGAATTCTTCGGGGTCAATCCCTCCTGCTTTCAGCACGTTTGGATGCACCATGCCACAGCCGGCAATTTCAAGCCATCCGGTATGCTTGCAAATCCGGCAGCCTTTACCACCACAGAGATAACACGAAATATCAAGTTCGGCGCTCGGCTCAGTGAATGGGAAAAACGACGGACGAAAACGGAATTTGGAATCCTCGCCGTACATTTTCTTGGCAAAAGCAATCAATGTACCTTTCAGTTCGGCAAGCGTAACATTTTTATCTATGTAAAGCCCTTCAATCTGATGAAACTCCGCTAATGAACGTGCGTTTATTGATTCATTGCGGTAAACGCGTCCTGGCATAATGCAGCGAATCGGTGGCTTCTGGGATTGCATCACTCGGATTTGAACAGGCGAAGTATGCGTCCTAAGCAGAAGATTATCTTCCGATTTGATGAAGAATGTATCCTGCATATCCCTCGCCGGATGGTCGGGTGGGAAATTCAAAGCATCGAAATTATGGTAGCCGTCCTCGATGTCGGGTCCTTCGGCAACCGAAAAGCCAAGTCCTTCGAAGATTGATACCATTTTGCTGACGGTCTGCAAGACCGGGTGGTATGTCCCGCGGTAGTTTGTCCTTCCAGGAAGTGTTAGGTCTAAGTCAGGAGCTTCATC
>Ga0172369_10005493_pt1 | contig 15549 bp, 12 predicted proteins | sample LakKiv25m_FD_114539 | JGI IMG/M metagenome (GOLD analysis project Ga0172369, IMG submission 114539) | Freshwater microbial communities from Kabuno Bay, South-Kivu, Congo - kab_022012_11.25m | ecosystem: Environmental > Aquatic > Freshwater > Lake | place: Democratic Republic of the Congo...
ACCCCGACGGCGACGGCGCCTCCGCGTCCGTCAAGCTCTTTGCCCTGCGCGACCTGCCCGGCCTGCGTGCCGAATTACCGGCGGGTGACGGCTGGAGCCTGTCCTCCACCATGCCGGTCGCCAATCAGCTCGGTGATGTGACGCTGCGCGCCCCGGCTGATCTATCCGGACAAGCGGGAATCTGCGTGGATCTGCGGGACAGCGAGCGCGAACTGGTCACCCTGACCGTGCCTGCTGACGCCGTGGTGACGTCGGAGTATCCGTATGCGGTGAAACAGTATTCCACCTATCTGGAGGAGCGTTTCCGGGACCTGCACGGTCCCTTCACCGGCGAGACAAAGGAGGAGCTGGATACCTGGCTGCGGCGGCTGCGCGACCGGCATTGGAAGTGGTTGCATGACAGCATCAGCGGCACGTGCGCGATCGAGCCGCGGCTGGTGGAACGGCAGACCGGCGACACCTGCGTGCGCGACAAGGTGCTGGTACAGACCGAGCCCGGGCTGTGGATGCCCGCCTATGTCATCTACCCGAAGAACAAGCCGGCGAGGATGCCCGCCATCATCTTCACCCCCGGCAGCGGCCCCGGCAAGATGGACATGGCGCCCGACGACGACCTGGCGGCCTATCAGGTGACGAGCGATCCCGTCAACGGCATGGAATACGCCTACCTCCCCTACCGGCTGGCGATGGCGCTGCAGTGCCTCCTCTTCGTCCCCGATCAGCGCGGCTGGGGCGAGCAGGCGGAGACCAACCTGCCGCAGATGCGGGCGCGCTGCAACCGTCTCGGGGTGAATTACCACGCCCAGCGCATGTGGGATCACATCCGCTACGTCGATTACCTCTGCAGCCGTCCGGATGTCGATGCAGCGCACATCGGCTGCTTCGGCGGCAGCGGCGGCGGGCTGGCCACCATTTACGCCGCCGGCATCGACGAGCGCATCGCCGCGGCCATCATCAGCAGCAGCCCGCAGGACCTGCCGGAAGTGCCGGAGGGGTTCTTCTACAACATGTGGGCCGATGGGTCGGGCACGGTGCATCCCCATACCGAGCTGCCGGCGCCTTCCGCCTTCACCTGCGCGCTGACCATCCCGCGCCCGCTGTGGATTATCGACGGCGTGCGCGACGAATGCGTCGCCGATCCGAGAGACCCGCGGGCGGAGGAGAGCTGGGCCGCCTGGCGCGTGCGCGCCGATGCCGCCCGCGCGGAGATCGCTCGCCTGTACCGCATCGCCGGCGTGCCCGAGCGTTTCGACGCCACCTGGTTCGACTTCGGCCACTGCGGCGGGATGAACTTCGGCAACGTCACCGGGTGGTTCCGCCGCTGGTTCGCCGCATCCTGATCCCTGCATTGGGAGGGCGAGCGTCCTCGCGAGCCCCGGATGGGAGGGCGAGCGTCCCCGCGAGCCCCGATCATAGCGCCGTCCCTCGCCAATAATGCCTGACGAATCCTGCCTGCGTGCTTAACGGCTCTATAATCGATTACGGATGCCACGCACGGGGCTCGCGGGGACGCTCGCCCTCCCATGACGCTCGCCCTCAAAATATTCCGCCTATCGCTCGGTCTAATGCAACCGCCGGCTGAGCACCCAGGCAATGACCAGCAGGAACTGGATGCCGGCCAGGTAGAACGGACCGGAGAATGCTGTGCCAGCCCCATGCGACAGCGTCCACTGGAACCCGATCCCGCCCAGGAAACCGCCCACCGCCCCGGCAATGGCGGCGGTGTAGCTGATGATGGCAAAGCCCTCGCCCTGCTGCTCGCGCGGGATGGCATCCAGCATGGCGCGGGTATACCCCATCAGGAAGCCGCTTTCACAGGCGCCCCACAGCAGGTATAGTCCCGCTGCCCAGGCCAGCAGCGGCCAGTGCGCCGTGGGGAGGAAAAACCAGGCGGCGCCCAGCAGGCTTTCCGGCAGCATCGTCAGCGTGAGCACCGGGCGGCTGCCGTATTTATCCACCATCCGGCCCCAGCGATGCAGGCCGATGATATTCCCCGCCGCGGCGATGGCGGTCAGCCACACCAGGTAACTCGCCGGCATGCCGCGCTCCGTCAGCATCACCACCCAGAAGGGGGTGGCGGCGGTGAGAATGCCCGTGCGGACGGCCAGGAAGAGGAGGAATCGCCGGGACGCGGGGACGCGCAGCAGGTTCACGATGCGGGTCGGCAGATTCGTGGTGTGCACGGGCAGCGGGCACTCGGCGGCGCCACGGATGAACATGGCGCCCAGCGCCACCGCCGCGGCTGCCAGGCCGAAAACGATTGCGAAGCGCCCTCCCGCGGGATGCGCGCCCAGTATCGCGCCGACCAGCAGCGGGGTGACGATGTCCATCAGCCGCAGCCGCGCGCGCATGCGGGCGAAAAACTGCCCGATGGCGTCGCCGGTGGTGGCGTCCTGCAGCAGCGGCCACCAGGCCGTCTCGCCCAGCGCGTTCACCGTGGTGCGCAGGGTGAGCAGCCCGATCGCCGTCCAGACCGCCGCCTGCCCCGCCCACCCGGAGATCGCCAGCAGCAGGATGCCCGCGTACCAGACCAGCGAGGCGTAACGCCCCAGGCGGTACAGCGGCACCTTCCCCAGCCGCGGCATGAGCGCCACCCCGCCCAACTGCGCCAGCGACCCCAGCGCCGCCAGCGTGGTCAGCAACCCGATCTGAAACGGCGTCGCCCCCAAATGCAGCAGAAAGAGCGTGCCGGCGCTCAGCATGGTGGCGATCACGGTTGAAGTCATCGCCACCCGGATGATGGCATCCTGAGTGCGCCGCCGCACCCCGGGCGCCAGCAAGGCCTCCGCGGCGGGGTGTTCGCCGGTTTCGCGACTGGCAACTGGAGCTTCTTCCTCAGTCAGCATCGAGTCGGAAGACAAGCAGGAATATCCTTCCGTTCTATTGAGTCAAGTCTCTCTTCTCTATACGCCGACAAAGCCTTGCCATCCTGCCATCAACATTATGCCTGTTTCGGGCCATTGGGGTTGGAGGGTTCGGTATTTATCTGGTTCCTGTTATATCTCTATCGAGAAGCAAGTCAGACGGTGCCTTTAAGTATGGTATAATGGCTATTGCATTTCCATATGTAAGCCATCGATATCGATTCATTCGCAGCCCAGGAGGGTCTATTCATGTTCCACCACATTCTCGGGTATGCATGCAGGGGGGTTTTCGTCCTGCTGCTCTCCATTATCTCTCCGATATTGGCGCTTCCAGTCTGTGCACAAGCATTGGCCTATCAACGTTGGGCGATCATTACTGCCGGGACAGACCAGACTGCCTTCTCTGATCTTCTCACCACGGCGCTGACGAATGTGCAGGGAATCGAGCTAGTGGATCGCACTGAGCTGGAGGCGGTCCAGCAAGAATTGCAACTTTCGACTGTTTTCTCCGGAGATGGTACGCGGAATCGCTTGCAACTGGGGGTGTTGCTGCACGCCGACGCGCTGGTGCTGGCGCGCACGAGGGAAACGCCGGAGGGGAAGCAGTTACAACTGGTTATCGCGGAGTGCAGGCACGGGGCGCGGCTTTGCGAAGAGCAGTATCCCTGGACGACCGATCAGGCACCGGCATTGGCAGAGCGGGTGAAGACGCTGGTCGTGGAAACCCGGCAGCGCTTTGCACATGGCATTCAGCAGGTTTTCGGCGTCCCGAGCTTTGTCTCGCGGAGTCTGTCGCATGATTATGACAACCTGCAGGAGCGTTACGGTCAGATCGTGCAGAATGCGTTGTTCCAGTATCCCGGGGTAGCAGTCATCGAAACTGAGGAAGCGCGTGCGATCGGACGAGAAACGGTGATCGGCGGCACAGAAATACAGCGCATCGTGCCGTTATTCGTGGCCGGCGAGTATCGCGTCGAGCAGCAAAACGGCCAACCGGTGGTATCGATCACGGTGGACGTCTCCGATGGAGCGAAAGCGATACGTCAAATGAAGATCGGTCCGGTTTCCCTGCAGGATGGCGCCCGCTGGGTGGCAACAGCCCTCGGCCCAAAGATCATCGCCGATTCTGCCGGCGCACCGCCGCTGGCGCTAGAAGCCCAGATTGCCGCACTGGGCAACCGCGCGGAAACCTTCGCCAGGCTGAGTTCATACCGATATTCCACGGCACTGCGCGAAGCGGCGTTATTGTTGAATGCTGACTTGAAAGATCAGCGCCGTGCGCTGGCGCATGAGTATCTCTGGCGCACGGGTGAGCCGCTCTGGAATTTTTCAAAGGTTGATTACCTGGAGAAGAATGCCAAACTGGCGCCGGCGGTTGCAGAAAGCACTGAGTATTATCTCGCCGCATTTCCACATATCGAGTATTTAATCAGGAACAGGCAGATATATCTGGAGGACGCAGTCGATTTCGCAAAAGAATTGCTTGCGCCCGGTTTTTTACCCGACCGCGTAACGCAATGCAACAGCGCGGTGTTTCTTCCGGAGTGCCGGGAGTCGCTGACACGCGCGGAACAGGAGAAACGCCGCTTCTTCGACCAGGTGTATCCCCGCTCTATCACGCTGCCGCATGATGCTTCCCGGCTGGGCAAATATGAATGGCATGACCGATATCTTACGGTCAGCCGCTGGACGGATCTGATCCTCGAGGCCGTCAGGCTCCATTTCGACCAAAAATATATGACAAATGAGGACTTGTCTCATTTTCGCTTCGTGATAGAGCACTATGTGCCAGAAGGCATCAACTTTAACCTTCCCTATCCCGCGGAAACCGATCTCAATCTCATCACAGCCGATGAGTATGACCACTTTATCAAGGAAATGAGCCAGAGTCAGCACAGGACTGCACACCTGTTAGCTTGTCTCCGGATTGTTGAGCGCCAGTTTTATACAAACCATAGAGATCCGGCTCTCGATATGGCTGTGCGGCTGGACGAAGTAGAGAATCTCTTTGCGGAATTCCAGACCATCCCCATTCCAGAACCAGGCATGCCGCCTAATGGTCGTCAGAGTATCGCGATTGACTCATGCTTTGAGGGATTGATTAGAGAATTAAAAAAAGAGATTGCCAACATGCCGCCGGTGGAGAAGAAAAAACCGGGATTCGGCGCACTCATCCTGCAACCGCTGGAGATGAAGATTGTGTCGCGTATAGGAGGCAAGCCGGAGAAATCCGACAGTCTCCTATATTTCAATCCTACGATTGTTCGATGCGGAGAGCACATGGAGGTGATCTGGAGCGCTCGCAGTATTGCCTTGCATCGCACACCTGGCGTGCTGGAGGTGGTATACTCCGCGCGGGAATCCATCTTCGAAGACGTGGCGTGGGATGGACAATTGATCTGGGTAGCGGTGCGGGGCGAGGGTTTGCGCATATTGAATCCCGACGGCACCGTTGCCGGAACGGTCACAAAAGTACAAGGTCTGCCGTCCGCCGGCGATGATCTTCCGGGAAAGACACGATCGCTGGTGGTGCAGGCGGTGGCACCGGGTCAGGTTTTGGTGGTCGGCTCGTTTGGCAAGGACTGCCGCGCCTGGTGTGCGCGGGTGAGCTGGCTGCGGGGCAAGGCCTCGGTGCAGGTGTTCCACGAAGCCACGCGTACCGTGGAAGCCAATGAGAAGCCTGACACGCTGCGCCTGAATTCCGACCTTGCCTTCTGGCCGGTGTGGAAGCACCTGTATCGCGGCGCGGGTGAGCAACCCGACCCGATCCTGCTGGTCGGTCGCGGCAGCACGAATGGAGCTCCAGGTCTGTCTCCGCTGCAGATCAACCTGCACACAGGGAAGGTGGCAGTGTTCGACCGCATACTGCATGGCAATCCATCCGGGCTCGATGATACTTCGATCTCCAGCTATCGAGGCGAATTGATGACGCCCATCGTGAGCGTTAAAGCCTATGCGAGTCCGGGAACGCTGTATCCCAACGGGTATCCCGGTCGAGTCATTATGCTGATAAATCCTTTTAATCTGGATGGTAAACAAGTTCCCACACAACCGCGCGTGGGAGCCGTTCTCCCACCTGCTGCTGGTCGGAAGCAAATTATGGACGGGGGCGATGGTTGGGTATACGTTCCAGCCGAACTCTGCTGGTACCGCATCGATCCGGAAACGATGACCGGCCAGCGGTTGACCAGCCTGCATCCAGAAGCATTGGAAGATCTGCGCTTGATGGGAGTCTCGGTGCATTACGGTCTGATGGGATACAGCTCATGGGAAAATCCGCAGATCTACCGAATCACCATCGACGAAACCGCCATCCCGAAGACTGATGAGTAATGCATCTCAATCCACCAAGTACAATATCAGCGATCAGAGATCATCGTAAATATGGTCGGTTTCAGCAATCGCAGCGTGAATGCATAACTGAAGCCTACTATTAATGCGCTCCTCCCAGCGTCAATCCTTCCGCCGGCGCTTCCCCCGTCTCCGTCAGATAATACAATTCCGCGCTGTGCGGCGCCACCGTCAGCAGCAGGTGATCCAGCTTGCCGATCTCTGCTGAACCCTCCGGTCCCCACTGATACGCATACAGCGTTTCCTCTCCGGTCAGTTCCGCCAGCGGGAACCGGCGGGTGATCGGGGCATCCGTGGCATTGAAGATCAGCACGGCCCACGCTGGCGGATCGGCGAACTGGCGGACGGCGACACGCAGGATCTCGTCATTATTGAAATACGGCAGCGTCGTGGTCCACGGCTTGCCCGGCGCCAGGAAGCGCCAGAGGGCCTGCCGGGCCGGGGACGTCTCGTGCAGCGGGTCGGAGGTGCAGATGACGCCGCCGAGGATGGCCTGCCAGAGCGCCAGGCCGCGCACTTCGGTGTCGGTGAGGTGGGTGTGAAAGTCGCGCACCAGGATGGCGTCGGGGTCGTTCTGCCACCAGACGTTGTTGAAATACTGGTCGGCCTGCGACTCCTGCAGCATGTTCTGCGGGCCGAAGCCGCCCTTCCAGTCGGCGCCCACATCGCCGCCGATGCGCATGGCGTCCGCGTAGCCGAGAAAGGGCAGAAAGGGGCCGACGCAGCCGAGCAGAAAGCTCTCCTCGCCGATGGCCGCGCGAATCATCGCCAGCACGTCGCGGAAATACTCCACCGACGTCTTCCCCGGCGCGTGCCGCCGCACTTTGGTGGAGTCGGTCAGGCCCCAGTACATGAAATCGGTTTTAAACAGCCCTGCTCCCCAGGCGCGGAAGGTCTCGAACACTGTCTTCAGGTAGGCCATGGCCTCCGGGTGGCTGCTGTCCAGCACGTAAATCTCTTCGTCGCGGTAGCCCCAGATCTTCCCCTCGCCATATACCTCCCAGGTGGCATACGGTTTGCCGTCGTGGCCGCGCAGAATCCAGTCGGAATGCTCGCGGAAGAGCCGGCTTCGGTTGCCGACCATGAAAGGGCCGATCCAGATGCCGGGCCGGTAGCCCGCTTCGCGGATTTTTCCGAAAGCGGCCTGCAGTCCATTCGGAAATCGCTCATTGGTCTCCAGCCAGTCGCCTTCCGAAGGGAAGTACCCCGCGTCGATCTGGATCGAGTGCAGCCCGGCCGGCGGCGTCATCGCATTGAAGCCGGCCAGGTATTCCTCCAGCAACGGCTCGGTCAGGTTGTAATACAGGTAGTACCACGAGCACCAATGATAGCTGATCGGCTGCTGCTCGCGCGCGTGCATGGTCTCGGCGATGGCCTGCGCCGCTTCCCGCAGCCCGCTCCACATGTCCGCCGCCGGTCGCAGGTACAGTGTCGGCAATGCCAGCTCGCTAGGCAGCGGGATCTTCTCCGTGCGGAACCACGCCGTCAACTGCGTTTTCCCATCCTCATCGCAGACCAGCCGGCTGTGCTGCAGGAAACGGGTGTGGTCGTGCGCGGCGATGACCAGCGCCGTCCCATCGCCCGCCTGCAGCGCGGTGATGCCATAACTCTCCGCGGGCTCGGTCAGCGGAAGCTCGACAAATCCGGATGGCCCGCCCAGCCCCAGCCCCTGCCGGAAGCCGCGCGCCGCCTCCACCCCGCAGCTCCCCAGCGGCGACACCCGCGCCGGCGCCACCGCCATCCCACCGAGCCGTGTTTCCACCGTGGCGCCCCGGTCATTGACCCCCAGCGCCACCTCCAGGTACCCGGTCGCCAGCGTATACCGGATCGTGCCGCCTTCCGCCGTCCGCTCGATCTCTACCCGCAACGGCCGCGTCCCGTGGCCATCGATTGCCGGATACGCATTGCGGATGCTCACCGGCCCCCCGGTCAGTGAAAACGTCCCGTCAGTTTCGATCTCCCAGCGCATGTTCCACCTCCACCGATCTTATCTCTTTCGCTTTCGCATGCTCGTTCTCCCCCCTCGTTAGAGATGAAAAAGGCACGGAAGCCTTATTGAATTTAACGATGCCTGTACGTAGTAAGCCACAAAAGTATGTAGTAAGCCACGCAGGCGCAGCGGAGTGGCGTTCGGGTATAGAAAGGCTTACTCGCCAACGACGCCACTGCGCTGCGGCTGCGTGGCTTACTACATACTTGCATGGCTGATTACTTACCGACTCGCTTGAATACGTGCAGTGTAAAATCATCCCTGTTCTATGCTACACTACTTACCACTGACAACTGACTGGAGCAAACGGTGAAGGTCATCCTGGCATTCGATTCGTTCAAAGGATCGCTGACTGCCGCGGAGGCGTGCGCGGCGGCGGCGGAGGGGGTGGCGCGGCGTGGGGGGACGGAAACGGTGGCGTGCCCGCTGTCCGACGGCGGCGAGGGCTTCGCGGAGGCGATGCGGGCGGCGGGCGGGGAAGCGCGGGCACTGGCGGTGACCGGACCGCTCTTCCAGCAAGTCCGCGCGGAGATCGTCTACCTGGACAACGGAAACACCGCGATTATCGAGTCGGCGCAGGCGTGCGGGTTGGGACTGGTGCCGCCGGGAGAACAGTCGCCGTTGCGCACCACCACGCGCGGCCTGGGCGAGATGCTGGCGGCGGCGATAGACGCGGGCGCGGAGACGCTGGTGGTCGGCCTGGGCGGCAGCGCGACGAATGATGGCGGCATGGGGATGCTGTCGGCGCTGGACTGGGGCTTCCTGGACGCGGAAGGCGCGCTGCTGCCGCCGGTGGGCGCCTCGCTGGGGCGGGTGGCGCGCATCACGCCGGGCCGCCGGCTGCGGGAAGTGCGTATCATTGCCGCGTGCGATGTGACCAATCCCCTCTACGGCCCGCAAGGCGCGGCATGCACCTTCGCGCCGCAAAAGGGTGCGTCGCCGGCGGAGGTGGAGGCGCTGGACACTGGCCTGCGGCATTACGCGCGAGTTTGTGCGGAGTTCCTTGGGGAGGATTACGCCGATCAACCCGGCGCGGGCGCGGCGGGCGGGTTGGGCTTCGCCCTGCTGGCCTTCCTGGGCGCGGCGTTCCAGCCCGGGGCGGCGCTGGCCATCAAATTGACCGGACTCGAAGAGGCGTTGCGCGGCGCGGACCTGTGCCTGACCGGCGAAGGCCGGACGGACGGGCAGACCGCGTATGGCAAGCTCCCCGCCGCGGTGGCCGCGCGCTGCCACACTGCCGGCGTGCCGTGCGTCTGCCTCTCCGGCTCGCTGGGTGAAGGCTGGCGGGCGCTCTATGACCATGGCTTCACCGCCCTCTTTTCCATCAGCCAGCGCCCGCAGGACCTGCCCGCCGCGCTGGCCGAATCCTCCGCCGCGCTGGCCGACGCGGCGGAAGCGGTAGTGCGAATCGTAGAAAGCGAACCACAGAGACACCAGGGCACTGAACAATGATAATTCAACCGTTCTGGTTCGGGGAAAACAGGGGTGTTGCACAGAAATTCACGCACACTATTCTTTCACGAATGCGGATGATTTCCCTCCTGAACACAAGGGTCCGGCGCACGATCGGGCGGTGATGCTCACATCATGGGAAAAATCACGTCCCGTGGTTATTGACAGTCGGAGGTGGTTTTTGCTATAGTTATCGCCGTTGTCTGAAAGGGCATGCTCATTGATGAGCGCGTGAAGGAGATCAGCATGTACGCAATCGTGGAGACCGGCGGGAAGCAATACCGCATCGCCCCCGGCGATACGTTCCGCGTGGAAAAATTGCCCGTGGATCAGGGCGGGACGGTAGAGCTGGACCGCGTGCTGATGGTCGCGGACGGCGAGCACCTGAACGTCGGCGCCCCGCTGGTGGAAGGCGCGCGTGTGGTCTGCACCGTACTCGAACAGGACCGCGCGAAAAAGATCATCGCGTTCCGCTACCGCCGCAAAAAGAATATTCGCGTGAAGCGCGGGCATCGCCAGTATTTCACCCGCCTGCGGGTGGACAGCATCGAAGGGCAGCCCGGCGCCGCCGCAGAGGAGGTCAGTAATGGCTCATAAAAAAGGTGTTGGGAGCTCGCGCAATGGTCGCGACAGCCAACCCAAAATGCGTGGCGTGAAAGCCTACGACGGCCAGCTCGTCACTACGGGCAGCATCATCGTGCGCCAGTGCGGCACGCACATCCGCCCCGGCGAGAACGTCGGCCTGGGCCGCGACTTCACCATCTTCGCCATGAAAGACGGCACGGTGAAGTTCGGCTGGGCGCGCAAAAACCAGCGGGACGTTTCAATCGTGCCGATGGAAGCGTAGCTCGCCCGCTGCTCGAATCTTCACCCCCCTCGCGACGCTGTCGCGAGGGGGGTGTTTTTTTATAACCGTTCAGGCCCTTCCAGGGCCCGAACGGTTGCGTTTTTGAATGAAATGCCTGATACGGGAGAGAATGTCTGGTCTTCCGATTCCGAGCTGCATGTTGCTCTTCACGAACTGATGCACTCTGCGCAATACTTGCAGAATCCCGGGCAATGGACTACACTTCAGTTACAGGATCTCTCGGAAGCGGAGAAGAATCTGGCTTTCACGCTGGTGAGTAAATACGCATTTGCCGGTGTGATTGAATTCCTGGCGGAAGTCGGGTCGGTTTATTGAGTGGTAAAGTATATCCGTATAATGTTATGCGGTTATACCGGTCGATGGGGGGAGTGATATCATGAAACACGAAATTATTGCCACCCCACAATGCCTGTGCTGCAAACATTTTCGCTTCGGCTCACCGGAACGAGTTAGTCGCTGTGCCGCCTATCCGGACGGCATTCCAGATGCGATTTTCTTCGATAGAGTGACGCATACGAAGCCATACGCCGGTGATCACGGCATTCGGTATGAGAAAGCGGATATCACGCTGGTGACCGCCTGATTGGGGGGAGTACCGATATGAAACGCGAAATCATTTCACCGCCGGGTGCTAGGGAATGCACGGCTTTTCCAGACGGCATCCCCCGTGAGATTCTCTTTATGGAGGTTTCACATAGACTTGAATATCCCGGCGATCATGGCGTCCGATACGAGAAAGAGGATATCACGCTGGTGACCGCCTGAGCATCGGTATTAACGGGAGCATCGCGCACCCCTCGACAACGTCGCGAGGGGTGTTGTCGTTTCTCCGTACCATGCGGGCAGCATGCGGGGTTCGTTCACCCTTGCGCGGGTAAAACTGTAGCGTAACCTGAGAATTCGATGGAGTCGTCGAGCATATGGCTGTGCCACAACCCTCCTGGGGATCCAGGGGGCATAACTTTTTTCTTTCCATACCGATTACCAAGGTCATCGTCCTGCTGATGGCGGTCAGCTTCCTGGCCAATATCGTCAGCCAGGGCGCACTGGGCAATCTCCTGGTTTATGTGCCATTCCAATTCCCGAACGGCCTGACCGGTCTGTTCACCTATCCCTTTGTTTTTGGTCGCCAGGATATCCTGAACCTGCTCATCAGCGGCTTGATGGTCTACTGGTTCGGCGGCAGCCTGGAGCGAAGCTGGGGGCAGCGGCTCTATTTCATCTTTTTGACCAGCGCGACGGCCACCGCGGCGCTGGTGTGGACGGTGGGCACCTCACTGTTCCGGCTTTCGCTCCAGGATAGCATCATTGCCGGGCCGTGGCTGATGGTCGCCTCGATCATTGTCGCCTGGGCATGGCTCAATCCGGAAGAAACCATCCTGCTCTGGTTCGTGCTGCCGGTGAAGGCGAAATGGGTCGGCTGGTTGACCATCATACTGCTCTACTTCAGCTACCCACGCGTGGGCGGCATCCTGTTTTTCGTCCTCGGCTTCTTCGCGATGGGCGGGGTGGCGGTCGCCTATGCGTATGCGCGGTACAAGCGCGATTGGGAGTGGATTCTGCGGCCACAGAATCGCAGCAAGCCGAACCGCCGCGTGATCCGGCATCCGTCCAGCACCTTCACCGGCGCCCTCACGCGACCCTGGCGCGAGTGGCAGCGCCGCCGCCGCATCGCCTATCTGCAGCGGACGCTGCGCATCGAAGACGATGGACCGGGACAGGCGAAAGAATAAGTGCAGTTAAAAAGATAGTGGTAACCGCTCACGGGGGTATGCCTCTTTCTCTTATCTTATTCTTTCTCTCCCGCGTGAACGGATGCAGATAGTGAATATACACCATCGGACCGGGCGTTATCACCATTCTTCCATCTGTCCATCGATCATGCGCTGCCACTCTTCCGCTCTTCCATTCTTCCACTTCACCAACGCCAATGGCACATCTTCAGCGCCGATGGTACGAAAATAACGGGTACATTCATCCTGAAGGAGCGCGCATGGAAGTTGGGGCTGCGGATTTCGCGATATTACATAAAGCCTGTACCGCGCTGGATGCCGGGCGGATTCCCTATGTGGTCGGCGGCGGCACTGTCGTTGTGCTGTATGGGCGGCAGCGGCGCACGAAGGATTTCGATGTCTTTCTCAGCCGGAAGAATCAACGCCGGGCGATGGACGTGCTCTCCCTCGCCGGCTTCACCACCACGGACACCGAAAAGAGCTGGCTGTATAAAGCCTGGCATGATGAAACGCTGGTGGACCTGATCGTGGAATCGCGCGGCGGCATCCAGGTGACGGCAGAGACAATGCGCCACGCGCGCATCGTCAACCAGTTTGGGTATTTCTACCGCATCATGGGGCCGGAGGATACGCTGTACCGCAAAATCCTCACGCTCACCGAGGGCCGCCCGGACTGGCACGACGCGCTGTCCATCATGGACCGCCAGCGGGGCAGGCTGGACTGGGACTATTTCATGCACCTCGCCCGCCGGCACACCCGGCGCATCCTGAGCTTCATGCTCTTCGCGCAAACGGAGCTGCACAACCCGCCCAACACCGTGCGGCTGGCCCCGGATATGCTCTATACCGGCGAACATCCCGGCCCGGTGCCCGACCGGATCGTCTACCGGCTGATGGATATGCTCTTTCGCCAGGAATCCGGGCAGGAGGAAGCGCTGCCGGCGCTGGAGCAGAAGGCGGCGTGAAGCACTGGGAGCGCGGACCTCCGAGTCCGCGCGTCACGTGCGGACTCGGAGGTCCGCGCTCCCAGTGCGGCTCTAGCCACGAATGACCTGCCGCTGCTACAATAGCGCCATCATGCTCGAAGCCTTAATGTCAACCCCGGTGCTGGTCAAGGTCCTGGGCACGCTCGGCCTCATCTTGATCGTGAATCTGCTGCGCGTGCCGTTTGTCCTTTCGGTGGTCATCGGCACGCTGGCGCTGGCAGCCTGGTGCGGGCATGCGCCGCTGGCCATTCTTAGCATCGGCGCCGGTCGGCTTTTCTCGCTGGAGGCGCTGCTGCTGGCCATTGCCATCTATGCCGTAATCGGGCTCAGCTCGCAGATGGAAGCGTGCGGCGTGATGCGCGACCTGGTGAATACGCTGCAGGCCCGTTACTCGCGCAAGGCGGCTCTCGCCATGCTGCCGGCGGTGATCGGTTTCCTGCCCATGCCCGGCGGCGCGCTCTTCTCCGCTCCGCTGGTCGACCGTTGCGACACCGAGGGCGCCATCCCGCCACTGCTGAAGACGCAGATCAACTACTGGTTCCGCCACATCTGGGAATACTGGTGGCCGCTTTACCCCGGCGTGCTGCTGATGATGCAGATCACCAAACTGCAGGTCTGGCAACTCATGCTGGTGGGGGTGCCGCTCACGCTGACGGCGTTGAGCGCCGGGTATATCGTCTACCTGCGCCGCCTGCCCGCATTCAAGTGTGAGCCGGAAGAGAACGCCAACACGGAATCGCTGCCGTCGCTGTTGCTGCCGGTGATCGTCATCGTGGTGAGTTATGCGGTGGTGACGCTGGCCTATACCGGCATCCGCCGGCTGTATCCGGGTCTGCCGGAGCTGGATAATTTCATCCCGATGATCGCCGGCGTGGCCTGCGCCATGTGCGTGCTGCAACACCGCCGCCCGTTGCCATGGTCGGCGTGGAAGAAGATTATCATCTCCACCAAAACGCTGCAGATGATGGGCATCGTCCTTTCGCTGCAGGTCTATGGCGGCTACATCGACGCGAACCTGCCCAACGGCGTCCCGCTCATCGAGGTGATGCGTGGTGACCTGGCCCGCTGGGGCATCCCGCTCATCGCGGTGATGATGATTATCCCCTTCATCAGCGGTCTGACCTTCGGCGTGGCCTTCGGCTTCGTCGGCGCCAGCCTGCCCATCGTCGTCAGCCTGCTCGGTCCGCACCCGACCACCGGTCTCCTGCTCTCCACCACCGTGCTGGCGTATGGCTGCGGCTATCTGGGCATGATGCTCAGTCCCATGCACGTCTGCATCGTCGTCACCAACGAGCACTTCCGCACCTCCCTCTACCGCAGCCTGGCCGGCATCCTCAAACCCGCCGCCGCCGTGTTCTGCGGGGTAATCGTCGTACACCTGGCGGTGAAGTGGCTGCTGGGCGGCTGATGGGAGCGCAGACCTCTGAGTCCGCACGTGTTGTCTCGCGCGGACTCAGAGGTCCGCGCTCCCAGGGCAAGTTGACGTTCCCCCCTTCGGCAGGTACACTTTTCCTTCGGAGATCACTATGACACAACAGCAACTTACCCCTTGCGCAATGGTGACCGGCGCGGGACAGGGCATCGGGCGCGGCATCGCGCTGTGCCTGGCGGGGGCCGGCTATGACATCATCGCCAACGATATCGTGGCCGATCCGCACAACACGGAGAGCGGCCTGTATGAAGTGAAGGCGCGCGTGGAAGAGCTGGGGCGGCGCTGCCTGGCGCTGCAGGGGGATATCTCCGCCGCCGCCGACCGCGCCCGTATGGTGGAGACGGCGGTCGCCGAGTTTGGCGGCATCGACGTGCTGGTGAACAACGCCGGCGTGGCGCAGAAGGTGCGCGCGGACGTGCTGGAGATGGGCGAAGAGAGTTATGATCGGCTGATGGCCATCAACGCCAAAGGTCCGCTCTTCCTGACCCAGGCGGTGGCGAAGCAGATAATCGGCCAGGTGCAGGCGGGAAACCGCCCGCAAAAGCCGGTGATCATCTTCATCACCTCCATCTCCGCCAGCGTCTCCTCTACGGGCCGCATGGAATACTGCGCCTCGAAGGCCGCGCTGGCAATGGGCGCCCGCGTTTTCGCCCACCGGCTGGCCGAATACGATATCTGCGTTTTCGACCTCCGCCCCGGCATCATCGAAACCCCGATGACCAGCGTGGTGAAGGAGAAATACGACAAGATGATCGCCGAAGGCCTGCTGCCGCAAGCGCGCTGGGGCACCCCGGAGGACATCGGCAAGACCTGCATCGCCCTCGCGCAGGGCTACCTCGGCTACTCCACCGGCGCCGTCATCGAGATCGGCGG
>Ga0172369_10005495_pt1 | contig 15547 bp, 14 predicted proteins | sample LakKiv25m_FD_114539 | JGI IMG/M metagenome (GOLD analysis project Ga0172369, IMG submission 114539) | Freshwater microbial communities from Kabuno Bay, South-Kivu, Congo - kab_022012_11.25m | ecosystem: Environmental > Aquatic > Freshwater > Lake | place: Democratic Republic of the Congo...
CGAACGCAAGGCCAGCGGGATGCGCAGCGTGATGTTGACCGGGTTCTCCTCCGTCGGCATGTGCGCCAGCCCGGCGGACGTGCCGTAGACGGCCATCGCCACCGTCTGCGCGATTTGCGCGGTAGCGATGCCGCTCAACGCTGCCTTTTCCTTGTCCACCTCGAAGCGCACTTCCGGCATCTCGTCCTCGATGTAGGTGTCGATGTCCACCACGCCTTTCGTCTCTTTGAACATCTGCTGTATCTGCCGGGCGGCGGCGATCTGCCCGTCGTAATTCGGGCCGTACACCTCAGCCACGATGGTGGACAGCACCGGCGGCCCGGGCGGCACCTCCGCCACCAGCACCACCACGCCGGCGCGATCGGCGATCTCCTGCAGCTTCGGTCGCACCGACTTCGCAATCTCATGGCTCTGCCGTTTGCGCTCGCCCTTGCCGGTCAGGTTCACCTGGATATCGGCCACATTGTTGCCGCGCCGCGCATAGTAGTGGCGCACCAGTCCGTTGAAGTTGAACGGCGCCGAGGTGCCCGCGTACACCTGGTAGTCGGTCACCTCGGGAACGGCGCCCAGGTAGGCGGCCATCTCCTCAGCCACCGCGCGCGTCTGCTCCAGCGTGTAGCTCTCCGGCGCATTGATCATCACCTGGAACTCGCGCTTGTTGTCGAAGGGGAGGATCTTCATAATCACCGCCTTCGTCGGGATCAGCAGGAAGGTCAGCGCCAGCAGCAGCCCTAAACTGGTCAGGAAGATGACACGCTTTTTGCCGTTCTCCAGCAGTGGCCGCGCCAGCCGCTCGTATAAGCGGCGCATCGGCCCATGCTTCGTACTGTGCTCCTCGTCGCCTTCGTGCTTCTTCGTCAGATCACCCTTCAGCAGCTTGTAGGCCGCCCACGGGCTGACCATAAAGGCGATGAACATGGAGAAGATCATCGCCGCGCTGGCGCCCACCGGGATCGGCTTCATATACGGCCCCATCAATCCCTGCACGAAAGCCATCGGCATGATGGAGGCGATCACCGCCACCGTGGCCAGAATGGTGGGATTGCCCACCTCGTCTACCGCCTCCACCGCCACGCGGATGGGCGAGCGGCCCTTGTTCTGCGGCAGCCGGTAATGCCGGGCGATGTTCTCCACGATGACGATGGCGTCGTCCACCAGGATGCCGATGGAGAAGACCAGCGCGAACAGCGTCACCCGGTTCAGCGTGTATTTATACAGGAAGAAGACCAGCATGGTCAGCGCCAGCGTGACCGGCACCGCCAGCCCCACCACGATCGATTCACGCCAGCCCAACGCGATGGCGATGAGGATGACCACCGAGATCACCGCGATGAGCATGTGCATGAGCAGCTCGTTCGACTTCTCCGTCGCGCTCGCGCCGTAGTTGCGGGTGATGGTCACGTGCACGTCGTCCGGCAACTGCGTCTTTTGCAGTTCCTCCACCTTCTGCAGCACGGCGCGCGCCACGTTGATGGCGTTGGCGCCCTTGTGCTTGGCGACGGAGATGGTCACCGCGTTATACTCAGTGCCCGGCGTGAAGGTTTTCGTATCGATGCCGACTGATTTCCCGTGCGGGCCGACGCCCAGGCTGACATACTGGTTCGAGTCTTCCGGCCCATCAGTGATCTCTGCCACATCCCGCAGGTAGACCGGATGGCCGCCGAACGCGCCCACCACCAGCGCCTTCACGTCGTCCGCGCCGGTGAGAAAGTTGCCGGTATTGACATAAATTTCGGTGTTTTCATTGGAAATGGTGCCGGCGTCGAGCTGCTGATTCGCCGCCTGCAGTTGCTGATACACGGCGCCCGGCGACAGGTGATACCCCGCCAGCCGGATGGGGTCGAGATCCACGCGGATCTGCCGCTGCTGCCCACCGATGAGCGTGGTTTCCGAGACATCGCGCACCTGCTTGATATTGTCGGAGAGCACCTGCGCCGCCATCCGCTTCAGCTCCATCGGCGAATACTTATCGCTCCACAGTGTCAGCGCGAGGATGGGCACGTCGTAAATCGAGCGCAGCTTCACCAGCGGCGCGCTGGCGCCCGGCGGCAGCACGGGATTGGCGTTCAGTTTCTGATACAGCTTGACCAGGCTGGCTTCCTCGTTTTCATTCACGTAGAAGCGTGCGATAATCATCGCCTGGCCGGGCATGGAAGTGGAATAGAGATACTCGACGCCTTTCACTTCCCACAGCAGCTTCTCCAGCGGCTTTGTCACGCGGGATTCCACTTCCTTCGCGGAGGCGCCCGGGTAGCCGACCATGATGTCCACCATCGGCACCACGATCTGCGGCTCCTCTTCGCGCGGCAACGCCAGCGTGGCCATCAATCCGGCGATGATTGCCGCGGCGACGATGATCGGCGTCAGCTTATTGGTAATGAATTTCTGCGCCAGCTTACCAGCCAGACCTAACGGTTTATCCATAAAACTACCTCAGCGCAATTACCTGGGATCGCAGGCGTCCCGCGCCTGCCCTATAGATCAAGGCTTTCCTACCAGGCAGGCGCGGGACGCCTGCGATCCCAGGATTATTACCGGTTTGCTACCTGCACCACTTCGCCGTCCCGCACGTTGCCGGTGTTGGCGGTCAGCACCTGCTGGCCTTTGTCCAAACCGCTCAGCACCTGCACAATCTGGCCGTATTCCTTGCCCAGCTTGACCAGCGTGAAGCGCGCCTTGTGCTCATCATCGACGGTATACACGCCGGAAAGGCCGTTCCGCTCGATCACCGCGTCGCGGCTCACCACCAGCCGCTTCTCCTGTCCGGTGGTCACTGACAGGCGGCCGAAGACGCCGGATGCCAGGCCAGCGACACGCGGTAGGTTCGCCTTCACGGTGAAGGTGCGCGAGGCGGAGTCGGCGGAGGGGATGACCTGCGCCACCCGTGCCATCATCGTCTTCCCGAGCGTGTCCAGCCGCACCGGCACTTGCATGCCCGACAGCACACCGGCCACCGCCGTTTCCGGCACGCTGCCGACCAGTTGATAAAGGGAATCATCTTCAATGGTCAGCACCGGCATCTGCGGCATCGCCATGTTGCCGGGGTCGGCCTTGCGCGCGGTAATGACCCCGCTGAACGGCGCGTAGAGCACGGCATAGCTCTGCATTGTCTGCGCGCCGGCCAGGCCGGCCTTCGCCTGGGCAATGCCCGCCTGTGCGCGGGTGACATCCTCCGCGCTCACTCTGTCCCGCGCCCGGGCAGCGACCGCCGCGCGCAGCCCCTGCTCCGCCTGGTTCACCGCTTCCTCCGCGGTCTTGATATCTTCCCAGCGGCCGCCCTGGTGAGCCATCGCCGCTTCCGATTTCGCCTGCTCGAGGACGGCGCGCGCCTGCTCGACCTGCTTCTCCGCCATCGTCACTTCCTGCGTGCGCGCCCCCTCCTGCACCATGCTGGACTGCGCCTGCGCGATGTTGAGGCCGGCGTTGGCCTGGTATACCGCTGCCTGCGCCTGCTTCACGCCCTGCCTGGCCTGTTCAAGCTGCAGCGCGGCGTAGTCGAGCTTCTGCTTCGGCACGATTTCCTGATCGTACAGGTTCTTGACGCGGTCATAATCGGCCTGCACCGTCTTCTGCGCTGCCTGCGCGGAGGCCAGCCCGGCTTCCGCTTGCGCCACCTGCCCCTCGGCCACGACGATGCCCTGCTCGGCCTGCTGTTTCTGCTGGCCGCGCGCGCCTTCCTTCGCCAGGCTCAGGTTCGCTTGCGCCTGTTCAACCGCCGCCTGTGCGCGCTGCACCGCCTGGTCGGCCTGCGCGATTTGCTCCGGTCGCGGACCCTGCTTCGCCTTCGCCAACTGCGCCTTCGCCTGTTCGAGTGCCGCCTGCGCCTGCTGCACCTGCACGGCGGACTGCGTGCGCTGCATCTCCAGTCCGGCGCTCGCCTGCTGGCGGACTGCCCAAGCATTTTGCACCGCCGCCTGCGCCTGATTCACGCCGGCAGCCAGATCATTCGCCTCCAGGCGGATCAGCGGTTGCCCCTTGTGCACGTGATCGCCTTCATGCACGTAAACGGCGGCGACGCGTCCCATGATCTTCGGCGCGATGTCCGCGCGCTGGATGGCCTGCACGGTGCCGGGCACCTCGACCACGATGGGAAAGGTGCGCTCCTCGAGCGCCGCCACCGCGGTAGACACCACCCCTGCTGTCGCCGGGCGCTCGGCAGGCTCCTCGCCGGTCTTCTTTCCGCAGCCGGCCACCGCCAGCAGCACACTCACGCCGGCCACGATCATGCCGGTCCGGACGAAAACGGTCTTCCGCAGCATATGCAGTTCCTCCCCAAACAGGTAAGTCAGACGGAATCCTGTGCAGCAGCACATACGGTAATGATTATATAACCATATTGTTATACAGTCAATACCTGGTTTTAAACATTACCGGGAATTTTTTCATCCACATTTCGCCGCCGACCTGCATTTCGATCAAAGGGGTCGTTTGTAGTGAGTGGTGAGAAGTAAGGCCCGGCTCGTAGTAGTCCCGACTGGTCGGGACTACTACGAGCCGGGCCTTACCGGTTGTTTGGTGAGGGAGGGAGAATTTGGCGTTAGCCGAACGCTTTGTTTTTCAGCAGGGATAGGTCGGCTTCACCTTGTTCGGTGAGACTGCCGCAGACCAGATCGCTGAGGCAGCGCATGGAAGGATCGGACACACGATAGTAGGTATGGGTATCCACCCGCCGCCGCGCGACCAGACCGCTGGCAGCCAGCAGGCTGAGCTGGTGCGAGACATTGGCCTGGTTCGCGCCCATCGCTTCCGCCAACTTGCCCACGGTCTGCTCGCCTTCCGACAGCAGGTACAGGATATGCAGCCGCGTCGGCTCCGAGAGCAGTTTGAACCGGCGTGCCACTCTCTCCAGCAGGATATCCGGCATCGGTGAGTATTCTGTCATAATCCATCCTCCGGCGAATACGTGGAAATCTATATACAATATACCATATAGTTATATAATAATAAACCAGGAGGTGGCATTCGCGGTGAATCATGCCCCACCGCTGCCATCACGGCAGAGAAAGGTCGGCCTGCCGTGCCGGCAACCCGATCATCGCCCGCGCGTCGTCCGGGGTGGCAGCCTCGCGGCCGGCTGCGTCGGCCAATTTGACCACGCGCTCGACCAGCGCCGCGTTGGTAGCCGGTTGCGTCCGGTCCTCGTCGTAATACAGGTTGTCCTCCAGCCCCACGCGAACGTGGCCGCCCATGGCGATGGCCAACGCGTTGATCTGGAACTGGTAGCGCCCGATGCCCGCGGCGGCCCAGGTAATGCCCGGCGGCAGGGCGTTGACCATCAGTGCCAGATTCAGCGCCGTCGCGTTCAGAGTGCCCGGCGAACCGAGCAGCAGGTTGCAGTACCCCGGCATGTGCAGAAAGTCGCGCGACAGCAGGAAGCGGATCTGCTCCACCATCCCCAGCTCAAAGCACTCCAGTTCCGGCATGATGCCGCGCTCGCGCATGCGCAACGACAGCGCCCGAATCATCCATGGATCGGTCACGCTGGCCTCGCGGGCGAAATTCTGCGAGCCCAGCGTAAGCGAGGCCATCTCCGGCGCCGGCCCGCCGGCATCCAGTACGTCCGCGCGCTCCTGGAAGCGTTTGAAGATTCGCCCGCTGGTGGAGACGCAGAGAATCAGGTCCGGGCAGGCGGCGCGCACCGCGGCGAGGATCTCCTCGTAGCGTTCCCGGCTGCAGGTCGGCTCGCCCGCGTCATTACGCGCATGCAGGTGCACGATGGCGGCGCCCGCATCCCGGCAGCGGCGCGCATCGGCGGCTATCTCCTCCGGCGTGACAGGAAGATGCGGTGTATCCTCTTTCGTCGGGACCATGCCCGTCAGCGCGGCGTTGATAATGAGCTTGACCGCCATTTATTTCCCCTCGATGTTTTCTTCGACAATGCGCGCTGGCACGCCCAGCGCCAGCACGTGGTCGGGCAGGTCTTTCGTCACCACCGCGCCGGCGCCGATCACGCACCCCGCGCCGATGGTGATCCGGTCGCGCACGATGGCGCCCATGCCGATGTAGGTACGCGGGCCGATCGTCACCAGCCCGGCGATGTTGGCGCCCGGCTGGATGCTGCAATACTCGCTGATGCGCGTGTGATGCCCGATGAGGGCGCCGCGATTGATGAAAACGTGCTCGCCCACTTCCGTCTGCGTGGAGACATTCACGAAGGAGCTGACGATGCAGCCCTCGCCCAGCCGCGCCCGGCCCGAGACGCGCGCGCTGGGGTGCCGCAGCGTGGCGAACGATACGCCCAGTGCCCGTACCTGCTTGACATACCGCCAGCGATGCGTGGTCGAGATGCCGCACACCGCCCGCACCCCGGGGTCCAGCCCGGGCAGTTTGTCCACCCACATGATCGGCAGGCCCTCCAGGCGCTCCCGGCAGCGCTCCGGCTCCAGGTTCTCGACGAAGCCGACCACCTCGTAGTCGGGCATCTCCGATACCAGATCGAACAACTCCTCTGCCAGCCAGCGCGTGCCGAGAATGACCAATGGCGTCGCCATCATGTTCCTCCGTCCGGACCGCGCGAACCGCCATGGCTTGCGGGTCCCCCCGGTACTGCTTCCGTCGCATTTCGCCGGAATAATCGGCCGATCGTTGCATAACCCGCATAGCGCAGGAATCCCAGGTAGATACGCCAGGTCAGCGGGTCGGAAGCGAATGCGACCGCAAGTGACTCCCGCACCGCGGCAGGCGCCTCATGGACGGACATTTGCGACCAGGCATATCGGCAATACAGGCGCGCTCGGCGGCGATGAAGGGCGGGCAGCAACGCCGGCTGCTCCGCTGTCACCCATTCGAGCGCTTTTTCGAGCGCCATGATGCCGCCGCGGCGCATGCGAAGCTGCTGCCGGGATTGTTGCCCGGCGGAGCGCCGGTAGAGCATCAGCGGCCGGGCATCGGCATGAAAGGCCGTCAGGCGTGCCAGGCGAATCCATAAATCCCAGTCCGCGGCGCAAATAATGGTGTCGTCGAACCCGCCCACCGCCGCCAGCGCCAACCGGCGGATCAGCGCCTGTGAAGGGGTGCGGATTACATTCCCGGACAGCAACTGCTTCAGCACATCCGCCGCCAGGCATACCGGCGGTTTTTGTCGCGCCAACGGCGTTAATGCCTCGTTGACTTTGGTGTAATGGCAGAACGTCAGGCCGATGTTCGGATACGCGTCCAGCACGGCTACCTGGCTCGCCAGCTTTTCCGGCAGCCAGAGGTCGTCCATGTCGTGAAACGCCAGGTAGCGTCCGCGCGCGGCGCGCCAGCCGTCATTCCGCGGGATGGAGGCCCGGCCGCTGTTCTCGGCGCGCACGATCAACCGTGCCGCGGGGGGGAGCCGATACCGGCTGACAACCTCCTGTCCCGAACAATCATCAACCAAAATGATCTCGTAATCGGTGAAGGATTGCCGCAGGATGCCGTCGATGGCCTGATTCACGAAATCGGCGCGGCGATACGCGGGGATGATGATGGACACTGTCGGCATGGTATCGGTCATGATTCATCCCCCGGAAAAGTGCGGTCGTGCCGTTGTCATCAACGACCGTTGGCTGCGGGAATATCATGGAGCAGCGCTTCGGCCAGCGCGGTGATTTGCGGGTCGCCGAGTCCTTTGGCCGTGGTCCAGTCATCGCGCCGGGCGGGGTCGAAGCCGGCGGCGAGATAGGCCAGTCCGCGCTCCCGCGGCGTTTCAGCCAGTAAGGCGGCTTTCCGCGCCATTTGCAAGGCTTCCGCATCCGTCGCATCGCTCAGCAGGCGGATCAGCGCGCGCACGGCCATCCCCTCGGCGGAGTCCTTATCGGTCAGCGCGAGCGACCGGTCGAAGGCGGCGCGCGCGCCTTTCGCGTCGCTTGCCATCAATTGCCGGTAGCCTTGCAACAGCGCGGCGACCGCGTCGGACTCGGGCGTGGTGACCTTCGCAACCGCCGGGGTTTTCATGCGGGCATAAAACGCCACGGATTGCCGGTCCGCACGGGTGACCGTGACTTTGCGCAGCCCGGACGGCACGTTGTCCGGCACGGTGAAGGCCACCGCATGGTCGCTCCAGAATTCGATGTCCGCCTGCCGGTCGCCGAAGGTGACCTTGCCGGGATTGCCGAAGTTGCTGCCGGTCACCCGCACGGATTGCCCGGCGGTCACCGATGACCAGGCCACTTTATCCAATTGCGGCGCCGTCGAGACGGGGGGAGCCGGCGCCTCGAGGGCAGCGAGGAATCGGCGGGCGTTGCCGTCCTTGCTGGTGATGGTGAAGACGGTGTTCTCACCCGGTTTCGTCTTGTCCGGGATGCGGAAGATGATCTCCGTGTCCGTCCAGTGCAGAATCGGGATGGGTTTGTTGTCGATGCTGACCGTGCCGCGGGTTGTGCCGAATTTCATGCCCGGCAACCGCACCACCTCACCGAGCTTGAAGTGCGGCTTGAACAGGTAATACAGCATGGGGAACGGTTCACGCTTCGACGCCTGTTCCTGCTCTACCGACACCGGCAGCAGCGAGGCGCTTACCTCGACTTCTGCCGTGCAGCGGTAGGTCAGCCAGCGCGGCGCCAGGAAGCTGAGCAGAGACGCGCGCACGAATCGGAAGCGCAGGCGGTCGCCGTTGCGCAGCATATCCCACACCGCGGAGAGGTCGACCGTCAGATACTGCGGCGAGTAAATACGGTCGAGAACGGCCTGCGACTTCACGGGGATCCCCTTCACGTCCATCGTGCGCACCAGGGCATTGCCCGGCTTGCTGTTCAGCGTGATCATATCCTGTTCGGGGATGGAGCCGGAGAGGGTGTAGACGTAGACGCGGCTCCCCTGCAGAAACTGGCCTTTAAACGGCACCAGCCGCTGATTATCGGTAATCATGCCGACCAGCGGCTCCGCGCGCACATCGTTGACGTAGACCTGCCAGCCGAGAGTGCCGAACACCCCCAGCAACGCGAAACTGAGCACGACCAGGATGACTTTAAATAAAGAACGCAACCGCTTCACCGCACCTTCTCCCGCGGGATATCCGCTGTCCTGCTGTTGTTTAGTTCGTCATCGAAGGCGCATTTCCTGCTACCAGATGTCATCACCGGCGAGCAAATGCGCTGCTTGCAGGCGCAGAGGAGTTCGAGAATGGCATCTGATGTCTGGACGTTTTGATATTGCCGTGTTATCGTATGATTGAAAACGGAGGCAGGATATGCGCACGCTCTCGAAACGCACGACAATCTATCTCGATCCCGATCTTCACAAAGCGCTGCGTTTGAAGCCGATCGAAACGTCCCGTTCGGTATCTGACGTGGTGAATGACGCCGTCCGCGCATTGCTTGTCGAAGATGCCGACGATCTTGCCGCCTTCGAACAGCGAAAAGACGAACCGGTCATCTCCTTTGAGGCGCTGTTGGAGGAGCTCAAGCGCCATGAGAAGATCAAAGTCGGCCATCGGAAAGATGTATATCGGAATTAAGGTATACCTCTTGTCGGAACCGCCCGCGTGCGCTACCCTATGCATATGGACATCACGAAATCCACGCTGTGGGGCGCGCTGGCGCTGGTGGTGCTGGCCATCGCGATTTTCGGGTATCGCAGCTATCTGTTGTCCTCGCGCGACGAGTGCGGGAAGCGGCTGGCTTCGATCGCGACGCGCCTCGATCGCTCCCTCAAACCGGGTGATACACTGCCGGTAAACCTCAGCGAACTGCGGAAGGTCATCGGCGACGTGCCGACATCGACGGTAGCCAATCTGCCTTATGGAGTGAGCGCGGAGACGCTGCGCTGGCGGCAGGGATCCCGCCGTCCTTACCTGTGGGACACCAAGCTCCACCCGAAAGTCAACGGCATCCACATCCTCGCCACCGACGGCAAGGTGTACCAGATGAAAAGCCTGCAGGACCTGTCGCCATAAGGCCGTCGCGTCCCCTTGTCCGCTATCCGACCCATCCGGTGAATAATCCGCTGCCGTCCAAGCTCCATTTTTCTCGCCATCTTGACACTTTCCGTCGTTTTCTGGTACAACAGTAATTGATGGCAACCGTGTTGCACATGCGAAATAGGGAATTCTGGACACAGGGGCTGGCCTCGCGGGACCAATTGCGCAACCTGCTGGTCTGGGACAGCATATTGCACTGCGTGTGCCCACGAGTGGTTCTCGGTTTGCCCGCCCGCGTTGCCTCCTGAGTGTGACGCGGGCGTTTTTTTACTGGAAGGGTGGAAGGTTGGAAGATTGGAAGGGTGGAAGGTTGGAGGAATGGAAGGATGGGTGAATGGGTGAAAATCCAAGCATCCGATTTTTTTGAAAGGGGGCCTTGATCTTTCGAGGACAGAATCGATGAGTGACGAAGTTTTGGTGCTGAACCACAATTATCAGCCGTTGAATGTGACCAGTCACCGGCGCGCGATCGTGTTGCTTTACCTGGGGAAAGCCCACGTGGTGGAAGCGGACGAGCGGCCCACGGTGGTGCGGCTGAATCATTTCGTCAGGCGGCCGATGCCCATCCTGCGCCCCACCCGCAAAAGCATCTTCACGCGCGACGGGTATCGCTGCGTCTACTGCGGCACTTCGCACCTGCCGTTGACCATCGATCACGTCACCCCGAAAGTACACGGCGGCCAGGATGAATGGGACAACCTGGTCTGCTGCTGCACGGCCTGCAACAATCGCAAAGGCGACCACACGCTGGAACAGGCGGGCATGACGCTGCACAACAAGCCACGCCGGCCCAAGTGCCTGCCATATATCAGCTACCACAAGTTCATGGCTGCCCTGCGCAATCCGCAGTGGTCCGACTATCTGGCGCCTTACGCTGCCAGCGTAGCCTGAGCATGATGAGGCCGCTGCGACCGCACGCGGAAAATAGTTGTAATATTTCCCCCGCGAAGTGTGAAAGCGGCTTGTCTATTCCGCTGGTCGGCGGTATTATTTGTGAGGGGCATCGAGCCGCGGCGTCGTGACGCCGCGGGGATGGCTGGAGTGCCCGCGGACCCGGACGGCTGCGTCGGTTGGCACACGGGCGCTGAAACGCAAGGGCCGCGCATTCGACATCCCGTCATCGATGCCCCCCTTTTTTGCATGGTAAACATTCACCGGATTATGCCTCATACTCGTACTTTTACTTGTTCTCTTACTCTTCCTCATGCTCACGCTCGCCTTCGTCTAAATGGAAAGTTGTGACGAAGAACCGTTAGAGTTACCATATCTTTACCCGGTCTCTTCCGCCGCTTGCCTGGGTAACAAGGGAGAGTATGAGCATGAGTCAGAGTATGAGTCAGACCTTACGATCCGAACGCTGGGAGGCGTGCTGCCGGCGCATCTACGATCTCGTGCGCCGCATTCCCTGCGGGAAGGTGATGACCTACGGGCAGCTTGCCGGGCTGGCGGCCGATGTCTGCGATTCCGCGGTGCCGGCGATCGTGGTGGGACGGATTCTGGCCAGCAGCGGCCGATTCGCCCCCGATCTGCCCTGGTGGCGCGTCATCGGTTGCGAGGGACGCCGGGGCGTGCTCCGCAAGCGCCATGAACGGTCGCGGCAGCGGGATCTGCTGGCGCGCGAAGGCGTGCATGCCGACGCTGAAGGGCGCTTCGACCTGCCGGCGTATCAGTATTCTCCTCCCGACCCCTGACAAGCTCATGCCGATGCTCAAGCCCATGTGCTCTCAGTCTCCTTGCCCCCATATGAGCCGCTGTTAAGCGCATGAGTTTGAGATAACGTTGCGTTTTGCGGAATTGCATGCCGGTGGCGCCCCGGCATAGCGACCAATCTCAAAGGAAGGTTATCAAAGTTAAGGTTTTTTTACGTTTCCCAATCCTCACCCCGGTTTAATCCGGCAGGGCGTGGGGACAACAATGATAGCAGGCGCTGCAACGACATACGTTTTCAGGCATAGGATCGCCCGAATCGGCACATGCGTGGATCTGTTACGGTTGGTCGAAAATATGGAAGAGGTGTGTTATGATGGGTGATTTCGGAAAATCGATTGATTTGGAGATGATACTCATGAGCCAGTGGGCCGGGCAGACTTCGCTCCATCCCGGATTACTCGAACAACGCGTGCTCGAGTTGGAGAGCCTGGGCATGAGTGACGCGGAAGAGATGCCCGGCGTGCCCAGCACGGTGCGGCAGTATGCCATTGCGTCGCTGCAACATACAAAGCCGTCGTATTTCATCACCTATGACGATGTGCTGCTGTCGCACCGTGAATATTTGGAAACGCGCTACGGATTGGCTATTTTGTCGGTGTATGAAGCTATGTTATTATTACGGGACAATGACGCACCACCCAATTGACGATGTGACGATCACACCGGCGCCTGCGACCATTGCCGCCCTCTCCACGCCAGCCGGAGAGGGCGGCATTGGCGTAATCCGGCTCTCCGGTCCGGAGGCGATCCCCATCGCCCTCCGCCTGTTCCGCCGGGCGAACGGGGCACCGCTGGCAGATCCCGAACCATTCAAGCTGCATTACGGCCACATCCACCGACCGGACACCGGCGAGGCGGTGGACGAGGTGTTGTTAAGCGTGATGCCCGCGCCGCGCAGCTATACCCGCGAGGACGTGGCAGAGATCAGCGCCCATGGCGGGGCGGCGCCGCTACACGCCATCCTGACGTTGATTATCGCCGAAGGGGCGCGGCTGGCGGCGCCGGGTGAATTCACCCAGCGCGCCTTCCTCAATGGCCGCATCGACCTGACGCAGGCGGAGGCAGTACTCGATACCATTCGCGCGCGCACCGACGCCGGGCTGCGCGCGGCGCAAACGGTGCTGGAGGGGGAATTGGGCCGCCGCGTGCGCGCACTGCGCAAGCGGCTGATCGAGCTGCTCGCCTCGCTGGAGGCGGCCATCGATTATGCCGACGACGATTTGACTTTCCTCACCCCGGTGCAGATCCGCGCGAGCATTACCGAGCTGCGCGAAGAAGTAGGAACATTGATCTCCTCGCATGCCGTGGGGAAATTACTTCGCGAGGGCGCGGGCACGGTTATCATCGGCCGGCCCAACACCGGCAAGTCCAGCCTGCTCAACGCGCTGCTGGGCGAGGCGCGCGCCATCGTCACCCCGGTGCCGGGCACCACCCGCGACGTGATCGAGGAACAGATCGACCTGGCGGGCGTGCCGCTGCGGCTGATCGACACCGCGGGCATTCGCCATACCGAGGACGCGGTGGAGCGCATCGGCGTGGAGCGCAGCCGCGCCTCGCTGGAACGCGCCGACCTGGTGCTGCTGGTGCTCGACCGCGCGGAACCGCTGCAGGAGGAGGACCGTGAGCTGCTGGCGCTGGTATGCGCGCGGCCCGCGATCATCATCCTGAACAAGGCCGACCTGCCCGCGGCGATCTCCCGCGAAGCGATCGCTCTCGACGCGCCCGTGGTCGAGCTGTCCGCCGTCACCGGCGCCGGCCTGCCGGAGATGGAAGCGGCGATGCGCGACCTGCTGCTCGGTCCCATTGTACAAAGCGAATCCCCTGCCCTCGCCAATCTGCGCCAGCGCGAAGCCGCCGAGCGCGCATCCGTCGCGCTGGAGCAGGCCGCCCTTTCCGCCGATGCCGGCGCTTCCGAGGAGCTGCTGGCCGTGGACCTGATGGCCGCCGCCGCCGCGCTGGGCGAGATCACCGGCGAGGACGTGCGGGAGGACGTGATTCAGAATCTGTTTGCGCGGTTTTGCGTGGGGAAATAAGGTGCACCACTGGGTGCAAGGAAATCATTCGGTGGTTGGTATAAAGATAGTTTTGCAGTACGATGAGAATGAATATTGAGAGCGAAGCCAGAAATTAGTTATCCGTTCCGGTCGCGGGCATCTCCTGGGATTGCTTTGCCTTCCGCAAGGTAGCTTGCCGAACACGAAATTCATCGCCGATTCGCTTAAAATAGGCGATCGTTTCCTCATCGCTCATCCCGGCCAGGTGAGCCTGCACTTTCTCGGCCGCTCGATGCTTCATCTCGACGCAATCAAATGCTTTATTCTTCATCATCCAACACCTCCTCTGGAGTATGGATGGCAATCGGGGGATACCCATGCGCTGTGTTCACCATGCCGTATTTCTTGATCCGGCGGTAATTGACCAGATGTTGAAAATTCCAACTGACGATGAGGTCGCACCCGGATGTCGTCGCTAATGCGACGTGCAGGGCATCGCCCGACCATTTCGGCGATACGATCCCGGCATTCAGATACCCACGTTGAAGCTTTAGCGTAGCTTCATCCGGATCGACTACTGTCAAATACTCTTGCAGGTTGTTAAAGAGATCCAGCACTTGCTGTGGTGCAACACTGATTTCTGACACGACAAGTGATGATATCACCAAGTGGTATCGTCCATCACGTACCATCTCGAAAAAACGAGCAGTCGCCAGGGCGAATTCTTTGTCAAGCGTTCCTCCAAAGACGCAAGTATCCACATAAACACGAATAGGTTGATTCATCCTATTAATTATACCATACAGGATAGGAGCATAAAAGTGGTTGATGAGGAATCCGCAAACGATAGGGACCATTAGCCATTGTTCGATTATTCTTTTGGTGGGACGCCGATGCTCAGCGAACGCTAAGTCCGTATGCCCGCTCTTAATGGGGAAATGGGGGTTTGTTGACCCGCACATACATCATCGGTATAATTTCCCGGAACTTAAGCTTTTGATAGTAAAGATTCTGTGAAACGGTGGGTGAAGGTTGGAAGGATGGAAGATTGGAAGATTGCACAGGTTGTTGCCTGTCTCAACCCGGTCTTCCATCCTTCCATTCTTCCTTTCCCGTTCAGCAGGAAAGCTTATCGGAGCTAATCAGCCCATTCTGCATAGCACTGTTACCGGAGGTTATCATGAGCACCGACCGTTTGAAGATCGCTTTGCCGAAGGGAAGCTTGCAAGAGTCCACCTACCGCCTGTTTGAGCGCGCCGGGTGGAAAATCAGCGCTACCTCGCGCTCCTACTTCCCGCGCATCGACGATCAAGAGCTGGAAGCAGTGCTCATTCGCGCGCAGGAGATTGCCCGTTACGTGCAGGACGGCGTGATGGACTGCGGGCTGACAGGCCGCGACTGGGTGGAGGAAAACGACGCCGACGTGGTCGAGGTGGCCGCGCTGGTTTACGGCAAGCTGGAGAACCATGCGCTGCGCTGGGTGGTGGCGGTACCCAATGACTCGCCAATCACCTCCGTGCAGGACCTGCAGGGGAAGCGTATCGCCACCGAACTGGTGAGTACCACCAAAAAATACCTGGCCCGCAACGGCGTGGAGGCCCACGTCGAATTCTCCTGGGGCGCCACCGAGGCGAAGTGCCCGGAGCTGGCGGATGCCATCGTGGAGATCACCGAGACCGGCAGCTCGCTGCGCGCCAACAACCTGCGCATTATGACCGACGTTATCGAGTCGGTGACCGTGCTGGTTGCCAATAAAAGTACCTGGGAAGATCCCTGGAAACGGCGCAAGATCGAGCAGCTCGCGCTGCTGCTGCAAGGCGCCCTGCGCGCGGAAGGCAAGGTGGGTCTGAAGATGAACGTGGCGGCCGACCATGTCAAGCGCGTGCTCAGCCTGCTCCCGGCGATGAAGGGTCCCACCATCTCCAAGCTGACCGACGAAACCTGGGTGGCGGTGGAGACG